>Ga0209796_10000526_pt1 | contig 23886 bp, 23 predicted proteins | sample AgamicOrSfrz_FD_187167 | JGI IMG/M metagenome (GOLD analysis project Ga0209796, IMG submission 187167) | Agave microbial communities from Guanajuato, Mexico - Or.Sf.rz (SPAdes) (version 2) | ecosystem: Host-associated > Plants > Phyllosphere > Phylloplane/Leaf | place: Guanajuato, Mexico...
AGCATGTCGGCAAGGTCGGCTACGATCCGCTGTTCGGCGCGCGGCCGTTAAAGCGCGCAATCCAGCAGGAGATCGAGAACCCGGTCGCCAAGCTGATTCTGGCCGGCAAGTTCGGTCCGAAGGACGTCATTCCGGTCGAACTGGAAGACGGCAACCTGGTGTTCGAGCGAGTCGTGCACTAATCGATGTCGTGTGCTGACGCGTCGTATCAATGCGGCGCGTTGGCCCATGCATTGATCACGCATTGATTTGATTTGACGCCCTACGCAGGGCGACGTGTCACGCACTAGCTTCGCAAATGACAAAGCGGCAACGAAGTCACCTTCGTTGCCGCTTTTTTTTGCCTGCTCAATGGACAGGCAAGGTAGTGCTTGCGTCGATCGGCGCGCTTATGCGGTGCCCTTGCCGAACAGCGCGGACAGGCCGCCGAGCGCGCCAAGCACGGTGGTCGCGTTCAGCTTGCCTTCGGCCGGCACTTCGCCATCTGGCGTTGCGGCGTTGACCACGTGGGGCAGGATCTGCGAAAGCAGGCCGGTGACCTGATCCGGTTGCACGCCGGCTTTGGCGGCAAGTCCGGTGACGGCTTCGGATCCGAGCACGCTGTGCAAAGCATCTGCTGCAATCGGCTGGTTCTCGCCGTTGCTGACCCACGACGATACGACGTCGCCGAGGCCCTTCTCCTGGAAGCGCTGGATCAGGCCGTTCAGGCCGCCCGGCTGGCTATTGACGAATTCGAGTGCGGCGGCGATCAGCGCTTGCTGGCCGCCGCCTTCGGGCGTTTTGCCAACCAGGGAACCGAGGGTGTCGAGTAGGCTCATGACGGTCTCTCTTGAATGCCGACACGTCGATGACGGGTCGGCGGGTGACGCGCCGCGCGGCTGCGCGGCGTCGGGGGAAGGCAGGCGCATTGCCGGCAGCGCGGCATGCTCGTCACACGCGGATCGCGCGGATCGCGGATTGCGCCGAAAACATCGCTGCTGGCGCTCTGCCTTGCTGGTTTAGTCAGTCTCTGATCCGATTTTTGAGCGCAGGTTCTTTATGCGCCGCCCGAAGCCGCCGCTGCCGACGCGGCCTTGCTCTTCTTCGCTTTCTTCTTCGATGCCTTTGCGCCAGATGCGTCGGCAGGCGCACTGGCCGCAGCGGCGGGGGCTGCCGGTGTAGTGGCAGTGGGCGGCGGCGCGGATGCCGCGGCCGCGTCCGAGGCTGCGGCCTTAGCCTTTTTCTTCGACGACTTCGAAGCTTTTGCGCCTGAGGCGTCGGCCGGGGCGGCCGGGGTTGCGGTCGTCGTTGCCGTCGTTGCAGTAGTGGCCGCGGTGTTGGCCGCAGGCGCGGTCTTCGTCGCCGTGGACTTTGCCGCGGGTTTCGCGCCCGTTGGCGGCGTAGACGAGCCGTTGATCGTCAAGCCCGCCGCTTCCAGATTCACCACCGATTTGCTGCCAATGCCTTTGACGCGCGTGGCCAGATCGTCGGCGTCCTTGAACGGCCCGTTCTTCGTGCGTTCTTCGATGATCGCTTTCGCATGCACGGGCCCAATGCCCTTGACCGATTCGAGTGCGGCCTGATCGGCGGAGTTCACTTCGACAGCGGACGCGAATCCCGCCGACAGCGACAACATCAAGGCAACGCACAGCATCACGAGCTTTTTCAGCATGGCAAGCACTCCATTGAGGGCAAAAGTTAGCCGGGAACGGACGACGCAATGTGTCAGCAGGCGCTGCGCTTAAGCATAGGACAAACGCGCGCTCTTATTGGCGACCGCCGACGATTTATACCGGCCGATCAACGGCAAGTAAATCGTCGTGAACAATCTTTAAACCTTTTGCCTCGCAAGAAGGCGGTTGTGAGCCGGATTGCTCGCATCGAACCGCGATCGCGCCGCATTGCATGGCCGGCTGAGTTCCGAGGTTACGTGAGAATGACAGCGCGACGCACTTGACTTAGAGTGCACTCGAAGTCCTAACCTGAGTCCTGTCATGTCGAACACGTCGAACGCACTCACCATCGGGCAGGTCGCCGACACCATCGGCGTCTCAACCCATACGCTGCGCTATTACGAGCAGGCCGGGCTGATTCGCGCGGTTGGCCGCACGGAAGCGGGGCATCGCCTCTATTCGCCGGCCGATCTTGACTGGCTGCGGTTTTTGATGCGCCTCAAAGCCACCGGCATGCCGATCGCCGGCATGCAGGCCTTCGCGGCGCTGCGTGCCGAGGGTCAGCAGACGTTCTGTGCGCGCCGCGACCTTTTGGTAGCGCATCGCGATGCGGTTCTGGCGCGGATTGCCGACTTGCAGGCCAACCTTGGCGCAATCGTCGACAAGATCGCGTATTACGAAGGCGAGGCGGCTGGCCAGACGTCCGCAGCGGAGAGTCAGGCACGACGGATCGACGACACGTCATCGTTCCCACACTCGGAAAAGGAAAAGGACTCACCATGGACTACGCGCAAAACGAGCGTTACACGCAAGGCTGGAACAAGCTGAGGGAGATCGACGGTTCTGCCGGCGAGCAGGTGATCGCCGCGCTTGCGCCGATTGCACCGGACTTCGGGCGACTGTTGATCGAATTCGGTTTCGGCGATATCTACAGCCGTCCGCAACTCGATCTGCGCGCGCGGGAGATTGCCACCATCGCGTCGCTTGCGACGCTCGGCTGTGCGCAACCGCAGCTGAAGGTGCATATCGAGGCGGCGCTGAACGTTGGCTGCACGCGCGAGGAAATCGTCGAGGTGTTCATGCAGATGGCCTTGTATGCCGGGTTCCCGGCGGCATTGAACGCGCTGTTCGCCGCGCGCGAGGTTTTCGAGCGCCACGATCAGGCATTGCAAGAGCCGGGGCCGGAGCGGGCAGAAAACCTGACGCATGCGGGGTGAGCATGCGGAACGGGCAGAGGAGCGACGCGTGCCGCTAAAGCGCGCGGTTTGCGCAGACAGGAATTGATCGGGTTGATTGCGGGTGGCTGTTGGGAGCAAGTGACGATGCCGCCAACGTCGCCCTCAATCAGCCGCTTCGGATCGCAGCACCGCGCCCGCGCGCACATGCCGTTTGCTGACCACGCGCCAGTAAAGCAGCAAGCCGATGCCCGCGATCGCAAGACTCGCCGTATTCGCAACCCAGAAGCCGCGCGCCCCTGTCAGCCAGGTCGGGATCGCGCCGGTCACATTGAAGCCCAGCAGATAACCGCCGCCGAGACCCACGCCCCACAGCGCGACAGCGTAGATTGCGGTCGGCACGACGGCGACCTTGTACGCGCGCAACACGAACGCGGTGGTGATCTGCAGCGCGTCGAACAGGTGATAGCAGACGACGATCAGCACGAGCGGCAGCGCCGCCGCCACGACTTGCGCGTTCGGCGTATAGCCTTTGATCACGTAGGGTCTCAGCACGAGCAGCACTGCGCCGTAACAGCAGGCGAGGGCGACCGCCATCATGATTCCGTGGCGCGACAACGTGCGCGCGGCTTCCGGGCGGTGCGCGCCGAGCGCCTGAGCCACCAGCGTCGACGAAGCAATGCCGATCGACAGCGGCGTCATATACAACACCGCGCCGATGTTGCCGGCGATCTGGTGCCCGGCGAGCGTCGTCGTGCCGAAGCGCGCAATGAAGAGCGCCATGAAGGTGTACGACGTGACTTCGATCAGATACGACAGTCCCATCGGAATGCCCAGTCGCAGCTGCGCGGCCTGGCGCCGCCAGACGGGCCAGCAGAAGCGCTTGAAGATCGCGAACGGCGTGAAGACGTCGACACGGGTGAGCAGCACCATGCCGACGAGCGCGAGCCCCCAGTTGATCAACGTGCTGGCAAGCGCGCAACCGGGGCCGCCGAGTGCCGGCACGCCGAGGCCGCCGAAAATGAACCACGTATTGAGCGGCACCTTGAGCAACAGCGCGCCGATCTGCAGGATCATCACGAGTCGCGGCTTGCCCACTGCATTGCTGATCGAACCGTAGACGCGAAACACGAGGCCGGCAGGCAGGCCAAATGCGAGTATTCGCAGATACGACACCGTGCGCTCGTGCAGCGCATCGGGTACGCGCGCGAGATGCAGCAGATGGCCGGGAAAGAACAGGATCAGAAAACCGATGACCGTGAGCGCCAGTGCGAGCCACAGCGATTGCCGGACTTCCTCGCCGATTTCCTGGTAGCGGCGTGCGCCGAACAGTTGCGCGGTGATCGGTTGCAGCGCGGTGAGAATACCGGTCAAGCCGATGTAGACGGAGATGTAAATCGACGAGCCGAGGCCTAGCGCCGCGAGATCGACAGCCGAGTAACGGCCGACCATGGCCGTGTCGATCACGCCGAAAGCGATGATAGCCAGTTGACCGATCAGCACCGGCCACGCGAGCCCGGCGATTTTCCGTACGTCGGCAAGCATGGTCAGCCAGGCTTCTTGTGCCAGTTGCGCCGTTTCACGACCGGCGGCTTCGGACGGTCGATACGCACATACAAGCGGAAGCGTTCGTCGCGGTCGGCCACGCGGCGGCCTTCCCACACCAGCTTCCACATGAAGTCGGACATCGCGCTAGGCTCGCCGAAGTCTTGCGTGTCCTGGCGCAAAATGACGTCGCAATCCTGATTGAACGAGAAGTGCATGTCGCCGAAATACGCGAAGGTCGCAATTTGCGCATTGCCGAGGCGCACGGGCGATATGCAGGTGTAGTCCTCAGGCAAGTGACTCGCGATCTGTTCGGCGACGTCCTTGTAAGTCCGGCTGTAGTTGACGACCGGCAGCCACAAGGTCATCAGCAGCACCCACATGAGCGTCGTGCCGGCGCTCGAGAGCACGACGCTGCGCCATAGCACCTTCGGATGGCGTGCGAGACGCCATTGCACGAGCACGAACCAGCAAATCGTCACCGCGACCGCGCAGACGAACGACAGTATTTTGAACTGCGGCGCGAAGCCCGGCGCGAGACGCGCGAGGTTGCGCGCGAGCGGATGCGGGAAGCCGGTCAGCCCGGCCACGTACACGAGCCAGACGAAGCTGCCGAGGATCGTGAAACTGAGCAATGCGAACCAGTCGATTGCGTTGATGGCGCCGCGTTTGAGCGTCGGCAGCGCGAAGGTGGCCAGCACTGCGAGCGCGGGCAGCAGCAACATGTAAAGCCGGTTCGACTGATGGCTCTGCAACACGACGAGCACGAGCAGCGGCCCGATCACCGAAAGCGGAATCGCGACGTGCGGCGCGCGGCGCAAGCCCGACCAGCTGAACCATGCCCAGAGCGCGAGAGGCCATGCGGGCCACGTGAAGAGCGGCAGATTTTTCAGCGCGTAAGCCGCGACCGAGCCGGGCGGCCCGGCGAACGAACTCAGGCTGACGTGCACCCACTGGTTCAGATACCAGACGGCGTCGACGGGAAAAGCCCAGAGCGCGGCGATCGGCCACGCGACCGAGAGCGCCAGCGCGATCGGCAGACCTGCGAGCAGCAGCCAGCGCGAGCGCGTCTCGCGGACGATCAACGTCATGGCGAGCGTGCCCAGCAGAAGCGCGCCGACCAGCACGGGGCTGCTCGCGAGCGTGACGAAGCCGATCGCCAGGCCCCAGATCGCCGCGCCCTGAATCGGCTTGTCGATCATTCGCACGAGGCCGTACACGAGCATTGCTATACAAACGAACTGCACCAACTGCGGCGTGGTTTCGTGGCCGCGCTCGGCGAGGCCGAAGCAGGCGAGCAGGATCAGCAGGGCGCCGTCGGCGAGTGTGCGACCGTAGTCGCGAGGTTCCGGCTCGCCGCCGAACGCGTACTTGAACGGCTGGACTTCGGCGCGTCGGCCGAGCAGGTAGGCGGCGTACCAGACAAAAGCGCAGCCCGCGCAAAACAGCAAGCCGGTAACGACACGGGACGCATTGCTCGCGTCCACCCACGGCGCGAACACGCGGATCGCACTGGCGCCGAGCCAGTAGCCAAGGGGGCCGTCTTCGGTCAGGTACTTGCCGACCAGATTCGGCAGGAGCCAGTCGTGCGCGCTGCCGTTCGCCATGGTCCACATCACGCCGAAGCCGGCTGCGTCCTCGTTCTTCCACGGATCGCGGCCGAACAGGCCGAACGACGCGTAGACGATACAGATGGTCAACAGCAGCCAGCGCGGAAGCGCACTGGTCGCGGAAGCAGTGAGGCGAACGACAGGTCTCATGCGGTTTGGGATATTTAATAAGCGAAAGCCGCCACTGGACGGCCGGTCCGGCTGGCATGGCCTTATTGGAGCATCCGGCATTGTAGTCGGGAGCCAGTGTGCGCGTCACGGCCGGTAATGGGCTGCAACAGCGGGGCTGCAATGGCGGGGCTGCAACGGCGGGCTGCAACGGCGGGGCTGCAACGGCGTCGAGCGTGCCGTTACACCGAGCCGGCTGTCCACGTGTACGGTGGCTCGAACGTTGGCCACGTCGGCACCGGTTTTCCAGTTGCGCGCAGGCGACAAAAAAGGGCAGCTCGCGCTGCCCTTCTTTTGCTGCTTCGCTGCCGGACGAAAGTGGCCAAATCGGCCTGATTTTGCCCAGCCAGCCAAAGCGGCGGGTATTACTTCGCTGCTGCCTTGCCGGTAGCGCGCGAACCGAACTTCTTGTTGAACTTCTCGACGCGGCCTGCCGTGTCCATGATCTTTTGCTGACCGGTGTAGAACGGATGCGATTCCGACGACACTTCGATCTTGGCGAGCGGGTAGGTCTGGCCGTTGAATTCGGCGGTTTCACGCGTCTGGATGGTCGAGCGCGTCACAAACTTGAAGTCGTTCGACATGTCGATGAACAGGACTTCGCGGTAATTCGGGTGAATGCCTTCTTTCATGATCTTTCCTTTAATCTGGCGGTAGCCAACCCGCGTGCGGCCGCTTATGCGCGGACTGCATCTAGGCGCGAGCCACTTGCCTGTGGTCGAAAAACGGCGATTATGCCAGAAAATCAGTCGCTTGACGAATTCCGTCAGGTGTTTTGCCCGTATTTCGCCTATTGCGGCGGCGCGAACGTCAGGCCGACTCGCGCCGGGTCCTGTCGATAATATCGGGCGAGAAGCCGATACAACTCCGGATACTCCGCTTCGAAAGCTTGAGGCTTGACGAACAGCGCCTCGCTGCACACCGCGAAAAATTCCGACGGATGATCCGCGGCGTAGAGATCGATGAGCGATTCCCGCTCGAAGCGCGTCCAGCGGCGTTGCGGCACGGCGTCGACGCGGGCGCAGAACTGGTCGTAGGCGGCGTCGAACACATCCGCCCAGGCTTGCGAGTCGAGTGGCGCGTGCCAGCGGCGCACGAGCGGCGGATGGCCGTCCGCTTCGCCGTTGAGCATGTCGATCTTGTGCGCGAACTCGTGAATCACCACGTTATATGCGTCCGTGCCGTCCGTCATCTGCGCGTCTTCCCACGACAGGACGACGGGGCCGCCTTCCCACGCTTCGCCGCTCGCGTCGTGCTCGACCTCGTGAACGACGCCGTCTTCGTCCTCGACGGTCTTGCGGATCACGAATTCGCCCGGATACACGATCACGCCGACCCATCCGCGATAAAGATCGAGGCTCAGATTCAGCACAGGCAGGCACGCCTGGGCCGCAATGGCGACGGTCATTGCGTCGGTCAACTCGAGCTCATGCGCGGTCGAGAACTCCTTTTGTGCGATGAAAAGGCTGCTCATCTCGCGCAGGCGCGCGCGATCCGGGGCATCCAGATGCGCGAGGAACGGCAAACCGTCGAGCGTGGCCTGCCACAGGGCATCGCCGATTGCGTAGTCGCGCAGCGCGCGCTCGCGCCGGCGGGCGCCGAGCCATTGAGTGAGTTTCGAAAGCATGGGCCGATGAAACCGTTAGTCGATCTGTTTTTGCCACGCGGCAAAAATACCGCCGCAAATCGCGATGCCGATCAGAAAGTAAAAGCCGTCGAGCGAGGTCAGGAAGCTGGCCTGCCGCGCCACTGTCCGGCTGATCTCCACGAGCGCAAGCGAATGCGCGTCCGACGGCGAACGGCCCGCGGCGGACAACGTGCGCGTGAGCGCGGCAAGCGAGTCCTGAAACAATGGATTGTACGGATTCACGAACTCCGCGAGTCGCGCCTGATGTATCGCCTGCCGATGCTGCTCGACGATGATCACCGACGCGGTGGCGAAGGAGATCGTCAGTTGCCGCACGATGTTCTTCAACCGGTAACCGTGCGTGAATTCCTCGATCGCGAAGATCCTGAAGGTCAGATTCGCGACCGGCAGCACGATGAACAGCAACAGCAGGCCGCGCAACAGCAGCGGTCCCAACAGCGCCGCTTCGCCGACGGACGGCGACATGCGGGTCATCCACGCGGCCGTGAGCGCCGCGATGCCGAAGCCCGGCACGATGATCCACTTCTTGCGCGTCAGAAGTTTTGCGAAGCGCAGGTAGATGAAAAGCGCGCTCGCTGAAATCAGCGACGTGACGCCGACGAGTTGCCCGGCGTTCTCGATCGGGTAGCCGAGACCGCTCTCGAGCAAACGGGAAATGAGATAGCTAAACGCCGTCGACAGATAGTAATAGAACATGTACAGCACGAGACCGACCTGGAACACCTTCTCGCGCAACGCGTGCAGGCGCATGAGCGGCGCGGGGTGATGCCATTGGTGATACGCGAACCAGCCGAGCGCGACGATGCCGGCGAGTGTGAGCAGGATCAGACCGGGCGACGCGCTGAACAACTGGAAGCGCACCTGCTGCATGACGATTTGCAGTGCGCCTTGCGCAAAGGCAAACACGATGTACGGCCAGAAGTGTGCTGAACCGCGCTCCTCGGGCAGACGGTTGCCCGCGTCGGGCAGTGCTAGCGCGGCGAGAACCATGAACAGCATGCCGACGGGCGCGGTACAGGCGAAGAGTGCACGCCAGCCGAAGTACGAAACCAGCTGGCCGCCGATCAACGACGCGAGCGCGCTGCTCAGGACGATCAGGATCAGGAACGCCCGGGTTGCAGCGGGGCGTTGTTTGGGTGTGAAGCTCATCTGGATCAGAATGCGGCATGTGCCCATCATCGGGCCGATGAAGTAGCCCTGAAAGCCGCGCGCGAACGCAAGTTCAACCGACGATTCGCACAGCGCGGCCGCTACGGCGCCCACCGCGTAGAAGAGCATGCAACCGGCGACATAGCGGCGGTATCCGAAGCGCTCGACCCACCATTCCTGCTGCAGGATGCCCAGTACTGCAGCGACCGCGTAGGCGCTCGAAGCCCACACGAGTTCGTCCGGCGACGCGTTCACGCCGCCGGCGATATAGCTCGCGAAAAACGAAAAAATCGAGTTGTCGAAATAGTCGAGACCCGTGACGACCGCCAGCACCCAGGGGAATACATCGCCACGCAGTTTCTCCGCACCGGGCCAGCGGGTGCGAGGCCACGCTGTGCTCATGACCGCTTGCGCGCTGTCGAGGCGCGCGGTTTGTTCCCGGGCTTCGCAGCGGGTCTTGCGCCGGCTTCCTTGTGTTTGACGGTCTTAGGCGCTTGAGGGTCTTCACGGCCTTTGGCAGTCTTCGAAGATTTCGCGCCTTTCGCCAGCGCGTTGCGGCGCTGTTCGAGCAGGGCGTCCGCGTTTTCGCCCGCTAGGCGGCGCTTCAGATAATCGAGGTCCGGACTCAATTCGTCGCGCAGCCTCTGCGCTTCCTTGAGCTCCCGGCGCATGGCTTGAATGCGTGCGTCGAGTGCGTCCACCTGTCCAGCGATCGCGTCGTGGATCTGCTGCAGCGATTCGGTTGAAAAACGGTGTCCGCCCGCGACCGGTTCGAGCGGCCGCTTGAGCATTTCAGTAATGCCGTGCAGCGAGAAGCCCAACGAACGCAAACGCAGAATGCGCCCGAACCGGTGTAAGTCGTTGTCGTCGTAAAGACGGTAGCGGCCTTCGCTGCGAGCGGGCGATACAAGCCCCCGCTCTTCGTAATATTTCAACGTGCGAGGCGTGACGCCGAGGCGCTCGGCCGCGTCACGGACGGTAAGCAGGGCGGGTGAGTCGTTCGACATGAGCATGGCCTGACAGAAAAGCGTCGTCAGATTTTACTTCAACGTGTACGTTCACGTATAGGTTGGAATGTGGGACTGAATTGCCGGAGTCGAAGCCGCGCTATTGCAGATCTGCTGGGCGAAAAAAAACCGCTCGTCGGTGACGAGCGGTTTTCTCATACAGTGTACGTGCGCAGCTTTTCTTAGCTGCCGCCGCCACGGCGCATCATGTCGAAGAACTCGGAGTTGCTCTTCGTCTGGCGAATCTTGTCGAGCAGGAATTCCATGGACTCGACTTCGTCCATGTCGTGAATGAACTTGCGCAACACCCAGATTTTTTGCAGCACTTCGGGCTTGATCAGCAATTCTTCGCGACGCGTGCCGGACTTGTTCAGATTGATCGACGGGTACACGCGCTTTTCTGCAAGACGGCGCTCAAGGTGCACTTCCATGTTGCCGGTGCCCTTGAATTCTTCGTAAATCACATCGTCCATGCGGCTGCCGGTTTCGATCAGCGCCGTGCCGATGATGGTGAGCGAGCCGCCTTCCTCGATATTGCGCGCCGCGCCGAAGAAGCGCTTCGGGCGTTGCAATGCGTTGGCATCGACACCGCCGGTCAGCACCTTGCCCGAAGCCGGCACGACCGTGTTGTATGCGCGCGCGAGACGCGTGATCGAGTCGAGCAGAATGACCACGTCGTTTTTCATTTCGACGAGGCGCTTGGCTTTTTCGATCACCATTTCGGCGACCTGCACGTGACGCGCGGCGGGTTCGTCGAACGTGGAGGCGATCACCTCGCCAGCGACCGAACGCTGCATTTCCGTCACTTCTTCAGGACGCTCGTCGATCAGCAGCACGAACAATACGACATCGGGATGGTTCTGCTTGATGGCGTGCGCGATGTGCTGAAGCATCACGGTCTTGCCGGATTTGGGCGACGCAACCAGCAAGCCGCGCTGGCCTTTGCCGATCGGCGCGATCATGTCGATGATGCGGCCGGTGACGTTCTCTTCACCGCGCATTTCACGTTCGAGCAGCAGCACCTTGTTCGGGTGCAGCGGCGTCAGGTTTTCGAACATGATCTTGTGCTTCGAGGCTTCCGGCGGCTGGCCATTGACCTTGTCGACCTTCACCAGCGCGAAATAGCGCTCGCCGTCTTTCGGCGTACGCACTTCACCTTCGATCGTGTCGCCCGTATGCAGGTTGAAGCGGCGAATTTGCGACGGGCTGATGTAAATGTCATCCGTGCTGGCGAGATAGGACGTTTCCGGCGACCGCAGGAAGCCGAAGCCGTCCGGCAGCACTTCAAGCGTGCCGTCGCCGAAGATCGTGTCGCCCGTTTTGGCTCGTTTTTTTAGAATGGCGAACATCAATTCCTGCTTGCGCAGGCGGTTCGCACTTTCGATCTCGAGGCCATTGGCCATCTCGATCAATTCGGACACGTGCAGAGTCTTAAGCTCGGATAAATGCATACGGAGAACCCGCAGGAGAAGGTGCGACGAAATGGAATCTGGGAGGAGAAGTGAGCGGAACCGCTCAAGGACTTACACGTCTTTTCGACGTTTTGCGGATTCTAGCATAGCACACGCCAGTTTCCGCCAGTGGGGCGCTACGGCATCTTTCTTGTAGGAAACGTTGCCGCCCCACAACAGGGCAGACGAGGCGCGCGCGGGTCCGGTAGACCTCGCGGCGCGCCCGCGCGACCGTTTTACAGGTTGCCGTCGAGGAACGCGGTGAGTTGCGACTTCGACAATGCGCCGACCTTCTGTGCGGCGACAGCGCCGTTCTTGAACAGGATCAGCGTGGGGATGCCGCGCACGCCGAACTTGACCGGCGTCGACTGATGTTCGTCGACGTTGATCTTCGCGATTTGCAGGCGATCGGCGTAATCCTTGGCGACTTCGTCGAGGATCGGCGCGATCATCTTGCACGGACCGCACCATTCAGCCCAGAAGTCGAGCAGCACGGGTTTATCGGATTTCACGACGTCCTGTTCGAACGATGCGTCGCTAATATGCTTGATTTGTTCGCTCATTGTATGAATACCTCTATCGGTTCGAGGCCCGCCTGAATTGCTCGCCACGATACGTCAAAACCTAGGGAAACTTCCGTTCGCTTAGCCGCACTCCGAACCTCACCACCTGCGCGCGAAAAGTCGGAGACCAGTCGGCGTGGGCGGAAGGCTCGCGCTTGCGGGTCATCCGTACGGCAGTTTAGCTTAATTCGCTATGCGTTGCCGGGGGCGATAGTACTCATCAGGGGCAGTGGGGCCGAGAGCTGCCGATGAAGTGCCACCGTTGTTTCATCAACTACGACGTAGCCTATGTGGAGGTCCGGCGATCAAACTCAAGTACGCGGCGCAAACGCGGCACAAGCCGTGTGGCGAGACGGGAACGGCGGCGATTCGGTGCGTGCTTTGCGCTTCGATCGTCGCTTTGATCGCCGCTTTGATCGTATTAACAGTCGCGCGAAGAGCCAGGCGGTGATAGAATGTTTCGTGACGGGCCTCCTCGCATGGAGGGATGGTCAACCTGGTCAGGTCGGGAACGAAGCAGCCACAGCCGTTTTCCACCAGTGCCGAGGGTCAGGCTCGTCACCTTCCTCTTTCTGTTCGTTCTGTTTTTCTCCCCTTGCGCTCGCTGTGATCGCGTCTGTTTCAGATGCCGGTTGCCTATGTGCTGTTGTTTGCACTGCACGGCTGCCCATTCGCTCCGCGCCTTCAGCCATAAGGCTGTGTATGTCGCCCGGACGATGCGCAACGGCGCTCCGCGATGCCGCCAATATATTTTTCTATCGCTCCATTAGCCGCTTTCAATCGCGCAGTTCAATCTCGCGGCCGCGCGCGTTGGCGCCGGGTCGCGAATCGGTTTTGCACGGCATTGTTACTGATACAATTTCCCGATGACCTATCAAGTTCTCGCACGCAAATGGCGGCCGAAAGATTTCGCGTCGCTCGTCGGACAGGAGCACGTGGTGCGCGCGCTCACGCACGCGCTCGACGGCGGCCGTCTGCATCACGCGTATCTTTTTACCGGCACGCGTGGCGTCGGCAAGACGACGCTGTCGCGCATCTTCGCCAAAGCGCTGAACTGCGAAACGGGCGTGACATCCACGCCGTGCGGAGTCTGCCGGGCCTGCCGTGAAATCGACGAAGGGCGCTTTGTCGATTATGTCGAGATGGACGCGGCAAGTAATCGCGGCGTCGACGAAATGGCGGCTTTGCTGGAGCGCGCGGTGTACGCGCCGGTCGATGCACGTTTCAAGGTCTACATGATCGACGAAGTGCACATGCTCACGAACCACGCCTTCAACGCAATGCTGAAGACGCTGGAAGAGCCGCCGCCGCACGTCAAGTTCATTCTCGCCACGACCGATCCGCAGAAAATTCCGGTCACGGTGCTGTCGCGTTGTCTGCAATTCAATCTGAAGCAGATGCCCGCCGGCCACATCGTCTCGCACCTCGAACACATTCTGGGCGAAGAAAAAGTGCCGTACGAGGCCCAGGCGTTGCGCCTGCTCGCGCGTGCCGCCGACGGTTCGATGCGCGACGCGCTCTCGCTGACCGACCAGGCTATCGCGTATTCGGCTAATCAGGTGAATGAAGAGGCTGTGCGAGGCATGCTCGGCGCGCTCGATCAGAGCTACCTGATCCGGCTGCTCGATGCGCTCGCCGAAGGCGACGGCGCGGCTGTGCTGTCGGTTGCCGACGAAATGGCGCTGCGCAGTCTGTCGTTCTCGACCGCGTTACAGGATCTCGCGAGCCTGTTGCATCGCATCGCGTGGGCGCAGTTCGCACCGTCCTCGGTACTGGACGAGTGGCCGGAGGCGGGCGACCTGCGCCGCTTTGCCGAGACGCTCAGCGCCGAACAGGTGCAGCTGTTCTATCAGATTGCGACGATCGGCCGAAGCGAGCTCGGTCTCGCGCCCGACGAATACGCCGGTTTCACGATGACTCTGCTGCGCATGCTTGCGTTCGAACCTGCTCCAACGGGCGGCGGCGGAGCTGCTGGACCTGGCCGGCAGGCTGGTCAGACAGGCGCGAGCGGAGGGAACCGGGCGGCGACGCCCGCGGTAGCGGCGGCGGGTTTGTCGGCGGCTGATGCTGCGCCGCCCGTACGGCTGGCGGCGGGCCCGCGCGGCGCGGTTTCCCTGGCTGAGACGGTTCGTGAGCCGGGACGCGTTGCTGGTGCTGCCGGAGGTGCGCCTGCAAGCGCCGGTCAGAGGCAGGACATTGCGGCAAGCACACAAGCTGTATCGGCCTCCAGCGACGTCGCTCAACACGCGGCTCAAGACTCGGCGCCGATCCAGAACAAAGCCAATACTCCTCCGACGCCTGCCCGCGTCGATGTGCCCGCGCCGGTCGCGGGAACGTCCGCCGCTTCGGAAAGTACGACAGCGCGTGCGTTGGCTCCGTGGGACGATGAGCCCGCTGCGTCTGCCGCCAATAAGGCGACTGACACGAGTGCTGTCGACACAACATCCGCTTCAGTGCCCCCAGAACCTGCACCGACGCGCGCATCAGTGAATACGCCTGCTGCGCTCGCATCGGAATCCACGTCGGCGGAAACAGCATCTTCGGAGAGCACACCGCCCGCCACGCTCAGCGCACCGGCTGCCGCCGCCTTCGCGCGCGCGAGCGAAGCCGCGTCCTCGGCGGATTCGAATGAAGCGGCCCAAGCCGCATCTGCGACGTTGCCCGACGCACCGCCGCGCCGTGCGGGCGGCGCGAGCGCCGCACTCGACGTTCTGCGCAGCGCTGGCCTGAAGGTGTCGTCCGACCGTGGTCGCGCGAACGCCGCGTCGACCCCGAAGCCTGCGGCGTCCGCCAACGCGAGTGCGGCCGCGCCGAAGCCGGCCGCGCCGCGCGTGGTGGTTCCCGTGCCGACGCCCGGCGCGTCGCGTGGCGTGGCACAGCCGGAGTCCGCATCGGGCGCGCGCGCGTCAGCAGCTGCGGCGCCGGCACAACCGGCGGCGCGCAAAGAGTCGCAGCCGAACGGCTCGGCGGTGCCTCCGTGGGACGACATGCCGCCTGACGACTATGTGCCGCTGTCGGCATCGGATGACGGCTACTATGGGCCGCCCGACGACAATTACATGCCCGTGTTCGACAGCGGCCCCGACGACGTCCGCGTGAGCGCGCCGGCGTCCGCGCCGACGCCGGTCGTCGATAAGCGTCCGCTGCCTCCCGCTGTGCCGCTCGATCCGCTCGGGTTCAAAGGCGACTGGCCTGCGCTCGCCGTCGACCTCCCGCTCAAGGGCATCTCGTATCAGCTCGCGTTCAACAGCGAACTGATGGCGCTCGAAGGCAATACCTTGAAATTGAACGTGCCCGTGCCGCAGTACGCGGAGGCTTCGCAGGTTGCGAAACTGAAAAGCGCGCTCGCCGAAAAACTGGGCCAGCATGTCGACGTGCAGGTCGAGGTCGGCCCGGCGCGCCGCACGGCAGCCGCTCACGACGCCGCCATGCGCGCTCAACGTCAGCAGGAAGCGGAGCGCGAAATCGGCGCCGATCCGTTCGTGCAGTCGCTGATCCGCGAGTTCGGCGCGAGCATCGTGCCGGGCTCGATCCGCCCGATTAGTTCGAGTACTTCGATTAGTCCGGACGCCGGCCCGAACGGCGCGTCCTCGGTTCACTGATTCGCTGCGCGATCACGCCGGAAACACACTGGGGCGCGCGCGATTTTAGAATTTCACGCTATCAAGAAGGAGCATTTCCATGATGAAAGGTCAACTCGCCGGGCTGATGAAGCAAGCCCAGCAGATGCAGGAAAACATGAAGAAGATGCAGGAGCAACTCGCTCAGATCGAAGTCGAGGGGCAGTCGGGCGCCGGTCTCGTGAAGATCACGATGACCTGCAAGAACGACGTGCGCCGCGTGTCGATCGATCCGAGCCTGCTCGCCGACGACAAGGACATGCTGGAAGACCTCGTCGCCGCTGCGTTCAACGACGCCGTGCGCAAGGCCGAAGCCACCGCTCAGGAAAAAATGGGCGGCATGACCTCGGGCCTGCCGCTGCCGCCGGGCTTCAAGCTGCCGTTCTAAAAGCGACGCTGCAAGACGGAGCGGGCTCGAACGGTGAGCTAACGCCGCATGTGAGAGACGCGCGTCGCGTTTGACGGCTGCGCGCCGCAATCACCGGCTTCGCATCCGAGAGCCGGTCGTTGCGCGCCGCGCAGGCGCGCCTCTGGAGGCCGCCTGGACTTAGCGCCGGCCATGAGAGTCAACCCGCTTGCGCGATCCATCCGCAGGCGGGCAAAGCTTGACAGCATCTGAAGAACCGCAACACGCCGAACCGCATTACAAACCCATCTGCCCTGGCAACCCCACCTCGACGCCGATTCGCATGAAACAACCTTCCGCCTTGTCGGCGCTCGTCGAAGCGCTGCGCGCGCTGCCCGGAGTCGGCCCCAAGTCCGCGCAACGCATGGCGTATCACCTGATGCAGCACGATCGCGACGGCGCGGAAAAGCTGGGCCGCGCCTTGCTATTCGCGACCGAGCATTTGCAGCACTGCGAGAAGTGCAACACCTTCACCGAAGCGCAAATCTGCGAAGTGTGCCTGGACCCGGAGCGCGATCCGACGCTGCTGTGCGTCGTCGAAACGCCTGCCGACCAGATCATGCTCGAACAGACCATGACGTACCGCGGTCTGTACTTCGTGCTGATGGGCCGTCTGAGTCCGCTCGACGGTATCGGGCCGAAGGAGATACATTTCGACCGACTGGTCAGGCGAGCGTCTGACGGAGTCGTGAAAGAAGTCGTGCTGGCAACCAATTTCACTAACGAAGGCGAGGCGACCGCGCATTACCTCGGGCAGACGCTCAAGGCGCGTGGCCTGTCCGTCACGCGCCTCGCGCGCGGCGTGCCGGTAGGCGGCGAACTCGAATACGTCGACGCCGGCACAATAGCCCGCGCGATGCTCGATCGCCGCTCGATGTAGCGACACCGCGCTGCAATCGCGCGAGCGGCGTCGCCGCCACAAAAACAGAACAGAACGAAGGAGACTATGAGCGCAACTCCCGAATCAGGCGCCAACGAGGCGAAAGAGGCGCCGCCAAGCCAACCCGGACCGCTTGCCGGCGTGAAGGTGCTGGAACTCGGCACGCTGATCGCGGGGCCGTTTGCCGCCCGCTTTCTCGGCGAGTTCGGCGCGGACGTGATCAAGATCGAAGACCCCAAGGGCGGCGATCCGCTGCGCAAATGGCGCAAGCTCTATCCGGAAGTCGGCGGCACGTCGTTGTGGTGGGCCGTGCAGGCGCGCAACAAGAAATCCGTCACGATCAATCTGAAGGCCGAGGAGGGCAAGGAGATCGTGCGGCGTCTCGCGCGCGAAGCGGATATCGTCGTCGAAAATTTTCGGCCTGGCCTGCTCGAGAAACTCGGGCTCGGTTATGACGTGCTGTCGGCGGAGAACCCCGGGCTCGTGATGGTGCGCCTGTCCGGCTACGGTCAGAGCGGACCGTATCGCGACCGGCCCGGCTTCGGCGCGATCGCGGAGTCGATGGGCGGCTTGCGGCACATCACCGGCTATCCGGATTTGCCGCCGCCGCGCATCGGCATCTCGATCGGCGATTCGATCGCGGCGCTGCACGGTGTGATCGGCGCGCTGATGGCGCTGCATCACAAGCAGGTGAACGGCGGCAAGGGGCAGGTCGTCGACGTCGCGCTGTACGAGGCCGTGTTCAACATGATGGAAAGCGTCGTGCCCGAATACGGCGTCTACGGCATGGTGCGCGAGCGCACCGGCGCGTCGCTGCCTGGCATCGTGCCGTCCAACACCTATCCTTGCCGCGACGGCAGCATCGTGATCGGCGGCAATAGCGATCCGATCTTCAGGCGCCTGATGATCGCGATCGAACGCGAAGACCTCGCGAACGATCCCGCTCTCGCGCATAACGACGGCCGCGTGCCGCGCACGCAGGAAATCGACGCTGCGATTGCTGCGTGGCTCGCCACACGCACCATCGACGAAGCGCTCGCGGTGCTCAACGCAGCAGACGTGCCGGTGGGCCGCATCTATAGCGTGGCTGACATGTTCACCGATCCGCAGTACATGGCGCGCCAGATGATCCAGCGCTTCAAGTGGCAGGACGGCCGCGAGATCACGCTGCCGGCGGTCACGCCGAAGCTCTCGGAGACGCCTGGCGAGACGCGCTGGCTCGGCCCCGAACTGGGTGAACATACCGATGAAGTCCTACAATCGCTAGGTTATGATGCAGACCACATCGCAAGGTTGCACGCGCAACAAATTGTGTGAACCACGCGTGTGAACCACGCGTGTGAGCCACGCCCGCTGCAGCCGAATAAATAAAATCGCAAGACCAGATTTTGCAAGAGCCTTGGAGACAACGAACATGCATCGCAGAAGCTTCCTCGCCGGTACCGCCGCACTTGCCGGCGCCACGCTGACGGCCACGCCGCTCGCTTTCGCACAGAGCAAACTGGAAACCACGAAAGTGGCCATTGCTGTCGGCGGAAAAAACCTCTTCTACTATTTGCCGCTCACGATCGCCGAGCGCCGCAATTACTTCAAGGACGAAGGACTCGACGTCGAGATCTCCGACTTCGCCGGCGGCTCGCAAGCGTTGAAGGCGGCGGTGGGCGGCAGCGCGGATGTCGTCTCCGGCGCGTTCGAACACACGTTGCTGCTGCAGGCGCAGAAGCAGTCGTTTCGCGAGTTCGTATTGCAGGGACGCGCGCCGCAGATCGTGCTCGCGGTGTCGAAGAAGACCATGCCGAACTACAAGTCGATCGCCGATCTGAAGGGCAAGAAAATCGGCGTGACGGCGCCGGGATCGTCGACTTCGATCATGGCGAGCTTCGTGTTGGCCAAGGGCGGGTTGACCGCGAAAGACGTTGCGTTCATCGGCGTCGGCGCGGGCGCCGGCGCAATCGCGGCACTGCAGTCCGGGCAGATCGACGCGCTCGCCAATCTCGACCCCGTCATGACGAAACTCGAACGTACCGGCGAAATTCGCGTCGTCTCGGATACGCGCACGCTCGCCGACACGCGCAGCGTGTTCGGTGGCGACATGCCGGCAGGGTGCCTGTACGCATCGCAGAGTTTCATCACGAAGAATCCGAACACCACACAGGCGCTGACCAACGCGATGGTGCGCGCGCTCAAGTGGCTGCAGACCGCGACCGGCACGGAACTCATCAACACGGTGCCCGAAGGGTATCTGCTCGGAGATCGCGCGGTCTATCTGGACGCATGGCAGCACGTGAAGGAAGCGATGTCGCCCGATGGCCTGATGCCCGCAGATGGCCCGGCGACGGCGCTCAAGACCTTGCAGGCGTTCGATCCGGCGGTGCAGGGCAAGCCGATCGACGTATCCAGGACGTGGACGAACGACTTCGTCAAGAAAGCGCTGACCACGGTGAAGGCCTAAGGTCGTTCTCCTCGCACTAAGTCACGTCACGCCACGTCACGTCACGTCACGCCACGCATCGCTCGGCGCGTGGCGTCCCATTCCGAACCGATCCACGAACAGAGTCGAACGATGACCGTTGCAGCCTTGGCGCTCGAAAACATCACTTGCACGTTCGCTGCGCGCGACAACCGCGCGCAACGCTACACGGCGGTCAAGGACACCACGTTGAGAATCGCGCCGGGCGAGTTCGTCTCCGTGGTGGGCCCGACCGGCTGCGGTAAATCCACGTTGCTCAACGTCGGCGCCGGTTTGCTTGGGCCGTCGTCGGGCTCGGTCAGCGTATTCGGCGAGCCGTTGAAGGGCATCAACCGGCGCGCGGGTTACATGTTCCAGGCCGATGCATTGATGCCGTGGCGCTCTGCTATCGACAACGTGCTCGCGGGCCTCGCATTTCACGGCGTGCCGCAAGCCGAGGCGCGCGAGAAGGCCGACGAATGGCTCAAGCGCGTGGGCCTCGGCGGCTTTGGCGACCGTTATCCGCACCAGTTGTCGGGCGGCATGCGCAAGCGCGTCGCGATGGCGCAGACGCTGATTCTCGATCCGGACATCATCCTGATGGACGAACCGTTTTCAGCGCTCGACATCCAGACGCGTCAGCTGATGGAAAACGAGTTGCTCGAGCTCTGGGCGGCCAAACGCAAGGCAGTGCTCTTCATCACGCACGATCTCGACGAGGCGATCGCGATGTCCGACCGCGTGGTCGTTCTGTCGGCGGGGCCGGGCACGCATCCCATCGGCGAATTCACGATCGACTTGCCGCGTCCGCGCGACGTCGCGGAAATCCGCTCGCATCCGCGCTTCGTCGAATTGCATGCGCAAATCTGGAGCGTGCTGCGCGACGAGGTGCTCAAGGGCTATCAGCAACAACTGAGCGCCGTCTAATGACCGTTGGCGCGCGTCACGTTTTACGTCTATCAATCGTCTAAGGCAAACCGAGTCATGTGGAAGACGTTGCGCCCTAACCGGGCGAATCTGGTGATCTGGCAATGGCTGCTGCTCGTGCTGTGCTTCGTGCTCTGGTACGTGCTGACGAGCCCGACGCTCTTGCCGGCGTTTTATTTCGACGACCCGAACAAGGCAGCGTTCTTCTTCGGCGAACCGCAAAAAGTGCTGCTGCGAATCTGGGAGTGGTTCACGACCGGCGAGATTTATCTGCACCTGTGGATCACGCTGCTCGAGACCGTGCTCGCGTTTGCGTTCGGTACGGCGCTGGGTCTTGGTGTCGGTTTGTGGCTTGCGCTGTCGCCGCTCGCGAGCGCGCTATTCGATCCATATATCAAGGCCGCGAACTCGATGCCGCGCGTGATTCTCGCGCCGATCTTCGGCGTGTGGTTCGGTCTCGGCATCTGGTCGAAAGTCGCGTTGGGCGTCACGTTGGTGTTCTTTATCGTGTTCTTCAACGTGTATCAGGGCGTGAAGGAAGTGAGCCCGGTCGTGCTCGCCAACGCGCGCATGCTCGGTGCGAACGGCAAGCAACTGCTGCGTTTCGTCTATTTGCCGAGCGCGATGAGCTGGGTCTTTTCGAGCTTGCATACGTCGGTGGGCCTGGCCTTCGTCGGCTCGGTGGTGGGCGAGTATCTCGGCTCGGCGCGCGGCGTCGGCTACCTGATCCTGCAAGCCGAAGGCACCTTCGACATCAACACGGTGTTTGCCGGCATCCTGGTGTTGACCGCGTTCGCGCTGGTGCTCGACGCGATCGTCGGCGTCGGGGAAAGGCATCTGATGAAGTGGCAGCCGAAAACCGGCGACACCGAAAAGCTTTAGGAATCGCAACGCCGCAGAAAAGAAAAACAGCGTGTGAGCCGAAGAGCCACACGCTGTTTTATTTTGCCGAACGCCCAGTGGTCTGCTGCAGGGCCGCAGCCCTACCGTAGCCACAGGGCGCCGACAGTCATGGCGTAATCACCACCTTGCCGATCACCCGGCGCTCGGCCATGTCGCGCAGCGCGCGCCCTGTTTCTTCGAGCGGGTAGCGCGCCGACACGTAAGGTTTGAGCTTGCCTTCGCCTATCCAGCCGACCATCTGTTCGAACGCGGCATGATTGCGCTCGGGCTCGCGCTTCGCGAAATCTCCCCAGAACACGCCGACCACGCTTGCGCCTTTGAGCAACGTCAGATTGAGCGGCAGCTTTGGAATCTCGCCGTTCGCAAAACCCACCACCAGATAGCGCCCGCGCCAACCGATGCTGCGAAACGCCGGCTCCGTATAGACGCCGCCGACCGGGTCGTAGATCACGTCTGGACCGCGACCGTCGGTGAGTGCCTTGATGCGCTCACGTAAGTCTTCGGTGCTGTAGTTGATCGTCGCGTCCGCCCCATGCTTTTTGCATATGCTCAGCTTTTCGTCGCTCGAGGCGGCCGCGATCACGCGAGCGCCGAGCGCCTTGCCGATTTCGACAGCCGCGAGGCCGACACCGCCTGCCGCGCCTAGCACGAGCATCGTCTCGCCAGCTTGCAACGCGGCGCGATCCACGACCGCATGGTGCGAGGTGCCATACGCCAGCGTGAAGGCCGCAGCCAGTTCGAAGTCGACGCCGTCCGCGAGCGGAACGCATGCCGACGCGCTCGCTACGGCCTGCTCCGCGAAGCCGCCCGAACCGGTGAACGCGACCACGCGTGAGCCCGGCGTGAACTGCGTGACGCCCGCGCCGACCGCGCGCACGATTCCCGCGACCTCTGAGCCGGGTGTGAAGGGTAGCGGCGGTTTGAACTGATACTTGTTCTCGATGATCAGCACATCGGGAAAGTTGACGGAGGCGGCCTTCACGTCGATCACGACCTGCCCGGCCTCGGGCAAAAGCTCCGGCAGGTTCTCTACGGTGAGGCTTTCGGGCGGCCCATATTGATTGCAGCGAATCGCGCGCATCGTGTCTCCATTCGGTCGGGGTTCACAGTCGCTTCGAGTGTAAAGCATCCGTACGACCGTACGTTTATCCCCGTTGGCGGAGCGCGCAGGTCGCGTTGCTGCAAGCCTCGTGCGCCTTGTGGCGAGCCCGGCGCCTGCGCTTTGCGTGGTGCGCGCAACACCCCGGTCGTGTCGTTCGCGCGCCTTCTTTCCTCGGTTACAATCGCCGCATGCGAATTCTACTCAGCAACGACGACGGTTATCTGGCGCCCGGCCTTGCCGCGCTTTACGAAGCGCTCAAGCCGCTCGCGGACGTGACCGTGATGGCACCCGAACAGAACTGCAGCGGCGCGTCCAATTCTCTGACGTTGTCGCGGCCGCTTTCGGTGCTGCGCTCGGCCAATGGTTTCTACTACGTGAACGGCACGCCTACCGACTCGGTGCACATCGCGCTGACGGGCATGTTCGACCACACGCCCGATCTCGTCGTGTCGGGTATCAACAACGGTCAGAACATGGGCGAAGACACGCTCTATTCGGGCACCGTCGCGGCCGCTACGGAAGGCATCATGTTCGGTGTGCCGGCCATCGCCTTCTCGCTGGTCGACAAGGACTGGGTGCATCTCGAAGACGCGGTGCGCGTCGCCGCAGAGATCGTCGCGCACTATCTTGCACATCCGCTGCCGGGGCATCCGCTTCTGAACGTCAATATTCCGAACCTGCCGTACGAGCAATTGCGCAGCTGGCATATCACGCGTCTTGGCAAGCGGCACCCGTCCCAACCGGTGATCCGCCAGACTAATCCGCGCGGCGAGCCGATCTACTGGATTGGACCGTCGGGCAGCGCCCGCGATGCTAGCGAAGGGACCGATTTCCACGCAGTCGCCAACGGCCATGTGTCGATCACGCCGCTGCAACTGGATCTGACCCACACGCAGATGTTGCCGGCGGCGCGCGACTGGGCGCGCGCGGGTAGCGGCGCTTCATGACGAGCGAGCGCGCGAAGCGCTTCCCGCTCGGTCTCGAAGATCTGGTGCGCGAGCCGCGCCGGCCGGAAGGCCGTCCGGGCGAGGTACGCGCCGCAGCACTTGCCGCGAGCGCGGCGCTTAATGCGCGTCAGCAGCCCGCCAGGAATCTGCAGCCTGGTGTAGCGGGCAAACCGCAGTCGAAGCAAGGTCGAGCGCAGGCGCCGGTCCCGGCAAAGTCGCCGGTCGGTGCGCAGGCGAGGCCACAGGTCATGACGCCGCCAAAGCCGCTCGCCGCGCCCGCGCCAGCAGCGAAAACGTCGGCAAGGCCTGTCGTCCAAAGTGCGACCGCGCGGCCGTCGTCATCGGGCAGAAGCGCTGCGCCGGCATCGGCATCGACGCCCGCGCGAGTGCCAGCCCAATTGGCGTCGTCGGCAAAATCCGCAAGCCGGCCGGCGGAGCGCAGCGCAGCGCCGAACGTGGCTTTGAACGGCGCCATGGCGTTGACCTCGGAACGGGTTCGCGAACGCATGGTCGAACGCCTGCGTGCGAACGGCGTTACCGATCAGCGCGTGTTGAACGCGATGTCGGTCGTGCCGCGCCACATGTTCGTCGACCCGGGTCTCGCGGTTCAGGCCTACGAAGATGCGGCGCTGCCGATCGGGCATCACCAGACTATCTCGAAGCCGTCGGTGGTCGCGCGAATGA
>Ga0209796_10000527_pt1 | contig 23748 bp, 20 predicted proteins | sample AgamicOrSfrz_FD_187167 | JGI IMG/M metagenome (GOLD analysis project Ga0209796, IMG submission 187167) | Agave microbial communities from Guanajuato, Mexico - Or.Sf.rz (SPAdes) (version 2) | ecosystem: Host-associated > Plants > Phyllosphere > Phylloplane/Leaf | place: Guanajuato, Mexico...
CATATAGCCTTTGCAACGGAGCAGCGTGCCGTTTCGCCACGGCGTCTCGAGCAAATCGGCGAGCCGGCCCGGGTGGAACGGCGCGCGGCTGCGATAGACGCTCGAACGCACGCCGTAGGTATCGGAGTCGGATATCGCGTTGCTATCGTCGAGCTTTTGCGCCCAGCCGGGCGACCTGGCGAGCGCAGCGAGATCGAACTTGCCGGTGTTGATGATGTTGGCGAGAGCAACGACGCCGTGCTCCATCGTTACCACCTCCGCGCGCGGATTGAGTTGTTGCAGCAGCGCGCGCAGTCGTCCGAGTTGCGCGGGCGTGGCGAGATCAGCCTTGCTGATCACGAGCACGTCGGCAAATTCGATTTGCTCGACAAGCAGACTCGCGAGACTGCGGCTGCCGTCATTCTCTTCCGTCGCCGCGCGCTCTACCCGCTGCTGCGACGCGAATAACGACGCGAAGTTCGCGCCATCCACGACCGTGACCATCGTGTCGAGCCGCGCCTCTTCGGACAAGCTGAAGCCTTTGTCGTTAAGAAATGCAAACGTCTCGGCCACCGGCAACGGCTCGGATATCCCGGTCGACTCGATCAGCAGATAGTCGAAGCGGCGTTGCCGCGCCAGTTCGCTGACCGTTTGCAGAAGATCGGCGCGCAACGTGCAGCAGATGCAGCCGTTGCTCATCTCGATCAGTTCTTCGTTCGCGCGATTCAACGTGACGCCGCGTTGAGCCGCGTCGCCATCGAGATTGATCTCGCTCATATCGTTGACGATGACTGCCACGCGCAGCCCCTCGCGATTGCGCAACACGTAATTGAGCAACGTCGTTTTGCCCGCGCCTACAAATCCCGACAGCACGGTCACCGGCAGTCGTCCGGAAATTTCCATGGTTCCTGTCTCCACAAACGTCAGAAGGCCCGCAAGCGGACCGTCTGACTGACTGGCGCGCCACGCGTTCTACACGTGTGCGTTTTCCCGCTGTGCGAGACCGGCGGCGTCTTTCCGGGCCGCTGGCAGCTCCACCTTGTCGAGATAGCCTTCGAACAGATCGACGACGACGAAGCCATCGTCCGCGGCTTCGCCCCATAGCTCGCGGGCGTTGAATCTCACGTGGTAGGTCGGCTCATGCAACGCTTCCTTGCCATGGCCGATCGAATCTGGAAACGGCCATTTTTCTTTCGTGCGATGCAGAACCACGCCGTGCCGGCCGCGCACATAACCGGGCATGCGGATATGGCCCGGGACGAATTCGTCGCGAACCCGCACGGTATCGCCAACTTCGAACGGCTGGCGGCCCGCACGTGTCTGCCGTCCTTGAGAAAAGTACGGCCGTGCCAGTTCGAAACGCGTGCCGAGCATTTCGTCGAGTTCCTTCTGCGTGATGACGCCGTACTCGACCAGCAGCGTCGCGGTGCCGATCACGATTCGATCGTAGTACGGCGAGCCGAAATAATGACGCGCGTTCATCCGCTCGATCGCGTGACGCAGTTCGTCGACACTGAAAACCTTCATCCCGTCGGCCGCGAGAAAAAGCAGGCTATAGGCGAGATGTTCCCAATCTTCGTGAAACACCGGTTTGTAGCTCAGGCTGTTATTCGTATGCGCAACGCGGCCGAAGCCCTGCATGCCGCCAAGATCATGAATGCCGTCCATATCCGACTCCTCGGTCTGCAAAAGTAAGGGTTAGGCGCGCGGCGCGACCGGACGAGCGACGCCGATCAGCACGTCTTTCGTGACCAGCCCGGCCAGTTCCTCTTCGCTCATGTGCCCGGTTCCTTCAGGCCGCACCGGCAGCACCAGATAGCGCGTCTCGGCGGTGGTGTCCCATACCTGAACGATCACGTCGTCCGGCAAATCCTCGCCGAGCTCGCGCAGAACCGTACGCCCTTCGCGCACCAGACGCGCGCGATATTCGAAGCTCTTGTACCACTCGGGCGGCAAGCCAAGCACCGGCCAGTTGGTGCACGAACACAGGCTGCACACGATGACGTTCTGCAGTGTCGGCGTGTTTTCCAGCGCGACGATGTATTCGCCCTGCGGCCCGGTATAGCCGAATTGCGCGCACGCAGCGGTGCCGTCTTCAAGTAGCAGCTTTCGATACGCGGGGTCAACCCATGCCCGTGCCACCACTCGCGCGCCGTTGGACGGATCCCAGTCGTGTTCCATCAGCTTCGTAAAGCTTTCGATGTAACCGTCAGGGATCAATTTTTTGTCGAGCAGTACTTTGTGCAGCGCACGGGCCCGCTCATCCGGCGTCGCCTGCTGGTTCGACGTGTGTTGATTCATCGCTCACTCCTGAAGGCCGTCGCCAAGTGAAGGCCGTATTCGTGGGAAAGCTCGTGGCGAACCCGAGCCATTCGTTTGCGTCCGAATCTAGAATCTATCCGAACTAGAAAACGTCGACTTGCCTGATTGCGTCACCTTGCTTGAACCCGCTCGCCACAAGCGACGCTTGCATCCGGCAGCCAATATCACGACGCCGCGGCGGGCTGACAAATCCGGGAAAACCCGATACCTTTTGCGACAGGCCGCTCCCCCGGCTGGCACGGATAGCCAGGAGGAACGGCTCGCACGGTCAAGCGACAGCGTCGAATGTCGATACCATGTGCGTCTCCTTCCTGGTGCGACTCGCCATGCTGCCAGCCGACTGCCATTCGTACGACGACGCCAAGCAGAGCTTCAACTGGCGAATTCCCGCGTACTACAACATCGCCCGCGATGTGTGCGACAAGTGGGCCGATGGATCGAATCGTCTCGCGCTGGTCGTGGAGAATGCGGACCGCACTCAAACACGTTTTACGTTCGACGATCTGAAGCGCCTCTCCATCCGATTCGGCAATGCGCTGCAGGCACAAGGCGTGCAGCGCGGCGACCGGGTTGCCATCTTCGTGCGTCAGTCGGTCGAGGCGGCGATCGCGCATCTGGCGGCTTACCGGATAGGTTGCATTGCGGTGCCGCTGTTCGCGCTGTTCGGCACCGAGGCGCTCGGATACCGTCTCGCCAATTCGGGCGCGTCCGCAATCGTCGTCGATCAGGAAGGCGCCGCGAAGCTTGTCGGTATTCGCGACGGCTTGCCGGCGCTGCGGCTCGTGTTTTCCATCGACGGCGCGAACCCCACGTTCTGGACGGCCATCGACAACGCGTCGGACGCGGAGCCGCAGATCACTACTTCTGCGGACGATCCCGCCATCATCATTTATACGTCCGGCACCACCGGCAAACCGAAGGGCGCGTTGCACGCACACCGCGTACTGCTGGGACATTTGCCGGGTGTCGAGATGTCCCAGCAATGCTTTCCGCAGTCCGCAACGCTGATGTGGACACCAGCGGACTGGGCATGGATCGGCGGGCTGTTCGACGTATTGCTGCCCGCCTGGCACCACGGGGTGCCCGTGCTCGCCTGTCGCTTCGACAAATTCGACGGTGATGCCGCCTTCGACCTGCTCGAGCGTCATCGGGTCAGCCACACGTTTTTGCCTCCGACAGCCATCAAGATGATGCGCGGCGCGGTCTCCCACCGGCCACGCCAGCTGACGCTGCAATCGGTGGCGAGCGGCGGCGAGCCACTTGGCAAGGAATTGCTCGCGTGGGGTCGCGCGACCCTCGGCGTCACGATCAATGAGTTTTACGGACAAACGGAATGCAACATGGTGCTGTCCTCGTGCGCGCGATGGTTCGAGCCGTGCGCTGGCGCCATCGGTCAAGCAGTGCCCGGCCACGACGTCGCGGTGATCGGCGAACAAGGTCAGCGGCTGCCGCGCGGCGAAAGCGGCTCGATTGCCATAGCCGGACCGGACCCGGTCATGTTCCTCGGCTACTGGCCGGACGACGAGAGCACCAGACTAAAATTCCGCAATGGCTTTCTCGTGACCGGCGATCTCGGGTGGCAGGACGAGGCGGGATTTTTTCATTTCGTCGGCCGCGATGACGACGTCATTACCAGCGGGGGTTACCGCATCGGTCCGGGCTCGATCGAAGATACGCTGCTAAATCATCCTGCTGTGCGATACGTCGCCGTGGTTGGCGCGCCGGACCCGCAACGCACTGAAATTGTGTGTGCGTTTATCGTGCTAAAACCACCATATCGGGGCGACGATGCACTGATGGCCGAATTGCAGAGACACGTGAGGACGAAGCTCGCCGCGCACGAGTATCCGCGCAAAGTTTATTTCGTGGACGAACTTCCCATGACCTCCACTGGAAAGGTCGTCCGCAAAGCGCTCCGCGAGAAAGTGAACAGAGAGCCAGGAAGCTGCTGATCGGAGCACCTGGTGGCGCGTAGAGCCCCTCAAGCGTTCGAATTCGGCGTCCCGACTCCGTCCTCGTCGGTACTACTAGCTCATCAAGCGAATCGCAGTTGACACCGGCACTTGCGCAATCAACAGTTACTCTGCGTACCACCTGTCGAATACCGTGAGGCTCGCCAACGCTTCAAACGTATGACGCACTGGAACGGAGCGCTGACACGCATGCCTTTGTCAATTGCAGCAGGAAAGTGAATGGCGGCGCTGCAGACGCTGACGGCTGCATACGGCTCCAACGTCTACTGGCGATCCAAGGTCAGCATGATCTGCAGTCGGCTGAGTTTTGGCAACGTCACAGGGGAGCGCTCCAGATTGATGGAGCGATGACTGTGAAAAAAAAGTGAAAAACATATATTCCAGATTTCCAATTGCGGGCGGCTCATCGGTCGAGCCGATCCGATAAGGCTCGACCTGTCGACATTTATCGCTCGCATAATCTTGAGTGGTATTAGCGACGGGCATGGGCGAATCTGTCTGAAGGCAAAATATCGCGCCTCGAATTCCAACGACAGCAATGGTGGTGTTGCATCCGCAGCGAAGGGCGCAAGGAACTTCAGGGGTGTACTTTTGCCGAAATGATTTTTTGCAAGAAGACAGTACATCTCTAAACAACCCATATAAGACGCGGAAGGTCCTTTGTGCTCTGCTAGCTGGCCACAATCGTGGCGGGTACGTTGCTACGAATCGACTGTGCGGTTTCACATAGCGCACGATATGTAGCATGGGTTATCCGCCCCGTAGTGTCATCGCGAGCCATCGCTTAAACTCATGAATCGTGCAACAAGCGCCACTTGAAACGGTTCGTCGCGCAAGCAGCAAACCGGGCAGCGGGCCCTTGAGCTTGGGGTTAAGCACATGCGCTTGCTGGAAGGCGATGGCCAACTGATCAAGGTCCTCGACACCAACGAAGTGCTGCGACTCGAACCGTCTCTCTCGGAAGCGAAGGGAAAGATAACAGGGGCAATCTATTGCCCGACAGACGAGACCGGCGACCCCGGAAAATTCACCAACAGCCTCGCCGAAAAGGTGATCGCACGTGGTGGCGAGATCATGACTTCCACGACGGTTTTGGCCATCGATCAGGATGGTCACCGGTATGCCGTTCTTTTTACAGTGGCAGGTTCAGTTTGCGTCCAGGGAATTCAACCGGCTTCAAGTTTGCGCATTTCCGAGCCAACCCCATTTGGCCATTTCTTCCGCAATGTATTCGGAAAACTCATCCGGCGTGCTTGCTACCACTTCTATCCCGTTCATCGCCAGCGCTGCTTTGATTTTCGGAGCATTCAGAGCTTTGACGATCGCACGGTTGAGGGTCATGACAACGGGCATCGGTGTATTGCGCGGCGCCACTAGTCCCAGCCAGTTATCGAGTGCATAAGCTTTGTTGGTGGCCTCAGCCACGGTCGGCACCTCAGGCAACGCGGCGCATCGTTGAGACGTGGTCACAGCCAGAGCCCGCAACTTCCCGGCGCGCACCAGAGGCAGCATGGAAGCCGCATTATTGAAACTGAGATCGAGAGCACCGCTTTCCAGGTCCTCGTAGAGCTTCCTGGTGTCGGCGTAAGGACGATGAACCATCTTGACGCCCGTGGTCTTCTGAAACAGCAGCGCCGCGAGGTAAGGCGCACTGCCGACGCCTGAACTACCGTAGCTCAGTTCTCGTTGCGAAGCCAGGTGGATCAACTCTTTGACGTCCGTTGCCCCGAGTGACAAACGTGTTCCCAGAACCAGCGGCGATCGGGTTGCGAGGCAGATAGGCGAGAAATCCCGAACCGGGTCATAACCGAGATCTGGCCGGATGTTCGGATTGATTGCATGCGTGCCGAACGTCGCCACCAAAATCGTATCTCCGTCTGGTCGACTTGAAATTGTCTCCTTCACAGCCTTTATGCCAAGATCGCCCGGCTTTAGTTCGATTGCGACTGGCCTCCCAAGCGCCGCAGCGAGCTCTGGCTCGATCGCGCGCAGCAGATCGTCCGAGGCGCTATGACGAGAAAATCCGATTAGCACCCGCAAAGGCGCCGCGGTCGTATTGCCTGATTCCGTGGTTGTCGAGTCGGGCATTGAAGGCGTAGAAGATCGGGAAATACTGGGCCAGAACCCGGACATTATCATCGCTGGAAGCATTTTCGTGACGATGTGACGACGAGTGTGTCTGCTCATGGAATTCTCTTCAAGAAGCCAAAAAAACAGCGCAGTACGCTTAAACAACCCATCCGGCCCGGGTTGCTTCATTCCAGCAGCGGAGTCGCCCGGCTATCGCTCGTCTTTGATAAAAAAACGGAGCGACGCGGTCAGCAGTGTGGACACGAGCAACATGGCTGCCATCCCGAGCATGCCCATTGCGAAAGAGCCAGTGATGTCCTTGAGCCAGCCCACCAGGAACGGACCTGCGAAGCCACCAAAGGTGCCGACGGAGTTGATGAACGCAAAGCCGCCAGCCGCCGCCGCGCCCGAGAGGAACCGCGTCGGGATACTCCAGAACACGGCGCGCGCTGTCGTCACCCCTATGACGGCAAGCGTGATGCCGATCATCGCGGGCCAGAATCCGCTGAACACCGCGGCGACGATCATGCCTCCGGCGCCGAAAAGACAGGTCAGCAGCAGGTTCAGAATCTTTTTGCCACTTCTGTCGACCGCCCTCGCCCACGTCAGCATGGCAACTGTCGCGAAGATGTACGGAACCGTTGAAACCAGGCTGATGGCCGAGATGCTCAGGCCGTGCGCCTTGAGAATCGTCGGCAACCAGATGCCGATGCCATAGGAACCAAGGACGAAGCCAAACTGTATGCCCGTCAAAATCAGCACACGCTTGTCTTTGAGCGCACCCCGAAGGTCCTTCTTCTCTTTCTCGCGATGCTCCGACGCAAGCGCCCTGATCAGCGCCTGACGTTCCGCATCCGAGAGCCAGCTTGCTTGCGACGGGGTATCGCGCAGCATCACGAGAACGATGATCCCGATGATCGACGCGGGCAGGCCTTGTAAAATGAACATCCACTTCCAGCCCGCGAGGCCGAGCAACCCGTGCATGCTGAGCAGAAGGCCAGAGAGCGGACCGCTGAGAATGGACGACACCGGCACACCCACCATAAACCACGCAAGCATGCGGGTGCGGTATCTGGCCGGAAACCAGCTCGCGAGATAAAACGTCACGCCGGGAAAAAAACCCGCCTCAGCAACGCCGAGCACGAAACGCGCGAAGTAGAAGCTCTTTGGTCCGATCGCGAGAGACGTCGCAGCCGCCGCTATGCCCCACGTGATCATGATTCGTGCAAGCCAGCGGCGCGCCCCATAGCGATACAGCATCAAGTTGCTCGGCACTTCGAGCAGGCAATAGCCCGCGAAGAGAATGCCCGCCCCCCAGCCGAATTGCGTCGCGCTCAGGCCGAGGTCCGCATTCATGCTGAGGGCCGCGAAGCCAACACTCGTGCGATCGATGTAATTGAAGATGAACGCGAGCGTCAGAAGCGGAAGCAACCGCCACGCGGTCTTTGATACGGCTTGACGCTCCAGTTCTTCGTCGGAAGTCGACGCGAACGGAACGGCTTGTGCATGCGATGCGGATGTCATGGCTTGTCTCCCGCCAGATTCAATATCAGTCTGTGCGATTGCAGTTCAGAACTTGTGGCGAATGCCGACGCGAACGGCGACCTGATTGTTTGTCGACGATGGTGTCATGCCGGTGATGGTCGCGACTGCAGGCTGGTTGAGCGAGTCGGTGCCGCTCGCGTGCTCATAGACGGCCACGGTGTAGACATCCGTGCGCTTCGACAGAAAGTAGTCGGCACCGAGGCTCGACAACTCGTACTTCGCGCCGTTGCGTCCGGCGGCTCCGCTGCCCTTCGTATAGTCGAACGCGGCCCCAAGCACGAAAGCGGGCGTCACCTGCCACTTCGCACTTGCTTCGATGTTATGGAAATAGGCGGTGCCGGTATATCTGAGGGGATTGGGACCCGACGACGACCCCAGATCCTGGAAGCGCGTATTCGAATACGCAACGCCCAGCGTTGCGGGCCCGATTGCGTAGGCCGCCGAGATCGCCGCAATCTGCAGGTTCTTCGCCGAGGCGTAGCCGGCATAGATTGGATTGCTCTGGGGCGAGGTCGCCGAGCCAGCGCCGCCAAGATTGTTGGCAGTCGCCGGTCCGGCATTCGGATTCGTGCCATAGAACGACGTGTTCGGGTTGTGAGCATTCAGGTAGCCCACGCCGACGGAAAGTGGTCCATTCGCGTACCCGGCGCCGACCGACCACACGCGATTCGTGCCGAAGGACCCGGCCACGCCACCGAGGCTGTAGAGGCCCGCGACGGTCAAGCCGGCTATCGTCGGCGACGTGTACTTGATGGAATTATTGACGCGGCGGGTGTTCGAAGCGTTGTCCAGGTCGCTCGGATGCTCCACCATATAGCCGCCCCATTGCGGCGCGGCGAGCAGCGGCGCATAAAAGTCGACGACCTCATCATACTGGCGGCCCAATGTAACTTTGCCGTATCGCGTGGTGGAAACGCCGACCCAAGCTTGACGTCCGAACTCGGCCCCGCCTTGGCCGAGCGTGCCGTTGTTTGCGCTAAAACCGCTTTCGAGCAGGAAGATCGCCTTCATTCCGCCGCCGAGATCTTCGGCGCCTTTCAGGCCCCAGCGGCTTCCCTGAAGCCCGCCAGTGCCGCCGTCCATCACCGACCATTGCTTGCCACCGCGAAGGCCGGTTGCAGTCCGGGCGGATTGCGCGTTATTCAGATAATTGACGCCGATATCGATGATGCCGTACAGCGTAACGTTGCTTTGTGCCTGCGCGGTCAGGCACGGGATCAGCAAGGCTGCCGGCATGATTTTCCTGAACATCGTTTGTCTCCTCTTCCTGTTGTAGATTCGTTTTGCTGAACATCAATAGCGCCAGGTCGCCGACATCTGCCGCGTCGCGGACTTTTCGAGCAGGCTGTCTAGCACGTAAGGCAGAATGCCTCCGTTGCTGAAATAGGTCGCTTCTATCTGCGTGTCGATGCGCGCGAGCAGCTTCACTTCACGCTTGCTTCCGTCGGCACGCGTGACAACGAGCGTCGCTTCCTGAAGGGGCTTTACGCCTTCGTCGAGCCCTTTGATGTCGAAGGTTTCGGTGCCGTCGAGTCCGAGTGTCTGAGCACTGTCATCGCCAATGAATTGCAACGGCAGCACGCCAAGTCCCGCGAGATTGCTGCGATGAATGCGCTCGAAGCTTCGCGCGACGACGGCCTTTACACCAAGCAGGCGCGTGCCCTTCGCAGCCCAGTCGCGGCTTGATCCGGTGCCGTACTCCTCGCCGGCAAAAATGATCGAAGGCGTGCCCGCTGTGATGTAACGGCGCGATGCATCGAATATCGTGGTGCGCTCGCCGCTTGGACGATGCACCGTGTACGGGCCTTCGTCAGCGGAGCCGTCGGCTTTTGCGGACAGCATGAGATTCTTCAGGCGAACGTTGGCAAAAGTGCCGCGCACCATCACTTCGAAATGGCCGCGTCGGGCGCCATAAGTGTTGAAGTCTTTTTGAGGAACGCCGCGCTCCGTGAGCCATTCACCAGCGGGCGAATTTTTCGCGATCGAGCCGGCGGGACTGATGTGATCGGTCGTGATGGAGTTTCCGAGGATCGCAAGCGCCCGTGCGCCCACAATACCGTCGCCGCCTGACTGGGGCGCGCCAAAGAAATCGGGTTCAGCCGCATACGTCGATTCGGGCCAGTCGTAGACAGCGCCTTCGCTGGTTTTTATGGCGTTCCAAAGATCGTGACCGGCGGTGAAGTCCGAATAGAGCTGCGTATAGTGCGCGGAGTTCGCGGCGTAGACGCTGAGCTCCTTGATCTCGTCGTTCGTCGGCCAGATATCAGCGAGCATCACCGGACGACCATTGCGGTCCAGGCCGAGCGGTTCGGTCGTTACATCGACACGGATTGAGCCCACGATTGCGAGCGCCACCACGAGCGGCGGGCTCGCGAGAAAGTTGGCCCGCAGATTGCCGTGAATCCGTGCTTCGAAGTTGCGGTTACCCGAGAGGACCGCGCTGCAAACCAGATCCCGGGACACGACAGTTTCCTCGAGCGCGGGATCCAGCGGCCCGATGTTTCCAACGCACGCACCGCACCCATAGGCAGCGATGCCGAATCCAAGCGCCTCGAGGGGTTCCGTGAGGCCCGCCTCCTTGAGATAAGCGGTCACGACGCGCGAGCCGGGCGTGAACAGTGTCTTGACCCACGGCTTGGCTTTGAGGCCACGGGCGAGTGCCTTCTTCGCAACGAGACCGGCGGCGACCAGTAATTCCGGATTCGACGTGTTCGTGCACGACGTAATGGCGGCGACCAGCACGTCGCCGTGACCGATTTCATACCGCTCCTGCGGACCGGGTGCGCCCGCCGGTTTCGAGGTGACCGTGTAGCGTTCGTCTAGCTGGGCGACACTCTTGCCATAGCCGCCGCTCTTGACGTCCTGAACCATGACTTCGTCGAAACGGCGGCCCAGCGCCGAAAGATCGACGCGATCCTGGGGGCGCTTCGGTCCTGACACGCTCGGCCTGATTGCCCGCAAGTCAATCCTGATGATGCTCGAATAGTCGATATCGCCCGTCCTCGGCGCACCGAACAAGCCTTGTATGGTGAAGTAATCGCGGATGAGCGCGACTTGCTCGTCGCTTCGGCCCGTGTTCCGGTAGTAGGCAAGCGTGTTGTCGTCAACCGGGAAAAAGCCGCTCGTGGCCCCGTACTCGGGAGCCATGTTGGCAATCGTCGCGCGGTCGGTGGCGCTGAGCGACGCCGCGCCCTCGCCGAAGAACTCGACGAGCTTGCCGACAACTTTCGCCGCGCGCAGCGTCTCGGTGACCTGAAGCACCGCGTCCGTCGCGCTCACGCCCGCTGCGAGTGAACCGGTCAGCTCGACACCGACCACATCGGGCATCAGCATGTAGACGGGCTGGCCGAGCATGCCCGCCTCCGCCTCGATGCCGCCGACACCCCAGCCCAGTACACCAATGCCGTTGATCATGGTCGTATGCGAGTCGGTGCCGACCAGAGTGTCCGGAAACACGAGGCCATCTTTCGCAATGACCCCCTGTGCGAGATATTCGAGATTGATCTGATGGCAGATGCCGATGCCCGGCGGCACGACTTTGAACGTCTCGAAGGCCTGCATGCCCCACTTCATCAGTTCGTAGCGTTCGCGGTTGCGACCGAACTCAACTTCCATATTCCGGCGCAGCGCGTTTGGCACATTCGAAAACTCGGTCTGCACGGAATGGTCGACGACCATATGCACGGGCACGAGCGGCTCGACCGCCTTCGGATCGGCATTGCGCTTTAGCGCCTGGCTTCGCATCGCGGCAAGGTCGGTGAGGAGCGGTATGCCAGTGAAGTCCTGGAGCAGGACGCGGCCGACCACGAATGGAATCTCCTTCTCACGCGGCGCGTTCGGCGACCACGACGCAAGATCGCGAACGTGCGATTCCAGCACCTTCGCGCCGTCGCAATTGCGCAGCACGGATTCGAGCAGAATCCGAATCACCACGGGCAAGCGTCCCAGATTCGGGAACCCCGATGCAGCCAGCGCTTCGAGGGAAAAATAGCTGGGCGACGAAGCGTCCGCAGTGTTTAGGTGACGAATGCAATCGGAGAAGCGGGAAGTGTTTTCTGCCGTCATGGTGTTCTCTTGCGGTATGTGGAGCAGTCGTGTGCGGGAAATGCTTGCGACTCAGAACCTGAAGAGCTCGCGAGGCGTTTCGCCAAGCACGGTTGCGCGCTCTGCTACATCGGGAATCCAGTCAGCGATGGCGCCGACTTGCGCGCGGTAACTCTGTGAGGCTTCGTGTTGCGTGAAGGGCCAGTCGCTCGCCCACATGAGCCGCCCGGCGCCGAACGCCTGGCAGAGTCGGGGTGCGGCTGCGCGCGCAATCTCGGGACTGGTCCGGTAGGCGCCGGACAGCTTCACCCAAACTTGCCGGCTCGGCGCAAAACCCAGCAGCCGCTCGAAGCCTTCGTCCTCCATGCCGGGTTGACGCTCGGGCATGCCGAAGTGATCGACGACTACCTTTGCTCCCGCCTCAACCAGCGGAGCGAGAGACTCGTGCAGGCGAGCGCAACGGTCGTTGATTTCAATGTGCCAATTGCGACGGATGCACTCGGCAACGGCTTCCGCCCACGCGCCAGACGCGAACGAAGGGACTGGCAGGTTGCCCGTCAGATTCACGCGCACCCCGACGACACCCGCGGCCTCGAACTCGTCGAACAGGCGCAGGTCGGACGCGGGATCGATCGCGACAACGCCGCGCAGACGTTCCGGATGAGCACGCAAGCCCTCCAGAAGATAGGCGTTGTCGTTCCCGAGAATGCTGACGGCGACGAGAACGCCCTTTGCAATTCGGTTGGCATCCAGTTCCGCGATGTAGGCATCAATTGAGGCGTCGTAGTCCGGCGTAAAACGTCGCGACGGCACAAAGGGCAGACCGCGGTGAAACACATGTGCGTGGGTATCGACAATGAAAACGCTAGTCGCTGACATCGGGTTGTCCCTGTTACCTGTTTGATTATTTGCTGCCGAAAACGCAATTAGGTTACGTTTCGCTGTGTGTGTTTGTCAAACCAAAAACGCAATATTCTTTTCGAGGACGAAAAAAAAGCCGCCCGAAGGCGGCTGGGTACGGTTGGACGCCGAAACTATCGTTTACCCGCTACTCCCGGCTGGCGCAACGCCGGGCAGTGTCGGGCCGGTTGGCGCGGAATCGCTGGGATCGCTGCGGGCGAACACTTCCAGCACGGCCTTTTTGGTGCGCGCCGCTTCAATATGCCGCCGCATCAAGCTCGCCGCCTCGAGAAAATCACCGCGCTCGATAGCGTCCAGGATGTCGATATGCTCCTTCGCGAGCGCGCGCCGGGGCAACTGCTGGCGGGCCTGCCGGTATTCGGCGAGACGCCGCATCTGGTCGAGCCGGCGCAGTGTCTGCAGCGCAAAGCGGTTGCCCGACCACGCCGCGATCGTTTCGTGAAGGCGCGCGTTGGATTCGTACCGCTCGATGGGCGTCATTGCTTCGTGGCCGCCATCAAGAATCGCTTGCTGCTCCCGGCGCAATTCGCGCAGTTCCTCCAGAACGGGCCGAAATTTTGGACTGAGGATGCCGGCGGGCTCAATCGCGGCCCGAAGCGAATACATGTCGTCGTAGGCGTCAAGTGAATCGATCATCGGCAGGAAACGCCAGCCGTAACCCGCCTCCTTCTCAACCCAGCCCTCGCTGTGGGCGCGAACCAGTACCTTGCGCACGTCGCTTCGAGACGCCTCAAGCAGCCGCGTCAGGTCCGCTTCCGTCACCGACTCAGGCACCGCCCCGCGAAACCGCGCGTCGGCCAGTCGCAAATAAAGCGGGTCATCGGTGGAATTCAATTGCTCCAGCAGGTCCGCCGGCAGATTGTCGAATGGGGCCTCGACCGAGTAACCGCGATTCTTGTCGTAGCGCATGACACCGGCCTGGACCAGGCGGTCGAGCGCGACCCGGACCGGAGATCGGGATGTGCCGATCAGCCTGGCCAGCGTCCATTCCGGCAAGTGCGTTCCAGTTGCAAGCCGCTCGCGACGGACGTAACCGACAATTTCGCGAAGGGCTTTCTGTTGGCTGTGAGTCAGGTCTGAAGTCATGTTGAGTAAGCAGAACAAGCTCGCCGAATATACCTCTACGGAGTTCGACCGAGTAGCTTTTTAAGCTTGCACGACAACACACTTGCACTTACTATGCTTTTGTTGTTAAACAAACGCAATAAATTGAGCTGCCGCCCTAACTGCATTTAGGAGATATCACCGTGAGTCAATCGAAGGTTCGGGCCGTCTACATGCGAGGAGGCACCAGCAAGGGCGTGTTTTTCAGGGAAGACTGGCTGCCGGCGGACAAAGCGCTCCGGGACCGGCTTCTTTTACGCGTGATCGGCAGTCCCGACCCGTACGGTCAGCAGATCGACGGCATGGGCGGCGCCACTTCCAGCACCAGCAAGGTCGTTATCGTGGGACCGTCGTCGCAAAGCGACTGCGATGTCGATTATCGTTTTGGACAGGTCGCGATCGACCGGCCGGTGGTGGACTGGTCCGGCAACTGCGGGAACCTCACGTCCGCGGTGGGCCCGTTTGCCATTGCGCAGGGCCTCGTCGATGCGCCTCGTGACGGCATTGCGACGGTGCGAATCTGGCAAGCCAATATCAATGCCAGGATTGTGGCGCACGTGCCCATGCGCGATGGAGCGGTCGTGGAAGAAGGCGACTTCGAACTGGACGGTGTGACGTTTCCGGCCGCTGAAGTCAAGATCGAATTTCTCGACCCGAGCGGCGAAGGCGACGACGACGGCGGCATGTTCCCTACCGGCAACGCCTCGGACCTGCTCGACGTTCCCGGCGTCGGTCCGGTCGAACTGACGATGATAAACGCGGGTAATCCGGCAATCTTCGTCGATGCCGCGACCCTCGGGCTCAACGGCAACGAGCTCCAGGCGGACGTGAACGGCAACGCCGAACTGCTGAAAAAAGCCGAGGCCATCCGCTCGAGCGCTGCTGTTCGCATGGGACTTGCGCGCTCGGCGGAGGAAGCCACCACATTGCGTCCTCACACGCCCAAGCTCGCGTTCGTTGCAAAGCCGCTCGGTTATGTATCTTCGAGCGGCAAGGCGATCGATACCTCATCGATCGACATCAATGCGCGGATTTTCTCGATGGGCAAGCTGCACCACGCCATGACCGGTACGGGCGCCGTTGCGATCGCGGTAGCCGCGGCTATCCCGGGGACGCTGGTGAACCGTCTTGTATCGACTGCCGCCGGTTCAGTGCGTTTCGGACATCCTTCGGGCAGCCTGCAGGTCGGTGCCGAGGCGCAGCAAACAGATGGCGTCTGGACTGTCACAAAAGCCGTGATGAGCCGCAGCGCCCGACGACTGATGGAAGGCAGCGTGCTCGTTCCGTCCTCGGTGTTCAAGCAATGAGTTCTGCGCAAACCGTATTGCGCGGCGCCTTCGCCAACGGCTGTGCTGCGGGCCGCGATCAACTTTGGAAATCCTGTTCTTGTACCCGGGCATCGAACGGCGAACCGCAAGGCATTTCCGTGGACCTTGCCACCGAACTCGCCCGGCAACTGTCATTTCCTCTCGAATGCGTCAAATATGACGCTGCTGAAAAAGCGGTGACGCGCGTCGCGACCGGAGAGGCCGACGTCGGTTTTTTCGCCATCGACCCTGTGCGAGGGAAAAACATCGTCGGCCTCGCCGCGATTGCTGTGCTGAGGTTCCATTGGCCCGCTGGTGGGCGCAAGTTCATAACCGCGCGGATGACCGTGGCAAGGCCTGCAATATCTACGTCCACGATTCCAGGTAAGCCTTCTCACAAGCGGCGGCACCAATCACCAATCAGGACGATATGGCGTCGACGCTTACGGGTAACCCGCGAGGTCTTTCAGATGTTTTCTTTGGACTGCAAGCAAGCGCAAGAGAGCTCGCCCCACATACCAATGTCGCCGTAACTCCGGCTCTATGTCCGTCATCCGGCGAACACTCGGGATCCCAACGGCCGCAAATTGCCGCGTGAACGAAACTGGAGTGATGACCCGCATTGCTTAACGTCAAACTATCCCGCGAGCTTCCCGCCATCGATAGACAGCGAGTGGCCGGTAAGAAACGCGCAGCCGGGTGATGCCACGAAGACGATCGCGGCTGCAACCTCTTCGGGCCTGCCGAGGCGGCGTGCCGGGACATAGGCCTTCATGTAGTCCATGCGGTCTTTGGACCCGTTAGTCACGCGGTCGAGAAACTCCGTAGCGACGGGGCCTGGCGCTACCGCGTTGACCCGTACGCCAGTAGAGGCGACTTCGAGCGCCGCTGATTTAGTGAGCCCCTCTACCGCGTGCTTGCTCGCCGCGTAGATCGCGCCATTGGCCGTGCCGACTTTCCCGAGCACCGAAGATACGTTCACGATACTGCCGGCGCCCTGAGCCAGCATAACGCGCAACTCATGCTTCATGCTCAGCAGCGTGCCGAGCACGTTGGTCTCGAAGGTCGCCGCATAGGTTTCCGCGGTTTGCGATGTGAGCGGGCCGAAGGTGCCCTCCGTGCCGGCGTTGTTGACGGCAACGTCAAGGCGGCCAAAGCGTGCCACGGCCTGGTCGATCAGCAGCTTTACTTCATCGTCGTGGCGTACATCGGCGCGAACGTACTCGACCTCGGCGCCGAGGGCCCGGAGCTCGTGAACCAGATTGCGGCCAAGTTCGTCACGTCGGCCAGAGACGACAAGGCGAGCGCCCTTTTCGGCAAACGCGAAGGCGGTGGCGCGGCCGATACCGGTCAAAGCGCCGGTGATCAAAACTACGGGAGCAGACATGGAGGCCTTCTTCAATTGAAACATAGAGCTGACACCCGCGATCCGAAATGCCGGCACCAGTGTGAGTTAAGCGACTCACCATACCATATCGCCAGCTCAGTCATGTGTCAAGTTGAGTGACTTACCATGTCGTTGGGCTTACAATTATGCTTCTGCAAAAACGAGCATCCGAGAGCACATGAGGGATTGCAGTTATCACGAGAGGATCAAAGAGGAAAAACGCACGGCCGTTATCCACGCGGCGATGGAATTGTTCCTGGCGCAGGGATATGAGCGCACGTCGTTGCAGCAAATCGGGAAACGTGCGGATGTATCTACCGCCACGCTCTTCAAGCGATTTTCGACCAAGGCTGCTCTGTTTGAAGCCATGGTCGAGGAGTTCTGGGCCGTTCCGCCGCCGTGCCCAGATAACGCCCTGAGTGAAAATCCCGCCGTAGGCCTGCGAAAAATGGGCGTGAGCTACGCGCTCCTGATGCGCGGAGCAAACATGCAGGCAATTTATCGCCTGATTATCTCCGAGGCCACGCGATTTCCTTTTCTCGGCCAAACAGTCTATGACCGGGTCAAAGGCCCCTTTTTGAAACGCCTTGAAGACTATTTGCAGACGCAAGTCGCAGCTGGCCGGATGGCCATCGACAATATACAAACAGCGTCTAATCAATTTCTCGCGGTTATCACCGGCCAGTCGTTCTGGCCCGAGCTAATTGGACCTGGCTGCGGTGGCACAAAAAAAGACGTTGAGCACGTTGTCGAGGAAGCGGTGAAACTCATGCTCGCTCGATACGCTGCGTGAAGCGATTCCCGGTACGCGCGCTTGACTGATAAGTTTTGCGCTTTCTCGCGAGTTACTAGCCGACAAATCCCTTCTGTGCATCTATGGAAAAAGCTATCGAGCGGCCACGAAAAATAATCCGCTTTTTAGCGTTTCTTTAAGAATGCGGCATATGTGCGTCTAGCCGACATTCGTTCTGCATGGAGGGCCTGTGCTACCACTATGTTTCATTCTCACGTCAGCCAGCTTGTGTGACGGTAGTTAAATCAATATTTGTTGTCGTTTATAGACCGCAAAGTCGTGTGCTTATTCTGTCCGCGAGTTGATCTGTGATCCGAATGCGAAAATTCATGTACGAATGGTTCCGGACGCTTTCTCAACAGTCGAAACACCGGCTGTCCCGGCCGCTATCCCCGGATTAAATGCGCGCTGATTTCGTCGCGCTTAATGCAGTCACTCGTCTCAATGACCCGTTTCCGTCTTTGTCTCTAGGTATATTCGATCTTTTGCTCGGTATCGTCCCATTTTGTCGACGATGAAGGCTTCGACCTCTTGCAAAGAAGCGATCTTCTCCCGGATGACAACAAGCCTTGCGTCGAGGAACTCGATCGTTTGCTCCACGCTTGGAGGAGCATCCAGATAAGCCTTCAGAAGAGGCGCAATCTCTTTTAATGAAAAGCCCAGGCGTTGTGCGTCACGGATGTGCTCGATCGTGACAAGTACCGATGGGTCGTAGTCGCGATAGACGCGGCTCCCTGCGCTGCGTGCGGTCGAACGGAAGAGGCCCATCTTCTCGTAGTGGCGAATGCCATCCTTGGACAAGCCAGCAATTTTCGAAATCTCGCTTATGAGCATAACAATGGACTTGACTGTGGGGTTACTCGACACTTTATCCTAACCAGCGAAATTTTCATTCACACATTGGAGTGAACAGAGTGGGCCTTATCCAAAAACCCGTCGCTCTCGTTACCGGGGCCTCTTCCGGTATGGGGAACGACTTTGCACTGCGCCTGCTCGATGAAGGATATGTCGTATACGGCGCGGCGCGGCGTCTCGTGCGCATGGGCAACATCGAGGCCGCTGGAGGTATAGCGGTCTTGATGGACATTACCAATGATTCTGACCTGGTGGCATGCGTTGATCGAATCATTCGCGATCATGGCCGAATTGATGTACTCGTTAACAACGCCGGGTTTGGTGAGTACGGTGCGCTCGAAGACGTGCCGTTAGAAGTTGCACGCCGACAACTCGAAGTAAATTTGTTCGGTCCGGCACGGCTTACACAACTGTGCTTGCCATACATGCGGGAACGCCGCGCCGGCCGCATCATCAACGTTTCATCGATCGGTGGAAAGCTGGCGCTTCCTCTAGGTGGCTGGTATCACGCTTCGAAATTTGCCCTTGAAGGCTACTCAGACGCGTTGCGCAATGAGGTTCGCCCGTTTGGCATCGATGTCATTGTGATCGAACCGGGGGGTATAAAATCGGAATGGAGCACTATTGCCCTGGAATCAGCAAAGCGGCATTCGTCGGGAAATGCCTATTCCTCGCTTTCGAAAAAACTGTCGAAAGCTCTGGCGAATCAAACTGGTCAACCTGAACCCAAAGTCATCACCGATCTTGTAGTTGCTGCGCTGAAGGCAAAGCGTCCAAAGGTACGCTATTCCGGTGGTCATATGGCAAAGTCGTTGTTGTTCTTGAAGTGGTGCCTTCCTGATCGTCTCTTTGATTGGCTGATCATGTCCGCGCTTAAATAAAGACCTGGGAAATTTTGCTGGCAGAACGAAGCTTGCGCGTCAAACTACGGCGGTCAAGGCCATGGTTTGCGGTCGCGATTAATTTTTAGAGCCGCAGATTACCCAGACACTGTCTGAAAAATCTCCGCCTCCGGCCGCAATATCCCTGCTTTCAGACGCCTCGACAATACTCAAAGTGCCCTGGCTGCGGCATGTGCATGGCCGACGCCACAAAACCTGGGCATTTGCTCAACGATGGCAGGCGCGTCTCCGACAACAACCGAGTCGAATCGGTGCCCGCCCTCCATGTTCAACGAGAGAGACCAATCTCCCTCATGGACGGACAGGTTAGCTGTCGGATGCCGGAATTAAAGTACACGTATCATGCGGCAGCGAAGACGGACATCGTTGTCCTTGAGGTGCCACCATGCTGAGATCATTCGACCAGATTTGTCAGCCCGCCGACAAACGTGTGCTCGTCGCTGCTGACGACGGGCACGCGGCGCTAACCGGCGGTGGCACGTATGCGATGCCATGGCACTGGCACGATTGCCTCATGTTCATCCAGCCCAGCCACGGCGCAGTCGAACTTTGCCACGAGGACCAGCGCGCGGGTACGTGGCTGTCGGAGGATAGTTTCGCCGTGGTTCCGTCTGGGCGTGCTCATCAAACGCGCGCGGGATGCGCTACCCATACGCATCTTGCGGTCTACGTGACGGGAGACGCGCTGCGCAAGCTTGATACCAAAGTCGGCTCGCTCGGGCGAATTCCGCCGGCGCATGCGCACACCCATCCTCGCGCGTCAAACCTCAGCCATTCGCGCCTTACAGGACCTCTCGCTGCGCAACGATCTGAGCGACTATGGCAACGCAGCCGTTCGCCAGGCTTTGTCATCGGCCTTGCTGATGCAGTGCATCGGCGAGATCGTCACCGGCAAGACGATGTCGGGCACCTCGCCGCGTGAACATGGCATGGCGCTGGTCGCCGATCTCGAGGCGTTTGTCATTCGCCATGCCGATCAGGCCATCCCGCTCGATACGCTGGAAGGACGCTTCGGCATTTCACGCCGCCACATCACGCGCTTGTTCCGTGAAGGCACCGGCATGTCGATCGGCGAGTTCCAGCAACGCACGCGCTACGAGAATGCCTGCCGGCTGCTCGCCGAAACGGATCTGCCCATAGGCGAAGTTGCGTTTCGCGTTGGGTCCGAAAGCGGCGCGGCGCTCGCGCGTGCGGTGCGACGCATTGGTGGCCATTCACCTTCGGCTCTGCGCACGACCATGGCCCGTTCGGTCAAGAAGTAAGGCCCATAGGGCCGCGCGCCACCGCGCCGATCTCCGTAATCTGACCGGATGGAAACAGATTCCCGGTCAGACGGGTTTGAACGGTCATGCAAGAACGTCACATAGTCGAACTCGTAAGCGTGTTCGCCGCCGGTCCCGGCGGCGGCAACCCGGCGCCCATCGTGGCCGACGCCGCCGGCATGTCCGACACGCAAATGCAGGCAGTGGCCCGGCGCTACGGTCATGAAAGCGGCTTCGTATTGCCGGCGCCCGCCGGTTCCGGCTGCGACTACGAGTTTCGCTTCCGGGTCCCCAACCACGAAATGTCGATGTGTGGCCACGCCACCATCGGCGCAGCGTGGCTGCTCCACCTGACCGGCCGCTTGCAGCGCGACCGGCTCGTCGTCCTGACGCGCAGCGGTCGCGTGTCGATCCGTATCACGGGGCGGGCGGGCGACGGCACCGTGGTCGAGATATCCCAGCCCGCTGGCCGTATCGAACCCTTGCCGGACACGCCAACCCTGCGCGACGACATCCTCGACGTGTTGGGCATCGACGCCGCGCAGCTTGCGCCGCTGCCAATCCAAAACGCCAGCACGAGCCGGGTCAAGACCCTAATTCCGCTTGCCAGTCCCGCGCATGTCGACGCCCTTCGGCCGCGCTTCGAGAGAATCGAGGCGCTGTGCGAGCGGCTCGGCTCGACCGGGCTCTATACGTACGCCACGTTCGACGCAGACCGTCAGATCTTCGACGCCCGGCAATTCCCGCGTGCCTCGGGTTATCCGGAAGATCCGGCCACCGGAATCGCGGCCTCCGCGCTGTCGTTCGGCCTCCTCGCCAATGGCATGGTCGAACCGTCCGCGCGCCTCATTACGATTCGCCAGGGACGCGCAATGCAGCGTCCGTCGCAGATATCCGTGCACTTCAATCACGAGACAGGTTCCACACGCGAGGGTCTGGACGGCTGCTGGCTCGCCGGCACAGTCCGGTTCGAAACAGACCTTGGCGCGGCGTCATGACGACCCGGTTGCTGGCGCGGATTGCGCAACTTGGCCTGACTTTGCCACCCGTGCCATCAGCACGAGGTGCATACGTGGGCGCGGTCGTCCACGACGATGTTGTGTACGTCAGCGGCCAGGTCAGCCGTGTCGGCGACGCGATCATCGCCGGTCCGGTCAGTGCCGACACGCGGCCCGATGTCTTGCGGCACGCAGCGCGCACCTGCGTGTTGCGTGCGCTGAGCGCGCTCGTCGCGACGCTGCCGCATGCGACGGCGATCGACCGCATTCTTTTTTTGCGCGGCTTCGTCAATGCCGTACCCGACTTCGCGAATCACAGTCAGATCCTGGACCATGCCTCAGCCCTTCTCCACGACATCTTCGATGAAAGCGGCCGGCATGCGCGCTCGGCACTCGGCGTCGCCAGTTTGCCGGAGAACGGCCTGCTCGAAATCGAACTGGTGGTCGCGCTCGCGCCAAGGTTTCGCATGGGCCGGCCAAAACGCGCTGGCCCCCGTCACGAGAACGGACGCTGACGCTGCACCCGTTCACCAAGGCACCGGACCGGCCTCGACGCGCTGGCCCGGCACGATCACCCAGCGTATAGGAAGCACCATGAACCGCCGTCAACTGTTGCAACTCGGCGGCGCAGTCGGGCCCGCCATGCTGCTGTCCCGTTCCGTGCAGGCAGCCGACGCCGAACTGGTCGTCGGCTCCAACGTTGGCGCTCCGCCATTCGCATTCAAGCAGGGCGACACCTATTCCGGCTTCGACGTGGAAGTGTGGGATGAAGTCGCGAAAGGCCTGAACCGCACGTGGCGCCTGCAGCCCATGGAGTTCGGTGCGCTGATCCCCGCACTCCAGACACATAACATCGACGTGATCGTGTCGCAGCTTTTCATCAAGCCGGAGCGCCGGCAGGTCATCGATTTCTCCGATCCGTACTACAAGAGCGGACTGATCGCGCTCACGCGTATCGACAATACGACGATCTACTCGGCGGGCGACCTCGCCGGCAAACATCTCGGCACCGAAACTGGTACGGTCGCCGTGGGCTACATCAAGGAGCATATCAAGGACGCCACACTGGAACAACTGCCGAGCATCAACAACGCACTTCTCGCGCTGGAAGGTAACACCAGACGGAACCATCAGCCGCGCGAACCGCGCGAAGACGAACTAGCCGCGAGCTCGCACAAACTCTTTTCCTCACCGACCGACCATCGAATTTTTTGGTTGGAAAGGCAGATTGATATGAGCACGACGACTGAAAATCTTGCATCTATGGACGGCAAGTTTTGTCTTTCCCGAGCAGATGGACCGTTCGAAGCAGACCCGTTCCGCGACTGGCCGATCGCGCGCGACTTTGGTCTGGTCGAAGCGACCAACGGCGCCTACGGCGGTCAGATCACCCGCGCGAAAGAGCTCGGTCGTACCACCGGCCCGCACTGGCACCCGATGACGTTCCAGATGATTTACGTGCTGAAGGGCTGGGTCAAGTTCTGGTACGAACGTGAAGGCGAATTAATGCTCAAGGCCGGCGACTTCGTGTATCACCCGCCGCGTGCGGCGCACGACCTCCTGGAATACAGAACGGACTGCACGCAGATGGCCCCCCCTTGATACCGACATACGCCGCTTTTTCACAGCCTCCGGGCTTCGTCCACTGCGCCAACGAGTTTTCGAAACCGGTAGGCGCACGCATCGTACTTTTCCTTCATGGCTAACTACGCGGGTCTGATACGCCGAAAGCCGGTGCACGCGCTGAAAAACGAATAGTGCAATGCCAGGACGCTAAAGACCTGTCGTCCATAGCCGATATTCAGTCACCGCGCGACCGTAGAACGTGGGTAAGTCCGGGCAAATACGCCGACTCCACTGCAAGCCTTTGACCCGGATTTTCCGCCGGCCCCACATCCCTAAACTGGAAACTATCAATGCGTCTCGTCCCGCTTTCAGCCATCTGCGTCGTCCTTCTCTCAGCGTGTGCGGGAGCTCCGACCACGAATCCACTACCTGCCGACCGCGGACACGAAGTGGGCACGGTGCTCACTGCCGGTGTAAGCGATCTGCAGATCGATGCAGGATCGTTCGACATTTCTGCCGAAGCGAAGCAGGAAGTCGTCGGGGCTTTCCGTGCCGAGTTGACGAAGATCGGCGTGCCCGTCGCTGCGTCCGGTGCGCCGGTCGTTCTTCACGTCACGGAATTCAAGACGCGGCCCGCCGCGGCACGAATCATGTTTGGTGCACTGTCCGGCAGCGACCACATCAAGGGAACGGTGACGGTCGCTGGAGCCACATTTGAGG
>Ga0209796_10000528_pt1 | contig 23726 bp, 19 predicted proteins | sample AgamicOrSfrz_FD_187167 | JGI IMG/M metagenome (GOLD analysis project Ga0209796, IMG submission 187167) | Agave microbial communities from Guanajuato, Mexico - Or.Sf.rz (SPAdes) (version 2) | ecosystem: Host-associated > Plants > Phyllosphere > Phylloplane/Leaf | place: Guanajuato, Mexico...
GGCGGGGTTGCTGTGTCGGGGTTGCTGTGTCGGGGTTGCTGTGTCGGGGTTGCTGTGTCGGGGTTGCTGTGTCGGGGTTGCGGGACAGCGGTTGCGGTGTCGGGGTTGCGGCACATCGGTTGGGGTGCAGGGCTCGCAGTGCAGTCTCGCGTTGCAGCCTCGGTGCGCCGCCCCGGCCGCCGGGTTCTGCATGACGAACCCAAGGCTCGGCATGGCGCGGGCCGCCGGCCCGCGCCATGCACTTCACGGCAATCAGATCCCGGTGTTCGCCGCGATAAACTCCTTCACCCGCTGCACGTCCGCAGGCACGACCTCGAAACGTTGCGGCAGCGACTCCAGTCCCGCGAACGCCGCCGGGCGCTCCGGTTCGCGCAGCAGCGCTTCGCGGATCGTCTCGCCGAACTTGATCGGCTGAGCCGTTTCCAGCACGATCATCGGCACGCCTGCCTGCAGATGTTCGCGCGCTACCTTGAGGCCGTCGGCGGTGTGCGTGTCGATCATCGTGTCGTAGCGCTGGAACACGTCGCGAATCGCCTCGACGCGGTCGTCGTGGCTGCTGCGGCCCGACACGAAACCAAACTCCTTGACGCGCGCAAAATCGCCGCTCGCCGCGAGGTCGAAACCGCCCTTTTCTTCTACGTCGCGGAATAGTTGCAGCACCCGTGCCGGGTCGCGCCCAAGCAGATCGAACACGAAGCGCTCGAAATTCGACGCCTTGGAAATGTCCATGCTCGGGCTGCTCGTGTGGTACGTCTCCGCCGCCTTGCGCACGCGGTAAATGCCGGTGCGGAAGAACTCGTCGAGCACGTCGTTTTCGTTGGTGGCGACCACCAGCTTTTCGATCGGCAGACCCATCATGCGCGCGATGTGGCCCGCGCACACATTGCCGAAGTTGCCCGACGGCACCGTGAACGACACGCGCTGGTCGTTGCTCTTCGTCGCCGCGAAATAGCCCTTGAAGTAGTAGACGACCTGGGCGACCACACGTGCCCAGTTGATCGAATTGACCGTGCCGATCTTGTACTTCGCCTTGAACGCGTGGTCGTTCGAAACGGCTTTGACGATGTCCTGGCAGTCGTCGAACACGCCTTCGACCGCGAGGTTGAAGATGTTCGGATCTTGCAGGCTATACATCTGCGCGGTCTGGAACGCGCTCATTTTCTTGTGCGGCGACAGCATGAACACGCGAATGCCCTGCTTGCCGCGCATCGCATATTCGGCGGCGCTGCCGGTGTCGCCCGAAGTCGCACCGAGAATGTTCAGCGTTTCGCCGTGCTTCGCGAGCGCGTATTCGAACAGGTTGCCGATCAGCTGCATCGCCATGTCCTTGAACGCGAGCGTCGGACCATTCGACAGTTCCAGCAGCGACAGCGGCGCGCCGTCTTCGACGCCGAGTGTTTTAAGCGGCGTGATCTGCGCGGCGCTTTCGTCGTCGCGCACGTTGCAGTAGGTGGCGGCCGTGTAAGTCTTGCGGGCCAGCGCACGCAGGTCTTCAGCCGGAATGTCGTCGCTGAATTTCGACAGGATTTCGAATGCCAGATCCGCGTACGGCAGCGTGCGCCAGCGCGCAAGTTCGTCTGCACCGACGCGCGGGTATTCGGCGGGCAGGTACAGGCCGCCGTCTTTCGCGAGACCGCCGAGCAGGATGTCGGAGAAGGTGTGGCGCTCGCCGGCTCCGGCGCCGCGCGTTGAGAGATAGTTCATAGTTCGGCCTAGTTCAGCGCTTCCATGCGCAGCTTCGTGACTTGCGAGACGACGGTCTGTAGCGCCTCGATCGACGTGATCGCGGCATTGACGTTCTTTTCGACCGTTTCGTGCGTGATCAGGATGATGTCGGTCTCGCCCTTGCCATTGGCGTCCACCTGTTCGGACTCCTTCTGCAGCAGTGCGTCGATTGAGATGCCGGTGTCGGCCAGGATACGCGTGATGTCGGCCAGCACGCCCGTCACGTCCGCCACCCGCAGACGCAGGTAGTAGCCGCTCGTCACTTCGTCGATGGGCAGGATCGGCGTGTTGGACAGACGGTCCGGCTGGAATGCCAGATGCGGCACGCGGTGCTCGGGGTCGGCCGTATGCAGGCGCGTCACGTCAACCAGATCGGCCACGACCGCCGACGCCGTGGGCTCCGCGCCCGCGCCCTTGCCGTAGTACAAGGTGGTGCCCACAGCGTCGCCATGCACGACGACCGCGTTCATCGCGCCTTCCACGTTGGCGAGCAGGCGCTTTTCCGGAATCAGCGTGGGATGCACGCGCAACTCGATGCCCTTGTCCGTGCGGCGCGCAATGCCGAGCAGCTTGATGCGGTAGCCGAGTTCCTCGGCGTACTTGATGTCGATCGCCGCGAGCTTGCTGATGCCTTCCACGTAAGCGCGGTCGAACTGCACCGGCACGCCGAACGCAATCGCGCTCATGATGGTGGCCTTGTGCGCGGCGTCCACGCCTTCGATGTCGAAAGTCGGGTCCGCTTCGGCATAGCCCAGTTCCTGGGCGGCTTTGAGCGCAGTCGCGAAGTCCAGTCCGCGGTCGCGCATTTCCGAAAGAATGTAGTTCGTCGTGCCGTTGATAATGCCCGCAATGTACTGGATCTGATTGGCCGTCAGACCTTCGCGCAGCGCCTTGATGATCGGGATGCCGCCCGCCACCGCGGCCTCGAACGCGACCATCACGCCGTTGGCGCGCGCCGCCTCGAAGATTTCCGTGCCGTGCACCGCCAGCAGGGCCTTGTTCGCCGTGACCACGTGCTTGCCATTCGCAATGGCGCGCAACACGAGGTCGCGCGCCACGCCCGTGCCGCCGATCATTTCCGCAATGATGTCGATAGACGGGTCGTCGACCACCGCGTTGAAGTCGTCGGTGAGCGCGACGCTCGCGGCCTGCGCGCCGAGCGCCGCCGTCGCCTTGGCCGGGTTGCGCACGGCAATGCGCGCAACCTCGATGCCGCGGCCCGCGCGACGTTTGATTTCTTCCTGATTGCGGCGCAGTACCGTGAAGGTGCCGCTGCCTACCGTGCCGAAGCCCAGCAGTCCAACTTTGATCGGTTCCATGCAGCGTGGTGTCGAGTAGTGATTAAAGGAATTCAGAGGCGGCGCTTGCCGGATGCCCGCAGCGGACAGATCACGCGGCGCGCTCCGTATTGTGCGCTAGGCCGTGTGACGTTTGCGGTAACCGTCGAGAAAGCGCGCAATCCGGTTGATGGAATCGGCCAGATCGTCCACGTTCGGCAGGAACACGACGCGGAAGTGATCCGGCGTCTTCCAGTTAAAACCGGTGCCCTGCACGAGCAGCACGCGCTCTTCGAGCAGCAGGTCGAGAATGAACTGCTGGTCGTTCTGGATCGGATAGACCTTCGGGTCGAGGCGCGGGAACATGTAGAGCGCCGCCTCCGGCTTCACGCAGCTCACGCCGGGAATTGCCGTGAGCATGTCGTACGCGAGTTCGCGCTGCTTGTAGAGGCGCCCGCCCGGCACGATCAGGTCGTTGATGCTCTGATAGCCGCCGAGCGCCGTCTGGATGGCGTACTGGCCGGGCACGTTCGGACACAGACGCATGGACGCGAGAATGCCGAGGCCTTCGAAGTAGTCTTTCGCGTGGCGGCGGTTCTCGCCGGTCAGGCCCGAAATGAACATCCAGCCGGCGCGGTAGCCGCACGAGCGATAGCTCTTCGAGAGGCTGTTGAACGTGACAGTCAGCACGTCTTCAGAGAGCGCTGCCATCGACGTGTGCTTCTTGCCGTCGTAGACGATTTTGTCGTACACCTCGTCGGCGAAAATCACGAGGCCGTGCTGGCGCGCGATCTCGATCAGGCCGAGCAGCAGTTCGTCTGAATACAGCGCGCCGGTTGGGTTATTCGGATTGATGACGACGAGCGCGCGGGTGTTCGGCGTGATTTTCGCGCGGATGTCGTCGAGGTCGGGCATCCAGCGGTTCGACTCGTCGCAGATGTAGTGCACAGGCGTGCCGCCCGAGAGGCTCACGCCGGCCGTCCACAGCGGATAGTCCGGCGCGGGCAGCAGCACTTCGTCGCCGTCGTTCAGGAGCCCCTGCAGCGCCATCACGATCAGCTCCGACGCCCCGTTGCCGATGTAGATGTCATCCAGTTCGACGCCGTGCACGCCCTTTTGCTGCGTGTAATGCATGATCGCCTTGCGCGCGGCGAACACGCCCTTCGAGTCGGAGTAGCCCGACGAGCCAGGCAGATTCAGGATCATGTCCTGAATGATTTCGTCCGGCGCTTCGAAGCCGAACGGCGCCAGGTTGCCGATGTTCAGCTTGATGATGCGGTGGCCTTCTTCTTCCAGGCGCTTCGCATGTTCGAGGACCGGCCCGCGAATGTCGTAGCAGACATTGAGCAACTTGTTTGACTTGAGAATCGGTTTCACGGCGGGCACTTCATCCTGGTTAATGGGCATTGAGGGCTGCCGGGCTTGACGCCGGGGCCGGTGGAGGTGAGACACAAACTGGCAGAAACAGGCAAAAACGGCCGGGCGACAGGCCGACACCGCGCTTCTGACCAGATCTGCCACGCGCTCCGGACAGGGCCCAACAGCCGGCTCGGGCAAAAAATCGACGCGTGCACAGCACTCGCCGATTGCAAAATTCGGGACGCGGCAACGCCGCAGGGCCGCTCCGGAGCGGGCCGCCCGATGTGGACGAACGCGGGCGCAACCAGGGTAGGTAGCCGATGGACCGCCTCCGGACCGTGGGCGCGGCTCGTGGCGGCGCATGCGCGGGGGCGCCGCGGGGCGGCTAAAAAGTTATAATTTAGCGGATTTTGGCCGACTTCCGCAATGCACCAAGCGCAGCGGGAGCCTTTTGAGCCCTTTCCTGTCCCACTCGTGTAGAACACGCCCTGCTCGCGCTTGCCGCGTCAGGCCTTCAACACGCACGATGTCTCGCGACGACTTCGGAAAACGAATTTGAAATTACATCAGGATTCCAGCGGCGCCCTCAACACTGTCACGGGCTATGGCGCCGGCTATGTGGAAATCAATCTGGAGCGCCATGCCGGCAGCATTCTCGTGATGCCGGACGCGCCCGTCATCCCTTGGCCCGTCACGTCTTTCGAGCAACTGAGCCCTGAGCTTTTCGCGATGCTGGTCGATTCCGCACCGGAGGTGGTGGTGTTCGGCAGCGGCGAGCGGCTGCGCTTTCCGCACCCACGCTTGACCGCCGTGCTGACGGCAAAACGCATCGGCGTCGAAACCATGGACTTCAAGGCCGCCTGCCGCACGTACAACATTCTGATGGCCGAGGGCCGCAAGGTTGCGGCCGCGCTGCTGATCGAAGCGTAGCGATTGCACGCGGTCGATTGCAGGCATGCGTGGCGAGACGCCTGTCGCTGTGCGGCGTAAGCGTGCTGCCGCGTGATGGCTGCCGCTGCCTGATGGCTGCTGCTGCGTGATGGCTGCTGCCGCGTGGTGGCTGCTGCTGCGTGATGGCGGCTGCCGCGTGGTTGCTGCTGTTGTGCGATGACGGCTGCCGTGCGACGGCCGCTACCGCGTTGTGGCGGCTGCCGCGTGATGCCCGCTGCCGTGCGACGGCCGCAGCCCAGGCTATGCGCCGAAGGCGATCCGGCGCGCGATCCGCGATCTGTCGCGCGCCGGCCCAAGGCCGCTGACCGGGAGGTTCGCGCACCAGCCGCCACGCCCGCCCTCGCCGCGCCACGCACGATCACGTACACTGCGCGCCATCCGTGGGCGGGCAGCCGCCCGCCGGCATTTCCGAATAACAACGCAGCGCCGCGCAAGCGGCGTTGCCAGAAAGGTTTAAATCCATGAACGATACGCCGTCGAGGCTACCGCTCAACCGCACTGCGATCTTTCTGCTAGTGCTGGCCCTTGCCCTTATCTGGTTCGTGCCGCTCGGCTGGCGCCATCTGCTGCCAAGCGACGAGGGCCGCTACGCCGAAATGGCCCGCGAGATGTTCATGACCGGCGACTGGATCACGCCGCGCTATAACGGCTACAAGTATTTCGAAAAACCGCCCCTCCAGACCTGGGCAAACGCGCTCACCTTCGCGTGGTTCGGCATCGGCGAATGGCAGGCGCGGCTCTATACGGCGCTGACGGGTTTTGCCGGCGTGCTGCTGGTCGGCTACACCGGCGCACGCGTATTCAATGCGGCGACAGGCGTGTTCGCCGCGCTGGTGCTGGCGACCTCGCCGTACTGGAATCTGATGGGCCACTTCAACACGCTCGACATGGGCCTGTCGTTCTGGATGGAACTGACGCTGTGCGCGCTGCTGCTCGCGCAGCGCCCGAACCTCACCATTTCGTGCGTGCGCGGCTGGATGTGGCTGTGCTGGGCGTCGATGGCGCTCGCGGTGCTCTCCAAGGGCCTTGTCGGCGTGATCCTGCCGGGCGCCGTGCTGGTGCTCTACACGTTGATCGCGCGCGACTGGGCGGTCTGGAAACGCCTGCATCTGATCGGCGGCCTGCTCGTGTTCTTCGCGATCGTCACGCCGTGGTTCGTGCTGGTGCAGGAGCGCAATCCGGAATTCATCAACTTTTTCTTCATCGTTCAGCAGTTCAAGCGCTATCTGACCCCTGAGCAGAACCGCCCCGGGCCGTTCTATTACTTCGTGCCGGTGCTGATCATCGGTTTCCTGCCGTGGCTTTCGGTGACCGCGCAAAGCGTGCGTCACGCATGGCGTCTGCCGCGCCAGCCGAACGGCTTCGCGCCTGTCACGTTGATGCTCGTCTGGACCGGCTTCATCTTTCTGTTCTTCAGCGCGTCGCACTCGAAGCTGTTGTCGTACACGCTGCCTATCGCGCCGGCCATCGCGCTGTTGATCGGCATGTATCTGCCGCTTGTCACCCGCGGGCAGTTGCGCCGTCATCTGACCGGCTATGCGCTATTTCTCGTAGTGGCCGCGTTTGCCGCGCTGTTTCTGCCGCGCTTTGGCAGCGCGCGAAATCCGACCGAACTTTACGCGGCGTACCGCACCTGGGTGCTCGCGGCGCTGGCGGTGGCCTTCGCGTTCACACTTGCAGCGCTCTGGATCAACCGACGCAGCCGCGCTGCCAGCCTCGGTGCCATCGCAAGTTTCGGCGTCGCGTGGCTGCTGCTCGGCACGATTGCGGGCACAGGTCACGACGTCTTCGGGCGCCTGAGCTCAGGCGCGCCGCTCGCGCCCGCCATCCGGGCGCAAATGGCGAAATTGCCCGCCGACACGCCGTTCTACTCGGTCGGCGTACTCGACCACACGTTGCCGTTCTACATCGGCCACAGCATGACGATGGTGGAGCATCCCGATGAACTGGCGTTCGGAGTGTCGGTGGAACCTCAGAAATGGCTGCCTTCGGTGCACGCCTGGGAAGAGCGCTGGAAGGCTGACCGCTACGCGCTCGCGCTCCTTCCGCTGCAGACCTACGACAGGCTCCTGAACGAAGGTCTGCCGATGCAGGTGGTGGCCCGCGACTCGCGCCGCGTCGTTGTGATGAAGCCGCTCGGGGCGCAGCCGGCGGCCGAGCCGGCGGTGGCTGCGGCGGCTGCGTCGGCTGCGTCAGCTGCGTCGGCTGCATCGGCTGCATCGGGGACACCGGCAACGTCCGCAACCTCGGAGGCACCGGCTGCATCGGCCACCCCGGCAACGCCGCCCGCGCCCGCCGCGCCCGCCGAGCCCTCAACGCCGACATCCAAACCGCAATCGTGACCCCATATCAGGATCTTCAGACCCGATGAACCCGATTTCCCTGTTTTGCATTCTGGCCGGCGTCACGTTGAACGCTGGTGCGCAGTTGCTGCTCAAAGCCGGAACGAATGCCGTTGGACACTTTGAATTCAGCCGTGCGAACATCCTGCCCATCGCCTTTCGCCTGGCGACGCAACCGCCCATCATCGGCGGCCTCGCCTGCTACGTGATCAGCGTGGTGGTGTGGATTGTCGGACTGTCGCGCGTGGACGTGTCGATTGCCTATCCCATGCTGTCGCTCGGCTACATCGTCAATGCTTTCGCCGCGTGGTATCTGTTCGGCGAAGTGCTGTCGGTGCAGAAACTGGTCGGCATCGGCGTGATCCTGGTCGGCGTGGCGATACTTGCACGCAGCTAGGCGCTCGTGCGCCTCGCGCGCCGCAGTAGGACAACGTAGGCCGGCCTTCAGGCCGGGCAAGCAAAACGTAAGGTCGATCGCGGTATGCTCCGCGGTTGCACCCTTTTTTGGCCTCGGCCTCGCGTGGCGCGTCGTGTCTGTCGACGGCGCCGTCCGGGCCCCGGCCCTTTCGATCGAGCGAAGCATTCATGACCCAGTCAACCGTTCCGCCGCTGCCGTTCCTGCCGTTCGTCAAACCGGAAATCGATGAAGAAACGATTCAAGGTGTTGCCGAGGTGCTGCGCTCCGGCTGGATCACCACAGGCCCGCAGAACCAGAAGTTCGAGGCCGCGCTGTCCGAATTCTGCGGCGGCCGTCCGGTGCGCACCTTCAATTCCGGCACGGCGACGCTCGAAATCGGCCTGCGCATTGCAGGCGTCGGCCCCGGCGACGAAGTGATCACCACGCCCGCCTCGTGGGTCGCGACCAGCAATGTGATCTACGAAGTGGGCGCGACGCCGGTGTTCGCGGACATCGACCCGGTGACGCGCAACATCGACCTCGACAGGCTCGAGCAGGCGATCACCCCACGCACCAAGGCGCTCATCCCGGTCTATCTGTCCGGCTTGCCCGTCGACATGGACCGCCTCTACGCGATTGCCCGCGCACACAAGCTGCGCGTGGTGGAAGACGCGGCGCAGGCGTTCGGCTCGACGTGGAAAGGCCAGCGCATCGGCGCGATTGGCGACATGGTCTCGTTCAGTTTTCACGCGAACAAGAATCTGACGTCGGTCGAAGGCGGCGCCCTGGTGCTGAACAACGAAGACGAAGCGATCCTCGCGCAGAAATACCGGCTGCAAGGCATCACCCGCACCGGCTTCGACGGCATGGACTGCGACGTGCTCGGCGGCAAGTACAACCTCACGGACGTTGCGGCGCGCGTCGGCCTCGGCCAGTTGCCGCATCTGGAACGTTTTCTCGCGCAGCGCCGCAAGCTCGTGCGCGCGTATTACGCCGGCTTCGAGGGCGGCGCGGCGGTGAAACTGGGCGTCGGCCTGCCGTTCGCCGACTTCGAGAACAGCAACTGGCACATGTTTCAGATCACGCTGCCGCTGGAAAAGCTTTCCCTCGACCGCGCCGGTTTCATGGGACAGTTGAAGGAACGCGGCATCGGCTCGGGCGTGCATTACCCGGCGATTCACCTGTTCTCGCTGTATCGCGCGCGCGGCTTCGCGCCAGGCATGTTCCCGCATGCCGAGCGATTCGGCGCCACCAACGTCACGCTGCCGCTCTTCACGCTGATGAACGAAGGCGACGTGGAGCGCGTATGCCGCGCGGTCAACGAAATTTGCGAACAATACGGAAAGTAAGCGGAAATGATTTATACGGAACAACGCGCCGTCGCACCGGAAGTGTCGATCATCATTCCGGTGTACAACGAGGAAGCCGGACTGGCAGCGCTCTTCGCGCGGCTATACCCGGCGCTCGACGCGCTCGGCACGTCCTATGAAGTGATCTTCATCAACGACGGCAGCCGCGACAAATCTCCCGCGCTGCTCGCCGAGCAGTTCCGCGCGCGCCCGGACACGACCCGCGTGATCCTGCTCAACGGCAATTACGGCCAGCACATGGCGATCCTCGCGGGCTTCGAGCAGTCGCGCGGCGAGATCGTCATCACGCTCGACGCCGATCTGCAGAACCCGCCGGAAGAGATCGGCAAGCTCGTGAGCAAGATGCGCGAAGGCTTCGACTACGTGGGCACCATCCGCCTGCAACGCCAGGACAGCCTGTGGCGCCGCAAAGCGTCACGCGCGATGAACCGTCTGCGCGAGCGCATCACCCACATCAAGATGACCGACCAGGGCTGCATGCTGCGCGCGTATAGCCGGCACATCATCGACACCATCAATCGGTGCGGCGAAATCAACACGTTCATTCCGGCGCTCGCCTACACGTTCGCGCAGAATCCGGTGGAGATCGAGGTCGCGCACGAGGAGCGCTTCGCAGGCGAATCGAAGTACTCGCTGTATTCGCTGATCCGCCTGAATTTCGACCTCGTGACGGGCTTTTCCGTCGTGCCGCTGCAGTGGCTGTCGTTCATAGGCGTGATCCTGTCGCTCGGCTCCGCAGCGCTCTTCGTGCTGCTGCTGATTCGCCGCTTCATCATCGGCGCGGAAGTTCAGGGCGTGTTCACGCTCTTTGCCATTACGTTCTTCCTGCTGGGCGTGATCATCTTCGCGCTCGGGCTGCTTGGCGAATACATCGGCCGGATTTATCAGCAGGTGCGCGCGCGTCCGCGCTATCTGGTGCAGACCATCCTCGAGGAGCGCAACGGCACGCCCGTTGTCGACGTGCCGCGTCAGACGGTGGTGCAGCCCATTCAACCGGCGCCCATCGCCGACGAGCGCAACCAGGGTCCTGACCGATGAAACCGCGCGCCGTCGTCTTCGCGTATCACAACGTCGGTGTGCGCTGCCTGCAGGTGCTGCTCGCGCGCGGCGTGGAGGTGGCGCTCGTCGTCACGCACGAGGACAGCCCGACCGAGAACATCTGGTTCGGCAGCGTCGCGAGCGTGGCGGCCGAGCACGGCATTGCCGTCGAGACCCCCGCCGATCCAAAAAGCCCGGAATTGCGCGCAGCCATTAGCGCGGCGCGCCCGGACTTCATCTTCTCGTTCTATTACCGCCACATGTTGCCGGTCGACCTGCTCGCGCTCGCCGCGCGCGGCGCTTACAACATGCACGGCTCGCTGCTGCCGAAGTACCGCGGCCGCGTGCCCACCAACTGGGCGGTGCTGCACGGCGAAACAGAAACCGGCGCGACGCTGCACGAAATGGCCGCGAAACCCGACGCGGGCGCGATCATCGCGCAAACGCCCGTGCCGATCCTGCCGGACGACACCGCCGCGCAAGTGTTCGACAAGGTCACAGTGGCCGCCGAGCAGACGCTGTGGCGCGTGCTGCCCGCACTGCTCGCGGGCGAGGCGCCGCATCTGCCGAACGATCTGTCGCACGGCAGCTATTTCGGCGGGCGCAAGCCGGAGGACGGCCGCATCGACTGGAGCCAACCGGCGCAACAGGTCTACAACCTGATTCGCGCGGTCGCGCCGCCCTATCCGGGCGCGTTTACCGACATTGGCGGCCGCCGTTTCGTGGTTGCCCGCGCGCGCCTCGCGACGCCCGGCGCGCTTCGCTCCGATTTGCCGCCGGGCCTGCACGTAAGCGATAATGCCGTTTTTGCGATATGCGGCGACGGCCGCGCGATCGCGGTCCACGAATTGCGGCATCAGCACGACGGCAGCGAAACCGTCGTTACACCGGCCGAATTCGCCCAGTTCCTCCAAACTCCCCGACATTTATGAAGAAAGTCCTGATCCTGGGTGTGAACGGCTTTATCGGCCATCACCTGTCCAAACGCATTCTCGAAACGACCGATTGGGAAGTCTTCGGGATGGACATGCAGACAGAACGTCTGGGCGATCTCATCAATCATGAGCGGATGCACTTTTTCGAAGGTGACATCACGATCAACAAGGAGTGGGTGGAATATCACATCCGGAAGTGCGATGTGATTCTGCCGCTGGTCGCCATCGCCACGCCCGCCACCTACGTGAAGCAGCCGCTGCGCGTGTTCGAACTCGACTTCGAGGCGAACCTGCCGATCGTGCGCTCGGCGGTCAAGTACGGCAAGCACCTTGTGTTTCCGTCCACCTCCGAGGTCTACGGCATGTGCACGGACGAGCAGTTCGATCCGGAAGAATCGCAGCTGTCGTACGGCCCGATCAACAAGCCGCGCTGGATCTATGCCTGCTCGAAGCAGTTGATGGACCGCGTGATCTGGGGCTATGGCATGGAGGGCCTGAACTTCACGCTGTTCCGTCCGTTCAACTGGATCGGCCCGGGCCTCGACTCCATCTACACGCCGAAGGAAGGCAGCTCGCGCGTGGTCACGCAGTTCCTCGGCCATATCGTGCGCGGCGAGAACATCAGTCTCGTCGACGGCGGCGCGCAAAAGCGCGCGTTCACCGATATCGACGACGGCATCGGCGCGTTGATGAAGATCATCGAGAACAAGAACGGCGTGGCGACGGGCAAGATCTACAACATTGGCAATCCGACCAACAACTTCTCGGTGCGCGAGCTCGCGCACAAGATGCTCGCGCTCGCCGCAGAATTCCCCGAATACGCAGACAGCGCAAAGCAGGTGCAACTGGTCGAAACCTCGTCGGGCGCGTACTACGGCGCGGGCTATCAGGACGTGCAGAACCGCGTGCCGAAGATCGACAACACGATGCAGGAACTCGGCTGGGCACCGAAGTCGACCTTCGACGAAGCGCTGCGCAAGATCTTCGAAGCGTATCGCGGCCATGTCGCTGAAGCACGCGCACTCGTCGAACAGCAGTAAGGGCTGATCTTGGCCCGTATCGTCCTGAAGATCGACGTCGACACGCTGCGCGGCACCCGCGAAGGCGTGCCGAACCTCGCGCGTATCTTCGACCGCTTCAAAGCGCGTGCCACCTTTCTCTTCAGCCTCGGGCCCGACCACACCGGTTGGGCGATGCGCCGCGTGCTGCGTCCGGGCTTCCTGCAGAAAGTGTCGCGCACGTCGGTGGTCGAACACTACGGGCTCAGGCAGTTGATGTACGGCGTGCTGCTGCCGGGGCCGGACATTGGCGTGAAAGCGTCGGCGGACATGCGCGCGATTCACGAAGCCGGTTTCGAGTGCGGCATCCACACGTGGGACCACGTGTACTGGCAGGACAACGTGCGTTCGAAAGACCGCGCGTGGACAGCGGCACAGATGCAGAAAAGCCATGAGCGCTTTGTCGACATTTTCGGCGCGCCGCCCGTCACGCACGGTGCGGCCGGCTGGCAGATGAACGGCCATGCGTTCGAGCAGATCGACGCCTGGGGCATGCACTACGCGTCCGACGGCCGCGGCCATTCGCCGTACCTGCCTGTCGTGGACGGCAAGACGCTCGCGCACGTGCAGATGCCGACCACGTTGCCCACGCTCGACGAGGTGCTCGGCGTGAACGGGGTGGACGAACACAACGTCGCCGCCTTCATGTTGAGACACACGGAAAACAATCCGCACGATCAGGTCTTCACGCTGCACGCGGAACTGGAAGGCCAGAAGCTCGCGCCGATCTTCGAGCAATTACTGGAAGGCTGGCGCGCGCAAGGCCACACGTTTGCGACCATGGGCGACTACTACGCGGCGCTGGACCGCAGCGCGCTGCCATCGTACCCTGTTACGTGGGGCGAAATTCCAGGGCGCTCCGGCGAGTTGATCGTCCAGCCATAACCGGTCGGCCGGCCTGCCGGATCGACACAACTGTTGGCTTGCTGTCCGCCAACCCCGCCCTGACGAGCCCAGCCGCCACGCAAGCGTATGCGTACCGGCAGCCCCTCCCAAAAATGTCTCGATGCCAGGTCGGCGCCGCTGTGACGGATTCACACGGCGGCGCCCACCATCACAACCGGAGAATCTCGTGCCCATCGCAGTCGATCAACCCATCCCCGACTTCACCGCTGCCGCTACCGGAGGTGAGATCACGCTGTCCAATCTGCGGGGTAAGAAGGTGGTGCTGTATTTTTATCCGAAGGACAACACGCCGGGCTGCACGACCGAAGGTCTGCAGTTCCGCGATCTGTATCCGAAGTTCAAGAAGGCCGGCACGGAAATTCTCGGCGTCTCGCGCGACAGCCTGCGCTCGCATGAGAACTTCAAGGCGAAGCTCGAACTGCCCTTCCCGCTCATCTCCGACCCGGAAGAAAAACTGTGCGCGCTCTTCAACGTCATCAAAATGAAGAAAATGTATGGCAAGGAAGTACGGGGAATCGAACGCTCCACCTTTCTCATCGACGCTCACGGCGTGCTTCGCCAGGAGTGGCGCGGCGTTAAAGTGCCCGGCCACGTCGACGACATTCTGGAGGCTGTACAAGCGCTGTGAGGCGCGTTATATTGGGTTGCAATGAGTGCCTGTCCATCCCAAATTTTTCGCTGCTGCGCAAGACTTGACGGTCATGTCGGTCATGGCATCTGGTCCGTCGAAGTCGTGAGGCGCAACGCGAACACCGTAGGCGAGCCGCTTGCCCCGTACCACGGGGCGGCGGCTTTTTTAATTGCGCGCAGCCGTTCGTTCACTCGGCCGCGCGCTTTCCGTTAAGGAGCCGATCGAAGACCAGGCGAACCGGCATCTTTAGACCGAATGCGCGCCTCCGGGCGCAAACTGCGTGCGCGACATGGGCACCGGCAGAATGCGACAGGCGGCGCACGATATGTGACCCGATTATTCCGAGGGAAACCATGCCTTTGCCTACCCCCCCGAGCAAGCTCGGCAATCTCCTGCCATCTGACGAATACAAGGCCAAGGCCGCCACTCCGGCGCGCTCAGCAGCGAAGAAACAGCCCGAGGGAGAGTCCGCGGAACCGGCCGACTATGGTCGCGCGAACGTCGCCACGCCCATGGCGCATGCCGCCAATGCTGCGACCACCTTGCGCCCTGTGCCGGCGTCGTCGGCTTCCGCTACAGCGTCTACTGCCGCGGGCGAGGCCGCTCAGGCGCGCGGCGCGTCGGGCTCCGGCCGCAAGACCAGGCAAACTGCCGCGCTGCTGCAGCCGGTCCCCGCAGCCGAGCCGCAGCCGGTCGTTGCGCGCAAGCCTGGCGCGAAAGAGCCCGTGGCCAGCACGGCCGCCGCTGCGCCCACCGCGCGCGGCACCAGCAAAAAACGCGGCACAGCTGCACAGCCGGTCGAGATCCAGAAGCTCTTCGTGCTCGACACGAACGTGCTGATGCACGACCCGAGTTGCCTGTTCCGCTTCGAGGAGCACGACGTCTATCTGCCCATGATGACGTTGGAAGAGCTCGACAACCACAAGAAGGGCATGTCGGAAGTCGCGCGTAACGCGCGCCAGGTGAGCCGCACGCTCGACGCGCTGGTCGCAAACGCAGGCAACATTTCCGACGGCATCTCGCTTGCGCGTCTGGGCAGTCGCGAGGCATCCGGGCGTCTGTACTTCCAGACGAAGCTGACGGCCATCGAGCCGGTCGAAGGTCTGCCGGAAGGCAAAGCCGACAATCAGATTCTCGGCGTGGTGCGCGCGTTGCAGCGCGACCGTTCGGATCGCCAGGTCGTGCTGGTGTCGAAAGACATCAACATGCGCATCAAGGCGCATGCGCTCGGTTTGCCGGCCGAAGACTACTTCAACGACCAGGTGCTCGAAGACAGCGACTTGCTGTATTCGGGCATCCGTGCACTGCCGCAGGACTTCTGGACGCGGCACGCGAAGGGCATGGAGAGCTGGCAGGACACCAAGACCGGCACCACGTATTACCGCGTGACCGGGCCGCTGTGTCCGTCGATGCTCGTCAACGAATTCGTGTATCTCGAGCCGCAGAACGGCGAGCCGGCGTTTCATGCGCTGGTGCGCGAACTCAACGGCAAGACGGCGCTGCTGCAAACGCTGCGTGATTACGGGCACCACAAGAACAACGTGTGGGGCATTACCGCGCGCAACCGCGAGCAGAACTTCGCGCTGAATCTGTTGATGAACCCCGAGATCGACTTCGTGACGCTCCTCGGCCAGGCGGGCACCGGCAAGACGCTGGTCGCGCTTGCAGCTGGACTCGCGCAGGTGCTCGACGACAAGCGCTACAACGAGATCATCGTGACGCGTGCGACGGTGCCGGTTGGCGAGGACATCGGCTTCCTGCCGGGTACGGAAGAGGAAAAAATGCAGCCGTGGATGGGTGCATTCGACGACAACCTCGAAGTGCTGCAGAAAACCGACGACGCCGCCGGCGAATGGGGCCGCGCCGCAACGCAGGAACTGATCCGCTCGCGCCTGAAGATCAAGAGCATGAACTTCATGCGCGGCCGTACGTTCGTCGATAAGTATCTGATTATCGACGAGGCGCAAAACCTTACGCCCAAGCAGATGAAAACGCTGGTCACGCGTGCGGGCCCGGGCACGAAGATCATCTGTCTCGGCAATATCGCGCAGATCGACACGCCGTATCTGACAGAAGGCAGTTCCGGTTTGACGTATGTGGTGGACCGCTTCAAGGGCTGGGCGCACAGTGGTCATGTAACGCTGGCGCGCGGCGAACGTTCGCGCCTTGCGGACTACGCGTCGGAAATCCTTTAATAATCAAATGCCTGCCCGTAGTGGGCGGCACAACGGCGAGCCGCGCCCCGAGCTTTCGGGGCGCGGCTTTTTTCTGCCCGCCGCGTCTTTCGGCAGCAACACTTAGCGCAGGAACTTCAAGTAATTTGTCAAGAATTCTTGCCGCTTTTGCGTTTCACCGGCTACCATCCGGACATCGTCCGCCTTTAAACGAGCGTTTACCGCCCTCTGCCCTTCATGCGCCGACTCGCCTTCTCGCTGCTGACCGTCCTGCTGCTCGCCGCGTGTGCCGGCGCGCCGCAGAAGACCTCGCGCAGCTCAGGGGGCTCCGTCGTCGTGGCAAACGGCGCGTATTGGGCTCCGCCGCCGGGCTTTCCCAACTTCGTGGATCACAGCATCGGCCGCGAGGAAATTTCCATTCAGGCGATGAGCCTTGTCGGCGTGCCCTACCGTTGGGGTGGCAACACGCCGGACAGCGGCTTCGACTGCAGCGGCCTCGTTCGCTATGTGGTGGCACGCGCGGCCTCGGTGAACCTGCCACGCACGACCGCGGATATGAGCGGGCGCGGCGAATCGGTCGAACCAGACGAAATCGCGCCCGGCGACCTGATCTTTTTCAACACGACGGGGCGTCCGCATTCGCACGTGGGCATCTACGTGGGCAAACTGCGCTTTGTCAACGCGCCGTCGACGGGCGGCACCGTTCGGCTCGATTATCTGACCAACCCATATTGGGCAAAGCGGTTCGACGGCATCCGCCGCGTGGCGGGACCGGCCGCGAAGCCCGCACCGTTCGACTCGCCGAGCTATCAGGCGGCCGCGCCGCAGCCGGAGCGGGCAGCGGGACTGGCGGCGGCAAGTGCGTACGGCGGTGCTCGAGGGGGCGCGGTGAATACGCCGTCGAGTGCAAGCAGGTCGGCTGCGAGCTATGCCGCTGGCCCCTCGCCTTCACAAGACAGCGCTCGGGCCGCAGCGGCAGTTGAGCTGCGCGCGCCGTCGACGGCAACTACGGATCCCGCCGTGGCCACCTTGCCCGCAACCCGGGCGCCGCAAGCCGATCCGTTCGAACCGCCGCCGCCAGGAATGAGCGCGGCGCAGCTTCAGGCGCGCGCGGCGGGCGCAGTTTCGCCGACGCCGGTGGCTTCTGCCCGAGCGTCTGAGTACGACAGCGGCGCTCCCGCGCCAGTGCAGGCCGCCGCTGGAGCGCGCCCGGCACCCCAACCCGCAAGCGCCGGCGCGCGCGATGCGATCGACGCAGCCGCCGATGCGTTCGAGCCGCCACCGCCCGCTTCCGTCGCCGCCCGCCAGGCACGCCTCGCGCAGCAGAGCGTGCAGACCCCGCAGGCGCCGCTCCCTCAGCAGGCAGATCAGCCGCGGACCGACGACGGCGCCGTGCAGATCATGCGAGCTTCGACTGCCTCGCGCGGCCTACCTGCCCCGTCCCAAACCAATGACGACCCGATTGCCCGGTTCGCCAACGGCAACTTCTAACGACAGCAGCTGCCGGTTGACCGACGCGACAGCGCCGTTCAAACGCGCTGTGTGAGTTCGTCGAGCGTGATTGGCGCGGTGCCGACTTTGCCGACCACGATACCCGCTGCCACGTTGGCAAGCCCCGCGGCGCTTTCGACGTCGTGACCCGCTGCCAACGCTGCGGCCATCGTGGCGATGACTGTGTCGCCGGCACCGGACACGTCGTAGACTTCGCGCGCCTGCGCCGGGATGCGGACGTGGCGATTCTCGACAAAGAGGCTCATGCCCTCCTCCGAACGCGTGACGAGCAAGGCGGCCAATTCGAACTCGTCGCGCAGCCTGAACGCGCGCCGCTCGAAGTCGGCCTCGCCGGTCCACTTGCCTGCTGCCTGCGCGAATTCGTCGCGATTCGGCGTCACGACGCTCGCGCCACGGTAGATCGAGTAGTCTGGTCCTTTCGGATCGACCAGGATGGTCGCGCGGGCGGATGTCGCATCGGACATCATCAGGCGCAGATGCGCGAGGCCGCCCTTGCCGTAGTCCGAGAACACTACGGTCTTGCAGACTTTCAACTTCTCACGGAATTGGGCGACGAGCGGAAACAGCAACTCGTGGTTCGGACGCTGCTCGAAATCGGCGCGCACAATCTGCTGGTTGCGCGAAATGACGCGCAGCTTGACGGTGGTTTGCAGCGCCGCGTCGCGCAAAAACGTGCAACGAACGTTGCGCGCTTCCAGCAATGCCTGCAACGCGCGCCCGTCAGGATCGTCGCCGACCACCGACAGCAGCGTGACCTGTGCGCCCAGGTTCACCGCGTTGATGGCCACGTTTGCCGCGCCGCCCGCCACGTCACCAGTGCGCTGAATGTGGACCACAGGCACCGGCGCCTCGGGCGAAATGCGCGTGCTGTCTCCAAACCAGTATCGGTCGAGCATCACGTCACCCGCAACGATGACCGACGCCGATGAGCAATCCAGACTCAATTTGCGGCTCCTTCAAAATGGGTTCTTTTTTCGACAGAGAAACATCGGTCGACGGCAGGGCTGAAAATGCTTCGTCATACTGATAAATCTGACCGCGGAAAACGCACACATTGTCACAAATGAGATGGTGGCCCCGACCGGCGCTGACGCCTTGGCGCAACGGTCCGGACCAATCGGATTTTTCCGATTGACCTGCGGCAAACACCGCGCGGCGACGCGGTAGGTTCAACACGCGCGCGTCGCCGATCTGCTATCGTCATCGGTATTCTTCTGAAGCGGGTGACGACAATGGATCTCGGGTTGAAAGAAAAGGTGGTGTTGATCACAGGCGGCAGCAAGGGTATCGGCTTTGCATGCGCGCGAGCTTTCGCACTGGAAGGCGCGAAAGTTGCAATCGTGTCGCGCGACCCGGCCAATCTGGCGCGTGCGTACGAACAGTTGAAGGCGGAAGGCTTGCATGTGCATCGCACGCGCGCCGATCTGCATGAGCCGCACAGCGCGGCAGACATCGTCGAAGAAGTCAGCACGGCGCTCGGCCCGATTGACGTGCTCGTCAACAGCGCCGGCGCGGCGCGGCGCTACGACCCCGAAGCGCTCGATGCCGACGCCTTCCGCGCGACGATGGAGGCCAAGTATTTCCCTTACATCTATCCGCAGCAGGAAGTGCTGCGCCGCATGGCGCAGCGCGCGAAGGCCGGCGACGGCGGCGATCCGGGCACGGTCGTGAACATTATCGGTATGGGCGGCAAAGTGGCGAGCGATATTCATATTGCGGGCGGCGCCGCAAATGCCGCTTTAATGTTGGCCACCGTCGGCCTTGCCCACTATTACGCGCGTTTCGGCATTCGGATCAACGCGATCAATCCCGGCGCGACGCTAACCGAGCGCGTCGAGGAAGCGGCTAAACTGGAGGCCGCGCAGCAAGGCGTGGAAACCGCCGAGGCGCTGGCCCGCGGCGAGGCTAAGGTGCCGCTCGGGCGTTACGCGAAACCGGAGGAAATTGCAGATGTCGCGCTGTTTCTGGCGAGCCGCCGCGCGAGCTATGTGACGGGCGCGATCGTCCCGATGGATGGCGGGAGCACGCCGCTGATTTAGGTGGGGAGTGCTTCTGGCTTGCCGTCGGGACCCTTGTTCGAACCCTTGTCCGGACACGCGGGGCCAGGTGATGCGGTATCGCGCCTACTGGCGGGACAGTTTCCTGTCCGGCCAGCAAGCGCCGCTTGCGTAGGACCTGAAAAGGCTTACAGGAAGCGGTGACCCAGCCACCAGGCGGCGGCAGCAAGCGCTGCGGAGGCGGGAATCGTCAGAATCCATGCCCACACGATGTTGCCGGCCACCCCCCAGCGAACCGCGCTCAACTTCTGCGTTGCGCCGACGCCGACAATCGCGCCGGTGATCGTATGCGTGGTAGACACCGGAATGCCGAGCCACGAGGCGGTGAAAAGCGTGATCGCCCCGCCCGATTCCGCGCAAAAACCGCCGACCGGCTTCAGCTTGGTAATTTTCTGGCCCATGGTCCGGACGATTCGCCAGCCGCCGAACAAGGTTCCTACACCCATCGACAGATAGCAGCCACCGATTACCCACAATGGCGGCGCTTCCGCGATCGATGATGCATAGCCCGTGGCGATCAGCAGCATCCAGATAATGCCGATGGTTTTTTGCGCGTCGTTGCCGCCGTGCCCCAGACTGTACAAGCCGGCGGACAGCAGTTGCAGACGCCGGAAGCGCCGGTCGACCTTGCTTGGCGGCGTGCGGAAGTAGATCCACGAGACGGCCAGCATGAAAAACGATCCGAGCACGAAACCAAGCAGCGGCGAGACGAAAATGAACGTGACGGTCTTCAGGAGGCCGTCGAAATTCAGCGAGCCCCAGCCGGACTTGGCAAGCGCGGAGCCAACAAGCCCGCCGATCAACGCATGCGACGAACTGGACGGAATGCCGTAATGCCACGTAATGACGTTCCAGCCAATCGCACCGACCAGCGCGCCGAAGATCACGTAGTGATCCACGATGTTCGGGTCGATTGTGCCCTTGCCGACCGTGGCGGCCACCTTGAGGTGGAACACGAAATACGCGACGACGTTAAACGCCGCCGCAAACGCCACTGCCTGCTGCGGCTTCAGCACGCCGGTCGACACCACGGTGGCAATCGAATTGGCCGCGTCGTGAAAGCCGTTCATGAAGTCGAAAATGAGCGCGACGGCGACCAGGGCAGCGACCACCCAGATAGCGAGTTGTATCGATTGCATTATGCGTTTTCCAGCACGATGCCTTCGATGATGTTCGCTACGTCTTCACACTTGTCTGTGATCGTTTCGAGCAGTTCGTAAATCGCCTTGAGCTTGATCAGAGTCTTGACGTTGTCTTCTTCGCGAAAGAGCTTTGACATGGCCGCGCGCAGCACCCGGTCTGCTTCGGATTCGAGGCGGTCGATTTCTTCGCAGGCCTTCAGGATCTGGCTCGCCTGCTTCATGTCCGAGAGCAGGCTGACAGCAAACTGCACGCGTTCGGAAGTCGCCGTGCAAATATGCGCGAGCTGGCTCGCCTCGGACGTGACCGACTGCACGTCATAAAGGGAAATGGCCGTGGCGACGTCCTCCATCAGGTCGAGGATGTCGTCCATCGTGGTGATCAGCTTGTGGATCTCGTCGCGGTCGAGCGGCGTAATGAAGGTCTTGTGCAGCAGGTCGATAGTTTCGTGGGTGAGCCTGTCCGCAGCCTTTTCGGCTTTCTGCACGTTTTGCTTGTGGGTCTCTGCGTCTTGCAGATTGTCGATCAGCAGCTCCAGCTCGCGGCTCGCCGAGACGATGCACTGTGCGTGCGCGTTGAAAATATCAAAAAACTTGCCCTCGGTGGGCATGAATCGACCGAACATTGGGATCCCGAAAATTGGTCACATAATGGCTGACATAAAACCGCCATATTGTACCGTTGCATGATGGATGTAGCACTTTGCACAGCACGGTTACAACAGCGCCATTGCGTCGCTACAGCTTTTGCTGATGCTTCGGGAGCGCCCTGCGCGCGAAGCGCGCTTACTCCCCGTAGAAGTTCTGCGCGCCCGCAAAGTTGTCGAACTTCGTGTATTGACCGTGGAATGTGAGCCGAACCGGGCCGATCGGGCCGTTCCGCTGTTTGCCGATGATAATCTCGGCAGTGCCTTTGTCCGGGCTGTCGGGGTTATACACTTCGTCGCGGTAGATGAACAGGATCACGTCGGCGTCCTGCTCGATAGCGCCCGATTCGCGCAGGTCCGACATGATCGGCCGCTTGTTGGGACGCTGTTCGAGACCGCGGTTCAGCTGCGACAACGCGATCACCGGCACGTCCAGTTCTTTCGCGAGACCTTTGAGCGAACGCGAGATTTCCGAGATTTCGGTCGCCCGGTTTTCGCCCGCCGACGAGCCGCTCATCAGCTGCAGATAGTCGATGATGATGAGCCCGAGCTTGCCGCACTGGCGCGAGAGCCGCCGCGCGCGCGAGCGCAGTTCCATCGGGTTGAGGCCGCCGGTTTCGTCGATGAAAATCTGTGCCTCGCTCATTTTCTGCACCGCGTGCGTGAGCTTCGGCCAATCTTCGTCTGTCAGACGGCCGGTTCGCATGCGGTGCTGATCCAGACGCCCGACTGAGCCCAGCATACGCATGGTGAGCTGGGAGCCCGGCATTTCCATCGAAAACACGGCAACCGGCAAGCCGTACTCGACCGCGACATATTCGCCGATGTTCATGGAGAATGCGGTCTTACCCATCGACGGGCGCCCGGCCACAATGATCAGCTCGCCGCCGTGCATGCCCGAGGTCATCCGGTCGAGGTCGACGAAGCCTGTCGGCGTGCCCGTCACGTCGCTCGGATTAGCCGTGTGATAAAGCGTATCGATGCGCTCCACCACTTCGGTGAGCAGCGGTCCAATTTCGAGGAAGCCCTGAGTGCCGCGCGCACCGTCTTCCGCAATCGAAAATACCTTCGACTCCGCTTCGTCCAGCAGTTGCCGCACTTCCTTGCCTTGCGGGTTGAAGGCGTCCGCGGAAATCTCATCGGCCACGGAAACGAGCCGACGCAGCACCGCGCGGTCGCGCACGATTTCAGCGTAGCGCCGGATATTGGCCGCGCTCGGCGTGTTTTGCGCGAGCGCGTTCAGATACGCAAGACCGCCGACCTCTTCGGCCTTGCCCGAGGTGCCGAGCGCTTCGTACACGGTGATGACGTCGGCCGGACGCGTGGCCGCGATCAACTTGCCAATGTGCTCGAAGATAATGCGGTGATCGTAGCGGTAGAAATCGCTCTGCGAGAGGAAATCGGCGATCCGGTCCCACGCGGCGTTATCCAGCAGCAAGCCGCCCAGCACCGATTGCTCGGCCTCGATCGAATGCGGCGGGACTTTCAGCGACTCGAGTTGGGGATCTTTGGACGGTGCGTTCATGGAGAGCAATTATCGTGAAATGTGGCGCGCGCGGCCAGCAGCAATTTCAGAATTAGCGCGCACAAAAAAGCAGGGGCCGGTTGCCCGGCCCCTGCCTCTAGCCAGCAACAACCTGGCCAATACTATCTGATACGCTCAGCGTGATGCTGCGGCTTAGACGTGCTCGCCCAGCACCGACACCGTGACGTCGACCACGACGTCGGTGTGCAGCGAAACCTGAACCGGGTGGTCGCCCACCATTTTCAGCGGGCCTTCCGGCAGACGCACTTGCGCCTTTTCCACTGCGAAGCCTTGCTTGCCCAGCGCTTCGGCGATGTCGGCGTTCGTCACCGAGCCGAACAGACGACCGTCCACGCCGGCCTTCTGGCCGATCTGAACGGTCGAGCCCGCCAGCTTTTCGCCTTGAGCCTGAGCCGCAGCCAGCTTTTCAGCGGCGATCTTTTCGAGTTCGGCGCGGCGCACTTCGAATTCAGCCAGCGCTTCCTTCGTTGCACGGCGAGCCTGCTTGTTCGGGATCAGGAAGTTACGTGCGTAACCGTCCTTGACCTTCACGATATCGCCCAGGTTGCCCAGATTGACGACTTTTTCCAGAAGAATGATTTGCATTCGGATGCTCCTTATCGCGTCGTCGGGTTAGGCCTTGTGCTGGTCGGTGTACGGCACGAGCGCGAGGAAACGCGCGC
>Ga0209796_10000529_pt1 | contig 23705 bp, 17 predicted proteins | sample AgamicOrSfrz_FD_187167 | JGI IMG/M metagenome (GOLD analysis project Ga0209796, IMG submission 187167) | Agave microbial communities from Guanajuato, Mexico - Or.Sf.rz (SPAdes) (version 2) | ecosystem: Host-associated > Plants > Phyllosphere > Phylloplane/Leaf | place: Guanajuato, Mexico...
TGGCGCCGAGCGGCGAGGAAGGCCGAATCATGCTGCTGTCCGACAAGGAACTCGTCATCTTGCAGATGCTCTCGCGGGGCATGTCGAACAAGGCGATCGGCGACGCGCTCTTCATCAGCAACAAGACCGTGAGCAGTCACAAAACGCGCATCATGCACAAGCTCGGTGTGAAGTCGCTCGTCGAGCTGATCGATCTGGCGCGGCGGTGCCGGATTGCGTCGGCGCAATAAGGAGGCAAATCCAGCGTGGAAAAGACACTTTCTTCTCCGGATTCGCGTCAGCTTTGGGCGAAAGCTGCTGAACTGGTTGGCGATGACGAACACGCAATCAGACGCTTGCTCAGTCTGATTGCCGAAACGAACCGAACCACGTTGGCATCGCTGCATGAGAGCCTGGAGGCGCTCTGCTGGCAGCAAGTCGGCAGCGCTGCACACCGCATGGCCGGCTCCGCTCGCATGCTTGATCACGGCGCACTTATCACGTTGTTGACCGAGCTCGAAGCAGCGGCCCGCGCGCCCGATACGGTGCGTGCAGCAGCGCTCGTGCCGGTTATCGCCGACACGCTCGCAGGTCTTGACACATCAATTGAAGAAGCGCTTGGATTCACGGCCGGCCGTGCGTAGTGAGCGCGCGCTTGCCGCGTCTTCGCTCAGTTTTTTGCGCGTGAACTCACCAGGATGACGCGTCCATTGGCGCGGTCAGGCGCTTCTTCTGCCGACTCCGACGCCGACGCCGTGCCCGTCGAAGAGGCCATCGCCCGATACCAGCGGTATCGAGCCAGCACCTTGGGCACGTAGCTCATCGTTTCCGCGTACGGCAGAATCTGCCCACCATACTTTTGCACGGCGCCTTCGCCAGCGTTATAAGCGGCCAGCACCAACGACAGGTCGCCGAACTGGCGCATCAGTTCCTTAAGATAACGGGCTCCCGCGGTCACATTCTGACGTGCATCGAACAGATCGGACGCGCCGTGTCTCGCGCCCGTGCCGGGCATCAACTGCATGAGACCGGTTGCCCCTTTGGGCGACACCGCTTGCGGATTGCCTGCCGATTCGACGTCGATAACAGCCATCAAAAGCGCGCTGTCGATGTCGGCGACATCTGCCGCTTCGTCGATGACCGGCGACAGGGCCATCACGCGCGCGGCAACCGACGCAGAGATTTGCCGTATCGCATCGGTCAATGACGGACTGCCGGGCTGGATGACGATGGACTGCCGACCGTCCGCGGCATCGGGCGCAGCAGTGACCGCACGCGGCACGGCGCGCGCCGTTGCGGCGACGGGCTCGCTGGCGCTTTGCATTCCGCCGATCATCATCACGACGCCGCGCGAATGGTGCGCACGCGTCATGAGCACGTCGGCTGCGTGAGCGCGCAACGGCAGATAAACGCCGCACGCGCAAACAGCGATGATCAACAGCCGACGCACCGTCAATTGCCTGTCGGATTCGGCGAGTCTTTCAGAGCCGATTCCCTGAGCGGCGACTGCATCCGCACGATCGCTTCGGAATCCAGCGAGATCGGCCAGCGACCGGTTTTGATGCCGTCGGCAAGCTGAACCTTGCAAAGCGCGTCGCCGTTTTTCGGAAAACCGTAAGGGTCGATGTCGGGCCTCGCCGGCTCGCGTGTCAGAATGCCGCCGGTGCCGATAGGGCCAATCACGTTGGCCGCGTAATAAATCACCTTGTTCACGAGCGGCACATACATGTCGTAGCAGTAGTGCACGTGGATCTTGAGGATGTTGGCATCCTGAACATTCATTCCCGACGATGCGTTCGCCGCTATCGAAGCATCGCGATACATCAGCGAGTCGTTGGGAATCTCGGTGTAGGTCGCTGCCTCGTCCGGATAGTCGCGCGGCCGCGCGTAGTCGCTAATGGCGGCGGGCGTCGGATTGAGCACCGTGATGATGCTGAGGTTGTTTGCGTCGGTCTGCGCGTTCGCCAATGCAGCAGAAGCGCCTTCAGCGCTTGCTGCCCGGGCGTAAATGGGTGCGAGTCCGCGTGCGAGCCCCGAGCGCATCGCCTGCATCGAGCCGTGATTGACCGCGCCTTCGCGCGCGGCTTCGAGAACGGCTACGTCCAGTGTCGACTTCGCCTGATACAGCAGCACGAACTGCAGCGTGCCGAAGCAGACGAACAACAACAACGGCGCGATGATGATGAACTCCACCATCGACTGCCCCGACTGTTTGCGCTTGCATGCGCCGCGATTGGACGCGGCATGGGGCTGCGATCTGCGTCGCCCCATTAAGAGAAAGCTCACGGCGTCGCCTCGAATGCAAAAGAATCGCCCACCGCTAGTCCGTGCTGGCGAGCCGCGCCAGCCGCCATCTCAAGCGTGTGAGCCGCGCGCAGGTTGAACAGCATGCGGCGCTTGCGCACCTCATGATGAATGGCGACCACGCGATCGCGCCGGTCGAGAAACAGCACGTCGATGTCAAAGCGCATGCCGAACGTGTGCACCGAGCCGCAGCGTTTGAGCAACAGCGCTTCGGCGGGTGGCAACGAGTCGCGGCCGAGCAGGCCACGCATGCGTTCCATCATGGTTTGAGTGATCGATACCTTGATGCCGGCGTCGTTCCCATCGACTTTCAGACACGCGAACTTCACAGGAAACCCTCCTGCACGAACTTCATTGCGATCGGGAATCCGAGCACGATGAAGGTGACCGGGAAAATAAAGATGAGCAGCGGAAACACGAGCTTCACCGGCGCTTCCATCGCCTGCTTTTCTGCTCGCTGAAAGCGTTCGGAGCGGCGCTGCTCGGACTGAAAACGCAGCGACTTCGCGAGCCCCGCGCCCATCCGTTCCGCCTGCACGACCGCGCCCACGAAGTTCGTGACTTCCTTGATGCGCAAGCGGTCGTCCAGTCGGCGCAACGCTTCGGTGCGGTTCAGCCCGGATTTCAGGTCGCGCAGCACATGCTCGAGTTCCCACCGCAGCGGGCCAGCCGGGCCTTTTTCTACAGCCTTCTGAATCGCGCCGTTGATGTTCAGACCGGCTTCGACCGCGAGCGTCAGGAAGTCCAGATAGATCGACAGGTGCTTGAGAATTCGCGCGATGCGCCGGCGCCGCACATCGCGCGTCCAGATACGCGGATAAAAGTAGCCAAGCAGCGCGGCGAACAGCAACACGATGAACGAGAACATGCCGAGCACTAGCATGGCCAGCAGCGCGACCAGCGAAGCGAGAACCGCCGCGATGATCGACAGCGCGATGAACTGATGCGCGTTCATCAAAAATGTCAGCGACGTCAGACGCAATTGCAGGTCGGTTTTCTCGACGAGCTTCTTGCTGAACCGGAAGCCGAAATGATGGACCACGAAATTGACGAGCGGCCACAGCGGGCGCAGCGACTTTGGCAGCGGGTCGAGATAGATGCGGTTTTCCGGCGGAACCGCGCCGGCGAGACCGCTGATCGACATATAGCCAATGCCAATAATGACGATCAGCCCGACGCTGACGGCGAGAGCGATGAATAGCAGCATGGTCAGACGTCGATATTAGTGATCTTGGAAATCGAGAAATAGCCGAGAAGTTCCATCACGCCGATTACCGCGAGCGTGGCCCAGCCGACGGGCTCGGTGAAGAGCGGCGCCATCGCCTTGGGCTCCATGAAGCGCAGCACGAGCATCAGGAAGAGAGGCAGACACGTCATCACAATGCCCTGCATGCGTCCTTGCGATGTGAGCGCCTTGATCTTTCCTTCCATCGTCAGCTTTTCGCGCAGCGTGCGTGCTACCGATTCGAGCGCTTCCGCAAGATTGCCGCCCACCTCGCGCGCGATCGTCACGGCCGCTGTCATCATCATGAAGTCGGGGATCGGGATGCGCCTCTCGACGTTGCGCATCGCAATGTCCAGGTCGATGCCGAGCCGGATTTCCCGCATCAACAGATCGAATTCCTGCGAAATGGGCGGCGGCGTTTCCTGGACCACGGCTTCGAGCGCGGTCGGAAAACTTGCGCCCGCGCGAAGCGCGCCGGACATCATCAGGAGTGCGTCGGGCAATTGCCTTTCGATTGCTTCGATGCGCTTCGCGTGCATGCGCGCGAAGTACTTGCGCGGCAGCATCATGGCGATCGGAATGGACGCGGCCGCGATCAGAAGACTGCGGCTCAGCACGAAGACGAGGATCGGCAAGCCGACAATGACGACCATGCTCCAGGCAGCAGCCTTCTGCCGGTTCACGAACACGAAAGCATCCGCGAGCGACGATTCGATCTCGCCCGCCATCTGGCGCGAACTGGCCCGCAGCGTGGACGTGCCCATGCGCGAAGCGAGGAAAATCAGAGCCAGGCTGCCAAAGAACGCCAGCGTGAGAATAATCGGAAGGCTCATGATCGGCTTCTCATTCCGGCCGCGTGAAGATGGCCGTATTCACGGGAATGCGGCGGCGGATCAGTTCCTGATAGAAATCGGGAACGTAGGCAGTGGGCACGAACTTGCCCTGAATCTTGCCTTGTTCGCTGAAACCTTCTTCCTTGAACACGAACACGTCTTGCAGCGTGATGACGCCCGACTCCATGCCGCTGACTTCGGTGATATGCGTTACACGGCGCGAGCCGCATGAAAAGCGCGACTGCTGCACGATGATGTCGACGGCCGAGCAGATCTGCTCGCGAATGGCTTGCACCGGCAGATCGAGACCGGCCATCAGCGTCATCACTTCGAGACGCGCGATGCAATCGCGCGGCGTGTTTGCGTGAGCGGTGGTCAGCGAGCCGTCGTGGCCCGTGTTCATGGCCTGAAGCATATCCAGCGCTTCGCCGCCGCGGCATTCGCCGATCACGATACGGTCAGGACGCATCCGCAAACAGTTTTTCACCAGATCGCGGATGTTGACCGCGCCTTTGCCTTCCATGTTGGCCGGACGCGCTTCGAGGGAGACGAGGTTCGGCTGCGAGAGCTGGAGTTCCGCGGCATCTTCGACGGTGACGATGCGTTCGTCGTCGGGAATGTAGCTCGACAGCACGTTCAGCAAGGTCGTTTTACCGGAACCCGTGCCGCCTGAAATGATGATGTTGGCGCCTTGTTTGACGGCGGTGTGCAGGAACTCCAGCATCTGCGGCGACAAGGTGCCGAAATTGATCAGATCGTCGCCGACTAGCTTGCGCTTCGAGAACTTACGGATCGTGATGCTCGGCCCTTTCAGCGCGAGCGGCGGGATCACGGCGTTCACGCGCGAGCCGTCGGCGAGACGCGCGTCGACCATCGGCGAGCTTTCGTCGATGCGGCGGCCGATTGGCGCGACGATTCGTTCGATCGCACCGAGCACCGCGCGATCGTCGGTGAAGATGACCGGCGAGCGGCTCAATTGTCCGCCTTGCTCGACGAAGATCTCGTCGTGACAATTGACCATGATTTCCGATATGGTCGGATCCGCGATCAGTTCCTCGAGCGGCCCGAGTCCAATGATTTCGTCGAACACGCTTTTCTTCAGCGCGTCGAGCGGAATGTCGGACGTGCGGAACATCGGATCGTGGTTCAGGATGTCGTCGAGCGCGGCACTCACGGTCTTGCGCAGTTCGTCGTCTTCCATGCGCGCAACGTTCAGACGGCGCAGATCGAGCGCCGCGATCACTTTCATGTGAGCCTGCTTGCGCAACTCGATGCCGACTGGACTGTTGATCGGCGCGAGCGGCAGCCGAGCGGACGCGGTGTTAATGGCGGACGCCGGCCGGGTATGGAGCGTCGCCTCAGCCACCCGTTGATGACGTGCGGCCGCCTCGTTGGGCACAGCGAACGATGACGGGGCATAGGTGGCCGCATGGGAATGCGATTGAGCCGCTGCGTCCGCCGTGAATGCGCGGTGCGGTTCAACGTGCGATGCAGCTTGCGTCGGGCCGCCCGCTTCTAATGCTGCGGAATGTGCAAGCGGAGCGGGTTGCGTCGCTTGTCTCGTGTGTGCGTGCAGCGCCGATTGAGCGGTGTGGGCCGTTTGACCCAGGTGTGCCGCATGAACCGATTGCGCCGCATGAGCCGATTGAGCGTTGGCGGCAGCGCGGACGATCCTGATCGTCGTCATGCCGATTTCTATCTGATCGGCTTCGGTCAGCGGACCATAGCGCGTGATCGGCGTACCGTTGACGAGCGTTGCCGCGATTCCGCCCTGGTCCTCGATGTAGTAGGCGTTGTGCTCACGTACGATGCGCGCCTGCAGCTTGCCGATCAGCAGCCCCTTCACGCTGATGTCGCAACTCGCGTCCTTGCCGATCGTGCATCCGTGTTCGACCTCGAGCGCGCGCACGGGTGCATTGCGCGTGTGTACCTGAAGATTAAGCATGTGGTTCTCCGCGAGCTGCGTTTAGTTCGGCGCGCTGCCGCTGCCGAGTACGCCGACTTGCTGCGGCGGTACTTTGCCGTTGGTTTTTGTTTTCGGTTGGGCCGCTTCAGGCGCGGCCATCGATGCCGATGTCGATGCCGTCGGCGGCTGTGATGCGGCGTTCAGCATGCGAAGCGCTTCTGCGACGCCTTCCGGCGGCAGGCTAGGCGACGGCGGTTGCGCTTGTATCGGCGCTTGTATCGGCGGTTGTGGCTGCGGTTGCGCTTGCGGCTGCGGTATAGCCCGAACCGGCGCACTGAAGACCGCTTGTGCCGGAACCGAAACCGCCGGCGAAGGCGCCTGCGATGCTTGCTGAGAACCCTGAGCCGAACCTTGAGGCGGCTCCGATACCGCCGACGGTGCCTGCTCGATCACCCGCGCGCCCGGCGGCGTGCTGCGGATCGGCGCGGGCAACAGCGCGGGCGTAGGCTCGATAGGCCGGCGCGGCGTCTTGGTGCGTGCCGCCTTCTCCTCGTCGGCGATAAGCGGTTCGGGGTTACCGTACTTCTTCTGATACCCGCGGTCGATGCCGTCGGCGCGCGACAACAGTTCGCTGTTCGGAGCAAGTTCCGGGTCCGAAATAACCGGCGTCACGAAAACGACGAGATCGCTTTTCTTCGCGCGGAAGCTGTCCGAGCGAAACAGTTGGCCGATCACCGGTATCTTGCTCAGAAACGGCATGCCGTTGCTATCGTTCGCCGCGTCCGCGCTGATGAGCCCCGAGATAGCGAGCGTTTCGCCGGCGCGCATCGAAATGTCCGAACTCGTGCTGCGCGTGAGGAAGCCTGGCAGACCGCCGTATGTCACCGTCGGGTCGATCTGGCTGATCTCGGTCGTCAGATGCGCGGAGATGATGTCGTTGGCGTCGACGACCGGATTGATAGTCAGCTTGACGCCATAGTCCTTGAACGTCACGTTCGTGGTGCCGAGCGCGCCCGACTGTGGAATCGGCACTTGTCCGCCAGCCAGAAAACTCGCCGTGCCGCCGCTCTTCGTGTTGAGTTCGGGCGCGGCGAGAACGAACGCGTCGCCGTTTAGGACGGCAAAGTTGATCTGCGATGTGATGTTCGACGCGATGCCGGCGAGAAAGTAGCTCGTGCCTGCCGTCACCGCCTTTGCCGCGCCGGTGGCGACGCTCGCGGCGCCGCCTATCTGCGGTCCCTTGAAGGCGCTGTCCCACGAGATGCCGAGGTTTCGCTGCGCGGTGCGCGTGACCTCCATGATCTGCACCTTGAAGTGGACCGTTTTCTTAAGTGCATCGCCTTCGTCGACGGTCGTGGTGTCGATCACGTTTTTCATGTCCTGCGTCGCCGATTTGACGACCGGCACCATGTCGCGATGCACGGCGCCCGACAGCACGATGTTCGAGCCGATGGCGTCGATGCGAAGCCCGGATACCGACTTCAGCACCGCGCGCAACTGCTGTAGCGACGCGCTCACTTCGGCCTTCGCGATACGCACCGTGGTTTGCAGCGCGATACCTTTCTCGTTCCACACCACGAGCGATGTCATGCCGTCCTGTTCGCCGAGCAGCATCAGGCTGCCGTCGACCACGTTGGACGTGACCAGCTTGCCGTTACCTATCGCGATGCGCTTGATGGTGCCGGGCACATGCAGGATGCGCACTTCGCCGCGGAACATTTCCAGCACATTGCTGGCCGCCGACGCTTCGTCCGCTGCCGACAAGTACACGCGCTGAGCGAGCGCGAGCGGCGCGGCTTCGCCCAGCAACACGCCTACCAGAATGGACGGCAGAACCCGGCGGCGCAGTCGCGCTGCATTGTTTTTGACTTTCATGGTGTGCAACCTGTGCTCGGTACTTTAGTTCTGCTGAGACGCGCTGGGCGCAACGGCTTTCTGTAGTTGTTGGGCGATGGCGTTGGCCTGCTCGTACACGCTCTGCTGTCGCTGCGGCGAAGCGGGCGCGCTTTGAGCAGCCGGCTTGTCATGCGACGAATCCGACTGGACGCTCGGAACGATGTCCGCGTTATTCGCCCCGCCACCCGAGATCACTTCGACGACGCGAGGTGTCGCGGCCTTGCCGATCGAGCCCCCAAGGATTGCGGGGTCCGTGAACACGTCTTTTTCTTCGATCAGAGGCGGACCGTCAGTGCCCTTGTCGTCGGCGTTGCGCAAGATCAGACGCAGACCGCCGATCTTCTGTGCAAGCGCGATGCGTCCGACGTCGTCGGCGGGCACTTGTAGCGTCACGGTCGTATAGCCCATGCCTTCCTGCCGGCTCATCGCGCTACTGTTGGCGTTGGCCTGATCGTGCCCGGAGGCTTCGCCGGCGTCGCGCGGACGCAAGTCCTGGCCCGTCGCGAGCACCAGCGCGTTGGGCATCATCAACTGCGCGACTTTTTTGTCGTCGGATGTGTGGTCCGCATGGAAGACCTTACCGATCCAGTACACGTCGACGCGATTGCCTGGGCGCAGCATCAATGCCGTGGAGTTGACGGTGTCGATTTCGACGGTGACGGCGCGCTGCCCGGCTGGCAGCACGTCGGAGAAATCGCGTCCGCGCAGTGCGTCGATGTCGGCGGCGCGCAAGGGCAGGCCGCGGCGCACCGGCTTCACAAGACGCGAGGTGCGGTACTGATCGAAATGCTCGGGACGAACCATGTCGTCGTAGACAAGGTCGCTTTGGATTTCGCGCGCCACGAAATCGCTGCTCGACAACGGCGTGCCGGCCGGCAGGTCGCGCGCGGGCACTACGACTTCGACGCCGGCGCGCACCTTCTTCGCGGCGATGTCGGCCTTCAGCTTGTTCTCACGATCGTTCAGGTATTTGTAGAGCAGGAATGTCAGCCCTCCTGCAACGCATACGGCGAGAAACAGCAGTACCCACGAGTTCGATAGAAGCGAACGGATTTTGATTTTCTTAAGCATGACCAATCGACCGTTGCCAGTCAGGGAAGCGAGAGGGTGAAGCTGTACGCGCTGAAGAGCGACTTGAAACTCGAGACGAGTGCCGCGAACGGCGACACCTTGTCGCCAGTCGCCACCAGCAGGACGGCGATCAAAGCCGCCGTCACCACCAGGTATTCGGCATAGGCCTGGCCGCGCTGCCGGCTACGGCGCGCGGGAAATTCGAAGCGTGCGTGCATCTCAACGGTTCCTGGTTGCATTGATCACGGCGACGGTCCTTCCGTCGCGGTCTGAAAAACTGGCGTCGATACTGTTTTTTCCCCGTTGCATCGCGAACGCCTTGCCTTGCGCGGCGCCCGTGCCGACGGAGAGATAGTCCGGCTGACGGCCCACGTTCACCCAGCCCTGCAAGGCCAGGCGATTGCGATATTGCTGAGCGTTCCAGCGCGCCTCGCCGGACATGTCGAGCAGCCAGGTGCGTCCGGTTTGAGCGCGGTCGTGGCTCTCGACATCGGAGAGAACCTTGCTCTCCTCGGGCAGCGGAATCGTTGAATCGGGAATCCGGTACTCGGCCTGATCGCGGCCGAGCCGGATCACACTCATCAGTCCGCGTGTGTGGCCGCTCTCCGTCTGCGGCGGCAGATTGAGCAGATAAAGACACTCGCCGTCGACGGCGCTGAGCATCAAACCCGACGCAGTACTTTTGGCTTTCGCCGGCGCATCTTCGAGCGTCCAGAATTCGCGGAATGCCTTTGACACATCGTCGACGGTTCCGTCGAACTGCATGCCGACGAGCGAGGTGGGCACGCCGTTTACGATCATGTCGCGGCCAATGGCCTCGACGCTTCGCGGCCGAACCGGCGTCTTGTCACAGGCCGCGCCGGCGAACGCCTCGCCAGCGACGAGCGAGCAGGCAACCCATGCGCCGCTTGCGAGATAGTTCGCAAATTTCATTGGTTCAAGCGGTTCGGCGGTACGACGTCTTGCTGAATGCGGCCGAACTCAAGCGTCGAAATTTCGGGTGCGTACTTTTGCAGGCTTTGATACCCGCTGGCCGGCACGAGCGCGACGTTGGCGGCGGGCACCGTCTGACTGAACAACGCCTTGTTGCTATTCGAACCGTCCGGCACCCATGTGTTGGTCATCAGGACGTTCGTGTCGGAGAAAGTCAGGCCACTGAACGCCGGCAGCAGATTGTCTTTCGGCCACAAGCGCTTGAGCACGGCGCTGTCCTGAGCAATGGCTACGCTGACCGCGCCGGCTCTCAACGTGTTCGTGGGGAGATTCAGCTTCGCCGGGAAGTTGCTGCCTGTGGCCGTCGGCACGGACCAGGTGGCGAGAGCCGAACGTGCCTGACTCGTTGCCGGATCGGCGGCCACGCTGGTGGTCACCTGGACGTCCGATGCCGAGGCCAGCAAAGGATTGCCGCCGTAGTCGTTCCACATGGCCGGCTGCGCCGCGGCTAGCTGCGTCTGCGTGTGGTCTGTGCCGGTGATGGGCGTGCGGTCGCCAGCCATCACGCGTGTCAGCACTTCGCCCTTGATGTCCGGGTCCGTCTTGCTCACCGCGAGTGCCGCGGAGCCGTAGCTGCCCGACCAGCCTTCAGTGGTGGAGGGATCGCCGGCGAGCCCCTTGCCCGGATCGTTGTCTGACCAGACCGTGCGCTCCCAGGCGACGTAACGGGAACCCATTAGCGTGCGGTTACGGACGTCGTTGAATTTGCCGAGCATGATGATGGCGAGCATCAACACGCTCATGACCGAGACCATGGCGACGAGGAATTCCACCATCGCCTGGCCGGCTTGTGGCGCCTTGCCTACGTGCACTCGTTTCATTGTTTCTGTCCCTGCAGATCGGCCGGGATCTGGTCCGCTTGAGCGGCCGCTCGCTCGCTCGCGTCGACTGGTGCAAGCGTGGCTTGCCAGTACGGGCTGAAGAGACTCGGATACTCGGTGTCATGGTCGGCGCGTGCCCATTGGTCGGCGTGCAACAGGCCGCCAATGATCGAGCTCGCGGAGGACGTCTCGTCGGGCCGCACGAAGTAGGCGTTCGCACTCGACAGCGCGCGCATCGCACTGCCAGCCGGGTTGTTATTGACGAGCATGTGTCCGCCTCCTTGCAGTCCTACCGTTTTCACCAGGGTGTCGCCGCCGCGCGCGACTTCGATCGTGATGCGCGGCGCCTTCGCGGCGAGCGTCTTGCCGCTCACGTCCTGATAAGGCAACAACCCGCCGTTGACCGGATCGAGCGACGGCCCCGGACCTGCGCGGAACTGTTCCGCCATGGCGTCCGGCACTTGCCATCCGGGCGAGGAGCTGCCCGTGTAGCCAAAGTTGAAATAGCCGCCGTAGCCTCGCCAGTCCTGCCACGCGGCGAACGGCGGATGCGTCATGTAGCTCGTGATGTTGCCGTTCGCGCTGCCGCCGTAGCCGGCTTCCGATTCGATCGGGCCAAGGCAGCTGATGCGAAGGTGCGCCGTGCTCGCGTCGATCGACTGCCAGCCGCTCTTGTCGCTGCGCAACTGCGTGCCGCCGTCGTGCGTCACGTTGATGGTGAACGAGCTGCCCGAACCGCAAATCTTGTTGGCGCTGTCGTTCAATTGCTGAAAGTTGGGCGCGACGCTTCGGACGGAGTCACGATTTTTGACGAAGCCGTCCAGGGTGGCCGGGTTGGTCACCACGTCGGCGAAATCGTCTTGCCCCAGCGTTCCTGCGGGAGCGATGGTCGCCGTGTACGAATTCCATGCAGCGAGTTGCGCGGCATTGCGCGGACTCGTGAAGTATCCGGCGGTGACATGCGTGTCGGCCTGGTTTAGTTGAGCGATGGACTCGGCCGTGTCCGGCACGGCAGTGAAGACCGCTGCGTGATAGTTGGCCTGAGCGTTACTCAGCGCCCGGTTCAGCAAACCGATATTACGGGCGACAGTGGGAAGCAGCGCGTCCAGTGTGGCGCGCACCGGGTCGACCTGGGCCTTGCCGATCTGCTTCGGCGTACTCCATTGAGCCGGATGGTCAGCAACTGCATTAACCGTATTGTCGAGCTCGGATTGCGAGTAGGTAGCGTCCAGCTCGTCGATCCACGATTTCAAAGCGACCACCTGTGCGGCGGTGACCTGATTCGCGACCATTGCCCGGTTCGTGTACGCCGAAAAGTTGTAGTCACGCGCCTGCAATACGGCGGCGCTGTACGCGGCGGCGTCGGCGGTGTTTTGCAGTTTGATCCTGGCGCTCGTCATCTGGAACGAGTCGAACGCCACGTAGAGGCCGATGCAGCCGACCAGAAGAAAAATCAGAGCAGGGACCAGCGCCTGCCCGCTAGCGCCGGCGACCCTGGCCCTGCCCTTGCGGGCAGAGCGTTTCATCACGGATATCGCTAGTCGAAGACGATCAGTTGCCGACGTTGTTGCTGTCGTTATACGTACCCATGTTCTTCGTCTTGTTCGAGTTGGTCGTCGCCGTGTTCGCGTTGGTCTGCGCCGTCGAGATGTTGCTCTGGGCGTTCTGACCGGACATTTCGACGGCGAGGCCGGCGGTCTGGTTGCGCAGCGTCTGGCCGAACAGCGAATAGACGCCAATTGCGGACACGGCGATCAGCGCGACGATGATGATGTATTCCGTCATGCCCTGACCGAGTTGCTTATTTTTGCGGCGAATTTGTGCGAGTTTCATGATTGTCTATAAGAAAAGAAATAAGGATGCTTGGACACGGCTGTGCAAGATGCGGTGTCCTAGATATAGCAGCCGAACTAGGATGATTCTTGCCTGATACGTATCTGCAACGGTGTCCGGGCGAAGTATAAGAATGTAGTGGGCATATTTATTTGCGAAATTTCCTCATTTGGACCGCCGCAATTCCTATATCCAATGTGGGGAGCAAGCGCGATGGCTCTCGCCTTCTTCGGGACGGGGCGACGGCCCGATAGCGGTTGGCAGACGTGGAGCTTGGCTGCTGCCGGCTGCCTATCAATGCCCGCAACGCGGCAATACTAACTTTTGTAGCTTTTAGAGCGGCGGGTTTTGCGGGCTAAATGCACCGATTAACGCACTGCGATTAACCCCGCATACATGCGGAAATTTCACGCCCCCTTTTTCCTGTTCCCTGATTTTTAGAGATGCATCCCCCAGTTAGATTCGCGGTGCGTGAAAAACTTCAGATCGAGCTTTAAAACGTGCCGGTCGGTTTTTTTGCGGGGAGCGTGTGCGCACGGTTTCTCAGATCGAACTGCAAGCGGGGCTTGCCCTCTATTTAGGGAATTTATGAATAAGTCGTATATCAGCGTCTGGAATGACGTATCCGGAACATGGGTGGCTGCGCCCGAGACTGCGAAGGCGCGTGGTCGTGCGACAGCTTCGTCTTCCACTATCTCGTCGGAGCTGGATGCCGCAAGCCGTCCGGCAACCTCGTTGAAGGCCGCGTTTATGCCGATCGCCATGGCGATCGGCGCAATGGGAATGTCCATGCTGCCGGGTACCGCGGCAGCTCAGGCTGTCACGGGTAATGGTGGCCTCGAGCTGTGCCCTGGACAGATGGGGACCGCGGGCATGGGATCGGCCTGGGGGCCGCTCTCGAGTACAGTCGGCATGATGTCGTGCGCCCCCACTGGTGGCAGTAATGGGGGAATGTCGTTCTCGTTGAATAACGGGGCTGCTGACAACGGAGCGTGGGGCTACACGGACGGCGCCATTACGGCTCGCGTCACCGGCTATGCCAATGGCGTCCTCGAACTCGTGGGACAGGGCGGCATTTCCGTGCGCAACGCGATCAACATGAACGGTAACAAGATTACCGGACTCGCCGCGGGCAACGTCGCGTCGGGTAGCTCGGACGCGGTCAACGGCGATCAGCTCTTCCAATACACCCGCTACTTCCAGGCCAACTCGCCTTCGGCTGAAGCGGCTAGCAGCGCGCGCGCAACCGGGTCCAGTTCGGTCGCGTCGGGCCCTTACTCGATGGCGTTGGGCAGCAATTCAAGCGCATACGGTGCGAAGACTGTTGCCTTGGGGACCAACTCCGTTGCCTTGGGCGCCGGCTCGGTCGCGAGCCGCAGCGACTCGGTTTCGGTCGGCTATCTGTCCGCTGATGGCAACTCACAGTACACGCGGCAGATCACGAACGTCACCGCTGGCGCGGCAGGTACCGACGCGGTCAACGTCGACCAGTTGAATGCCGCGATCGCGAACGTCAGCGGCGGGGGCGGCGGTGCGGTTCCTGCTAATGTGGTGACCTACGACAACTCCACGTCGAACCTGATCACCCTCAAGGGCGCCGGCAGCACGAAGATCACGAATCTGAAGGCTGGCGACGCTTCGTCGCTCTACAGCACCGATGCGGTTAACGGTGCGCAGCTCTATCAAACCAATCAGGACGTTGCGAACGTTGCTAGCAACGTTGTCAACGTTGCAGGCAATCTCGCCAACGTGACCAACGTGGTCAACAACATCGTCAACAACGGCATTGCGGGCAACCCGCTCGTCGTGACGTACGACTCGTCGGCTCGAGACACGGTGACGCTCGGCGGTACGGCTCATACGTCGACCGTCAAGCTGACGAATGTTTCTCCCGGCGATATTTCCTCCGCAAACAGCACCGACGCGGTGAACGGCGGCCAGCTCTATACGACGAACCAGAACCTGAACGCTCTGGCGAATAACGTGAGCGAAGCCGTCATCAACGTTTATAACCACGGCGTCAAGTACTTCCATACGAATTCGACGCTGGCTGATTCATCGGTCATTGGGACGGAGTCGGTGGCCATCGGCGGCATGGCTATCGCATCGGCGAACAATTCGGTGGCGCTAGGCTCGAACTCTGTGGCTGACCGCGCGAATACGGTGTCGGTCGGCTCGTCAACCGCTCAGCGTCAGATCATCAACGTTGCTGCCGGCACCCAGAATACCGACGCGGTGAATCTGGGCCAGATGAATTCGGCAATCGCCGCGGTTGCTGGCGGTGGTTCGCCGGACGCAGTGATTTACGACTCGTCGACACATGACAAGCTCACGCTGGGCGGCACGCTTGCTACGGCGGCGGTTGGCCTGACGAACGTGGCAGCTGGCCAGGTTACCTCGGGCAGTAAAGACGCCGTGAACGGCTCGCAGCTGTTCAACACGGCAAGCAGCGTTGCAAAAGCACTGGGCGGCGGTTCGAGCGTCAGCTCGACTGGCGCCGTGACCGCGCCGACATACACGGTGCAAGGCAGCACGTACAACGACGTTGGCTCGGCCCTCAGCGGAGTCGACACAGCCATCAGCGGCCTCAGCAACGACGTCGCGAATTCGTCGAAGTACATCAAGGTCGTATCGGCTGCTTCCTCAGCTATCGCAACGGGCTCAGAATCGGTCGCCATCGGCGGTGCGGCATACTCAAGCGGGACCAGCTCCGTAGCTATCGGTTCGGGCGCACGCTCACAGTTTGCAAGCTCCGTGGCGCTCGGCGCCAACTCGCGCGTAACCGCAGCGAACACAATCTCTGTCGGTGACGTCGGTTCGGAACGCCGCATCATGAACGTGGCAAACGGTACTGCTAATACCGACGCAGTAACGCTCGCGCAGTTGAACGCACTGAAGGCCTCGCTCACGCCTCTGCAGGCTCCCGTTCTTCGTTCTGCGCTTTTGGGCGCGCCGGTGCCGGTCACCTCCTACATCGCCGTCAGTTCGAACGTGACAGCTGGCACGACGACGAGTACCGACAACTCGCAGGACGCAATGGCGATCGGACCGACAGCCACTGCGCTGGGTCAAGGTTCGCTTGCGGTCGGTGCTGGTTCCGGCACCGCGCTGGCCGGCTCGACCGCGGTGGGTACGGGAGCGGCCGCTCTGGCGCTCGACACCACTGTGATCGGCGCGGGCGCCAATACCAGCAACGCCGCCACGAATGCGGTTGCGATCGGCTATAACGCCGCTGCGCAAGGCGCGAATGCGCTGTCGCTCGGCTCAACCAGCATGGCTAACGCGTCTAACGCTGTTGCGATCGGTGGCAATGCCGTTGTAACGGTCGCCGGCACCAATTCCATGGCGTTGGGCGCGAATGCAACGGCCAGCCAGGCAAATTCGGTGGCCTTGGGCGCCAATGCTACTGCCAGCGCAACAAACGCTGTGGCGTTGGGTAGCGGCTCTATCGCAGACCGTGCGAATACCGTCTCGGTAGGCACCGCCGCGGCACCCCGTCAGGTGGTGAACGTGGCAGCCGGCACGCAGGGCACGGATGCCGTGAACATCACGCAGTTGACTGGCGTGACGAACATGATTGGCGCCGGCGCGGGAGTGAACGCTGACGGCACGATCAAGAAGCCGTCGTTCACGATCGGCGGCCAGACCTATTCGGATGTCGGCTCGGCAATCACGGCTGCCGTATCGGGCGGTTCTGCAAACGCGGTCCAATACGATTCATCGGCGCATAGCAAGGTGACGCTGGGCGGCCTTGTAGGCACGCCGGCGCCGGTTACGCTAAGCAACGTGGCGAACGGTGTCGCTAGCAACGACGCGGTGAACGTTGTGCAATTGCAAGCCATGGGCGGCACGTTCAACAGCAGTGGCGTCGCGACCAACGCATTCGTTGCATACGACGATACGACCAAGGGCAAAGTAACGTTCGGCGGCTCGGGCGCGACCAAGGCCGTGACGCTGACCAACGTAGCTAACGGTGTTGCAACGAGCGATGCAGTCAACGTTGCGCAGTTGCAGGCCATGGGCGGTACCTTCAACAGCAGCGGAGTTGCAACCAACGCATTCGTTGCCTACGACGATACGACGAAGAGCAAGGTGACGCTGGGCGGCGCGGGTACAACCAGGGCCGTGACGCTGACCAACGTTGCAAATGGTGTTGCGACTAGCGACGCAGTCAACGTTGCACAGTTGCAGGCCATGGGCGGCACGTTCAACAGCAGCGGTGTCGTCACGAATGCATTTGTCGCGTACGACGATACGACCAAGGGCTCCATCACGCTGAAGGGCGCGAGCGGCACGACGATCACTAACGTGAAGGCGGGCGCCTTGACGGCCGCCAGTACGGATGCGGTCAACGGTGCCCAGCTGTATCAAACAAATGCCAACGTGGCGAACGTGGCAGGCAACCTGACGAACGTGACCAATACGGTCAACAATATCGTCAATGGTGGCGGCATCAAGTATTTCCACACGAATTCGACGCTCGCCGACTCGTCGGCGACGGGTACGGACGCGGTGGCAATCGGCGGTGCAGCCAGCGCGTCGGCAACCAATTCGGTCGCACTCGGCTCGAACTCGGTGGCTAGCCGTGCGAACGCGGTGTCGGTCGGCGCGGTCGGCTCCGAGCGCCAGATCATCAACGTGGCGAACGGTACTAACGGCACCGATGCAGTGAATGTGCAGCAGTTGCAAGCCATGGGCGGCATTATCAACAGCAGCGGCGTTGTGACGAACGCGTTCGTTGCTTATGACGACACGACCAAGGGCAAGGTAACGTTCGGCGGCTCGGGCGCGACCAAGGCCGTGACGCTGACCAACGTAGCCAACGGTGTGGCAACGAGCGATGCAGTGAACGTCGCGCAGCTGCAGGCCATGGGCGGCAGCTTCAACAGCAGTGGCGTCGCGACCAACGCATTCGTCGCATACGACGACACGACCAAGGGCAAGGTAACGTTCGGCGGCTCGGGCGCGACCAAGGCTGTGACGCTGACCAACGTAGCCAACGGTGTCGCAACGAGCGATGCAGTCAACGTCGCGCAGTTGCAGGCCATGGGCGGCAGCTTCAACAGCAGCGGCGTTGCAACCAACGCATTCGTTGCGTACGACGATACGACGAAGAGCAAAGTGACGCTGGGCGGCGCGGGTACGACCAGGGCTGTCACGCTGACCAACGTGGCAAATGGTGTTGCGACTAGCGACGCAGTCAACGTTGCACAGTTGCAGGCCATGGGCGGCAGCTTCAACAGCAGCGGCGTCGCGACTAACGCATTCGTTGCGTACGACGACACGACCAAAAACTCGATCACGCTCAAGGGCGCGAGCGGCTCGAGCAAAATCACCGGCCTGAAGGCGGGTGCGCTGTCCGCCACGAGCCTGGATGCGGTCAATGGCAGCCAGTTGTACGGCACCGCTACGAGCGTTGCTAACGCGTTGGGAGGCGGTTCGACCGTGAGCCCGACCGGCGCAATCTCGGCGCCGAGCTATCAACTCAGCGGCGGAACTTACTCGGATGTCGGTTCAGCCCTTGCAGGTCTCGACGGCCAGGTCAGCTCGATCAATAACACCATCGCTGACACGACGAAGTACATCAAGGTGGTGTCGGCAGCTAGCGCAGCAATCGCCTCCGGCGGTGAAGCTGTGGCAATTGGCGGTGGCGCTTATGCAAGCGGTCTCAATGCGGTTTCTATCGGTTCGGGCGCGCGTTCGCAGTTTGCAAACTCGGTAGCGCTTGGCTCGAACTCGCGCGTAACCGCAGCGAACACAATCTCTGTCGGTGATGTCGGTTCGGAACGCCGCATCATGAACGTGGCAAACGGTACTGCTAATACCGACGCAGTAACGCTCGCGCAGTTGAATGCACTGAAGGCCTCGCTCACGCCTCTGCAGGCTCCCGTTCTTCGTTCTGCGCTTTTGGGCGCGCCGGTGCCGGTCACCTCCTACATCGCTGTGAGCACGTTCGTGACGCCTGGCTTGCCTGCCACGTCGACGGACAATACCGAAAACGCCATGGCGATCGGCCCCGGCGCGATGGCCCAAGGCGCAGGCTCAGTGGTCGTCGGCGCCGGTTCTGGCTCGTTCCGCGCCGGTTCCACTGCAGTCGGTTCCTATGCAGTTGCCTCAGCACTGAATGCCACGGTGATCGGCGATGGCGCAACCACTAACAATTCCGCCGACAACGCTGTGGCGATCGGCTACCTGTCGGCTGCCCAAGGCACAAACTCGCTGGCTCTCGGTTCAAACAGCGTCACGAACGCTGCAAATTCCGTGACGTTGGGCAGCAATGCCAACGTGTCGACAACCGGTACCAACTCGATGGCTCTCGGCGCCGGGTCGTCGGCTTCTGCGATCAACGCTGTCGCAATCGGCTACAACTCCGTCGCAGACCGCGCCAACGCTGTCTCGGTGGGTAGCAGCTCGCAGCAGAACCAGATCATCAACGTCGCTGCGGGCACGCAGAATACCGACGCTGTGAACCTCGGACAGATGAACGCTGCAATCGCTTCAGTCGCTGGCGGCGGTTCGCCGAACGCGGTGGTCTACGACACGTCGGCGCACACGTCGGTGACACTGGGCGGTGCGGCCGGTGCGGCCGGTGCGCCGGTCAAGCTGGCCAACGTGGCTGACGGCGTCGCCAACCAGGACGCGGTGAACGTCGAGCAAATCAAGGCGATGGGCGCAACCATCGGTACGAGCGGCAACGTGACGAACGCCTTTGTTGCCTACGACGATACGAGCAGGACGAAGGTCACATTCGGTGTCGCTGGCTCGACCACACCGGTGATTCTGGCTAACGTCGGCGCTGGTCAGGTAACGTCGAGCAGCACGCAGGCCATCAACGGTTCGCAACTGTATGGCGCAATGGCCAGCACCGCCGCAGCGCTGGGTGGCGGTTCGTCGGTGACGGCGAGCGGCGCGATCACGAAGCCGAGCTATACGCTGAACGGCGGCACCTACACCGACGTCGGTGCCGCGCTCGTCGCGGCGGCAGCGAGCGGTGGTGGCAGCTCGCCTAACGCTGTGCTGTATGACACGAGCGCTCACGCTTCGGTGACGCTGGGCGGCTCCGCTGGTGCGCCGGTCAAGCTGTCTAACGTGGCTGATGGCGCGGCCAACAACGACGCGGTCAACGTCGAGCAGCTTAAGGCAATGGGCGCAAGCATCGGCTCGAGCGGCAACGTCACGAACGCGTTCGTCGCTTACGACGATACGACGAAGAACAAGGTTACGTTCGGTGTCTCGGGCTCGACCACGCCGGTCATCCTGGCGAATGTCAGCTCCGGCCAAGTGGCGTCGAACAGCACGCAGGCCATCAACGGTTCGCAACTCTACGGCGCAGTGAGCAGTACAGCAGCGGCGCTCGGTGGCGGCTCGTCGGTGAATGCGGACGGCACGGTCACGAAGCCCGGGTACGTCATCAGCGGCAGCACGTACACCGGAGTGGGCGCAGCAATCAGTGCACTGGATGCGGAGGCTCGCGGTGGCAGCACCGATGCCTTGATTTACGACACGGCTGCGCACAACAAGGTGTCGTTGGGCGGCGTGGGTTCCACGACGCCGGTGACGATCGCAAACGTCGCCGATGCCACGAGCGACAATGAGGCGGTGAACCTCAAGCAATTGAAAGCCGCTGGCTTGAACGTCGACCCGTCAGGCAACGTGACGAACTCGTTCGTCGCCTACGACAACTCGACGAAGGGCACGGTGACGTTCAATGCGGGCGGCGCGCCGACCCAGTTGAAGAACGTGGCTGCAGGCTCTGACGCGACCGATGCGGTCAACGTCAGCCAGATGCAGACGTATGTGGCGCAGCATGGCACGGGCGGCACGACGAACGGCGTTGCATACGACGACTCGTCGAAGACCCAGGTGACGTTGGGTGGTGCAGGTTCGACGACGCCTGTCACGTTGACCAACGTGGCCGACGGCAAGAACGCAACCGACGCAGTCAGCTACGGTCAGTTCTCCACGCTTGAAAACACGGTGAAGAACATTTCGGACGTGGGCGGTTCGACGTACGTCAACATCAACAACCCTGGTTCGGGTGGCACGGCGGCGGTCGCTTCCGGCTCGGATTCGATCGCGATCGGCAACGGCGCTGTCGCTTCGGGTAGCGAATCGATCGCAATTGGCAAGAACACCAAGACGACGGGTGACAACTCGGTCGCCATGGGTTCCGGCGCTTCGGCTCCGAACGCCAATGCGGTCGCTCTCGGTGCGAACTCGACAACGGATCGCGACAACACGGTATCGGTGGGTTCCGCCGGCGCCGAGCGTCAGATCACGAACGTCGCAGCCGGCACACAGGCAACCGACGCAGTCAATGTCGGCCAGTTGAACAATGCCATGGGCAACATGAGCAATACGATCAACAACGTTGACCGTAGTGCTGCCAAGGGCATTGCTGCTGCGTCGGCGTTGAACATCGTCACGCCGTACCTGCCGGGTCGCACCACGATCAACGCGGGTGTTGCGAACTACCGTGGCTACCAGGCCGTCGGTCTGGGCGTGTCCCGCTGGAACGAGAAAGGCACGATCAACTACAACCTTGGCGTGTCCACCTCGGGCGGCAACAGCACCATCGTTCGCGCTGGCATCGGCATCGTCCTCGGCAACTAAGCGATGGCCGGCAGGCCTTCAATAGAAGCTTGAGACGTTAGCTGTCGGGGTCGCACGGGAAGCTTCCGTGCGACCCCTCTTTCCATGAGAAAACAGACATGAAGTATTCCTTGATTGCTATCGCGCTTGCCGCGATGCTCGCCGGATGTTCGTCATCCGCGACGCGCGACCGGTTGCAGATACAAGACCCCACGGTCCTGCAGAACGGCTTCAGCACGACGCAAAGCCAGGCCGCTGGAGCGGCCACGCCGCAATGGGTCCAGACGTACGGCGGCATAAAGAACGGTGCATTGCTCGACACCTTGCAGGGCCGCCTGCAAGCGCTCGGCGAGCGCAAGAACAACTACTTCGGCGATAAGGCGCAGTGCTGGCTGAAGGCTGCCAGCTCCGAACGTGATAGCCGCGATCACTGGGGTTTCGTCGAAGAAGCGCTGGTCGAGGCAAACCGGCTTACCACGGCGCTCGAAACGGGGCAGGGCCTTTCGGTCGACAATCCCGAATTGCGGACAGCTTCGGTCGTTCGCCCGGACGTCTGGAAGCGAATCCTCGAGGCGAAGACATCCTCGCAGTTTGCGCAATGTCAGGAAGCGCAGCGCCTGACGGCGTGTTCCGAGGTCGAAATGATTCACGCTGGCCACGAGGCATGGACGCGAAACTTCGAACAAAGCCAACGTCTCGTCGATGGTGTGGAGAAAGGCTTGCCTGGCATCGGTGCGGCGTTGCAAGCATGTACGCCGCCTGCGGCTGCCACGCCGGTTCCTGTCATCCCGCAAAAGATGACGCTTCAAGCTGACGCGACGTTCAGGTTCGACCGCGGCGATGTGGGTGGCATGCTGCCCGCCGGCAAGGATAAGCTGGACCAGCTTGTCCGTGATCTGAAGCAGGTGGACGACGTGACCGGCATTCGTATCCAGGGCTACACGGACCGACTGGGTAGCGACAGCTACAACCGCCAACTGTCGACGAAGCGCGCCGAGACGGTCAAGCGCTATCTGCAAAACGGTGGCGTCAACGTACCGATAGCCGCACGCGGCCGCGGCAAGGAAAACCCGGTGGTCCAGTGTAACGACCGCAACCGTCAGGCCCTGATCGACTGCCTGGGGCCGAACCGTCGGGTCGAGCTCGAATTTGCGCGCGGCGGTGCATCGAAGCAGCTTCAGCCAAAGGTTGAACAACTGCAGATGCAGCAGGGACAGTGAGATAGAAATGGCCCGCGCTTATCGTGCGGGCACCTCTTTCGAAATCGCTGCGGCGAACTCTCGGGAGCGCGAGGAAATTCGCGCTCCCGTTTCGATTGCGCTTTAGCGCTTGCTGCCTGCCGCAGGTGTCAAGCAGCATTGCCGCGTCGCCCATGTCCGTCGTTGCGGCACAACGGTCGTCTCGCCAGGCGATCTGAATAAAAACACTTGCCGATGACCCGTAGCGCTCGGCGCAACGATTCGCGTCCGTCGAAGCGGAAATTTCGCGTCCCTATTGCAGACGCATCTCTTCGTGTTGCGGCAGAAATGATGTCGCAAGGTTGTTAACATTCCTGCAAATCCCCGTTGGGCTATCTCTGTTTCGTTTTGCGCCCCTTGATTAATAAGAAAACAAATGGAGCTGTAAATGAAGAGAATCGTGATTATTGACGATCACCCAATAATGCGAGGGACGATAGCCAACGTTCTACGTGCCGACCCTGAACTCAGCTTGATAGGGGAATGCGGCGACGGCGAAGACGGTCTCCAGATGATCCTGACGGAGAAGCCCGACCTCGCCATTATTGACCTTGATTTACCGAGGCTCGATGGTATATCCATGATTCGCCGTATTCGTGAGGAACACCTAAAAATCTCCATTCTTGTGCTTTCCGCCAAGCCCGAAGACGTCATGGCCGGATATACGCGCACTGCCGGCGCAAACGGTTATGTAGGGAAAGGGCGCAACATGAGCGAATTGATGACGGCGCTCAAGACGATCCTCTTCGGCTACGACTGCTTTCCTGCCGACGCCACCGGCTCCGCTCCTGAGAATACCTTGAGCTCTTTATCGGCCCGCGAGATCGAAGTATTGCAACAGCTTGCGCAAGGCGCGAGCAATCGCGACATTGCCACCCGTCTGTTCCTGAGCGACAAGACCGTCAGCACCTACAAAAGCCGCATCCAGGAGAAGCTCGGCGTGTCGTCGCTTGCAGGGTTGATCGAATTTGCTTCGTTGCACAAGCTGATCAGCTAGTTCCAACCGCTATGAAC
>Ga0209796_10000533_pt1 | contig 23557 bp, 21 predicted proteins | sample AgamicOrSfrz_FD_187167 | JGI IMG/M metagenome (GOLD analysis project Ga0209796, IMG submission 187167) | Agave microbial communities from Guanajuato, Mexico - Or.Sf.rz (SPAdes) (version 2) | ecosystem: Host-associated > Plants > Phyllosphere > Phylloplane/Leaf | place: Guanajuato, Mexico...
ATCGTCGACCACGGGAAGCGCCGAGCTACTTCCCGACAGGATCTCGTCCAGCAACATCACGTCGGCGACCGTACGGGCGATCGGGCCGACCGTGTCGCGCGTGGGCGATATCGGTACGACGCCCTCGGACGGATAGCGTCCATGCGTAGGACGAAAGCCGACCAGTCCGCACAGCGCCGCCGGAATTCGAACCGATCCGCCGGTGTCGGTGCCGAGCGACGCCGGCGCCGCACCACTCGCCACCAACACCGCAGACCCGCCGCTGCTTCCCCCGGGAATTCTGGACGCGTCATACGGGTTGCGGGCCGGACCGAAGAATCCGTTGTCGTTGGTGCAGCCGAAAGCGAGTTCGTGCATGTTGGCCTTGCCGGCGACCAATGCACCCGCTTCGGTCACGCGTGCCACGACTGGCGCGTTCGCTCGCGGCACGGCGTCGCGCAGCGCGGCCGTTCCCGCAGTTGTCGGCATGCCCGCGCAGTCGATGTTGTCCTTGATTGCCATTGGAATGCCGGCAAGCGGCATCCGGCTGGTTTGGGCTGCGAGCGCTTCGTCGTGCGCTCGCGCCGCTTGCAACAGCGCGTCCGGGTTGAAATACACGAACCCGTTCAGCGACTCGGTTTTGGCCTGTTGTTCCACCAGCGCCTGAACGTATTCCAGGCACGAAATCTCGCGTCGGTCGATCGCGCCTTTTGCTTCGACAACTGAAAGCTGCGGCAGGGTTGGCATCTACGTTTCTCTTGCAGTTTGGTCCTCGTAGATTGCGCGTCGGCTTTTTTGTAGCGCATCGTCAGAAATGACGACGGCGCAGCCAGCCCTGGCAGCGTCGCGTCATCGCCGCCGGTGCAGCCTCACGACCGACGTCGGCGGCCGTGATCGCGCGAGTCCGCGCAACGGTCCGACAGCCGCCCGCTCTTTGCCGGACGTTCAGGCCGCGTCGACACTCGAAACGGCGTGCTTCGACGCCGCAGCGGGTACCGTTTCATCGAGAAACATCCCGACGAAAGCGCTCACCAACGACACCCCCCCGACGATCAGCATCGGATAGCCGAGACCGAACGTGTCGGCGAGCCCACCGGCAACCACCGGCATCAGGACCCCGCCAATGAGTTCGCTGACAGCGGTCGGTACGCCCACGGCCGAGCCGGTCAGCGTCGGTGGTACCGATTCGCAGGGAATCACGGCAAGAAAGAGCGGTGCGATGCCGAAGCCGCAAATCCCGGCAGCAAAGAGGTTGCCGAACATGACGACCGGAGAAGCGTGACAAAGCACGAATGTCAACATGAGGATGCCATAGCAAGCCGCGGAGACGACGAGCACGATACGCCGCCCGAGGCGATCCGATATCGCCGGAACGGCGATCATCCCGATAAACCCGCCGAAGCCCCAGCCTGATATGATCAGGCCGACCGTGCCGAGGCTCAGGCCCACGACCTTGGTCAGGTAAAGCGCGACGAACGTAGAGAACACGAACAGGCCCGTCTGAAAGAGCGAGCCGATGACCGTGGTCAACCAGATGTTCTTGTATCTCAGCACGGTCAACGGGCCGCCCGAAGCCGCCCGGACCTGCTTGTCGCGACTGGCCTCCGTCTTGCGCATGGTTCTGCCGATCAGGAACGTCAGCAAAAGCCCCGGGATACCGAGCACGAAAAACACCCACTCCCAGCGCATGTGCATCACGAGCTGGGTCGCGATGATCGGCCCAAGCCCGATACCCAGAAGCGGGAAAAACGATTGATGAATGCCCAGATTCAGGCCGCGCCGGCTCGGCGTCGATATCTCGTCGATCGTCGCGACGCTGGCGCTGAAGACGCCGCCCTCGCCCACGCCCAGGAGGCCTCGCACGAGCAGCATGCTGTGGAACGACTTCGCGATGCCAGTAAAGGAAGTCATCACCGAAAAAAAGATCGAAGACCCGAGCAGAATCTTGCGACGCCCATGGCGGTCGGACAGGCTCCCGAGCACCCAGGTCGAAATGGCCCACGTTAACGCGAGAACCGACGCGATGGCGCCGGCCTGCGTGTTGTTCAGTTTGAGCTCCGGCAGCAGAACCGGGAACAGATACACGATGACCAGACGGTCGAGACCGACGATGCCGAACAGCACCGCGAGAAAAACGACCATCTTCCATTCATAGTCTCTATTTTCTTTGTCATTCATATCGATATCCTAAGTAAATTGATTGCCTGAATAGCCGTTGTTTCGAAGAAGAACCATCGCGTTTCAATCGGCATCAAGCCAACACGGCAGCGACACAAAATCTCCGACCGGCTCGCCATGGAACGACATGGCGAGCTCAATGGTCCCGCTACCTATCTCAGCCAATTCTCGCGAGCTCGGACGGGCAACCGCTGTCTGATGAGGCTTGATCATCGTCAAAAGTCTCCGTCGGCGGTCTGTCGAGAATCTCCGCGACAGGAGGACGCGGTCGCCGGTCGATCAGCAATCGCAAAACGTCAGGCCGAGAGTAATGTCCCGAAGGATCGAAAACGCACTTCGAGAGCGATTGCATGCCGAGATCGATATTGGCGTAAAGCAGGCCTTCCGCGCTTTCGTCGATCTTGTCGAACAACTCCGCCCCGTCGGGCCCGTATCCAACACTATGGCCACCGCCTGCCCGCAACAACTGACGTTTGTCCGCGGTGTCGCAAAGGCTCTCGATCATCTCCTCAGTGACGACTGTTGAAGGTGCGAGGACAAAGCAACCTCCTTCGACGGCATAGGTCCGCGAAACCGCGTTGTTCACCTGGTGACTCAATGCGCTGGCAAATTCATAGAGGGAAAAGCTCGGCCAGGCGGCGACGTGGACCTGTTCGCCTTGCGCATACATGGCGGCTTTGGTCAAAGGCTGCACGTGTTCGGCACAACAAAGCGCGCCGAGCTTTCCCAACGGACTGTCGATCACGGTCAGGCCACTACCCTCCCCGTCACCGAACACCGTCCGCTCGAGGTGGGTAGGCTTGAGCTTCTGTCGTTGCAGGAGGGTTTCCCCGGCGGGGCCGATCACCCATTGGGAGATATACAACGAGTGGCCCTTGCGCTCCGAGAGTCCCATCGCGACCGTGATGCGGTTCTTTCTCGCCGCGTCCCTCAATACATCGGCTTCCGGACTGTCATAGCTCAGCGAGTTATCGAAGTAACGCTGAACATAGCCTTTGCTCATATACCAGGCTGGTGTACCGAGCCAGATGTAGAACGGGTAGCCCGGCAGCCACACTTCAGGAAATGCGATCAGGGCGGCGCCGGCCCGGGCGGCCTCTTCAATCAGGCGTATGGATTTTTCGATTCCGGCCTGAAGATCGAGGAACGCCGGGGCGGCCTGCACGACAGCCGCCTTAAATTGGGGATGGTTGAGAGCCAAGATACTCCTCCACGACTCGCGGGACGGGACGCCCGCAATGTTGTAGAGGAAGTGTCCGGTGTCAATATGGCGAACGCTTGACTCTGACAGAACAGGATTTTTACTTCTGCTGCCAGCAGGCGGGATCGCCACGCAGCCATCTCAGAGGCGATTCAAGTAGCGTCGCGATGTTTCGCACGATAGTCGCGCGCAGACATGCCGAAGTAACGTCGAAACGTGCGACTGAAATGCGATGCATTATTGAAGCCCCATGCCATCGCAATATCGGTAATCGAGCGGTTTGCGTAGGCGCGTTGCTGAAGCCACTCGCCACACCCCTGGAGTCTCGCCGTACAGATGGTGTCGCCGATCGACTCTCCGACCTCGGCGAACAGTCGGTAAAGATAACGGCTGGAAACCCCCAGCTCATTGGCGATCCGTTCGGGTCCCAGTTCCGGTTCGTGAATCCGGTCCTTGATCATCGCACGTGCCCGGAGCAGGTGCATCTCTTTAACATTGGATCTGGGCACCGGCAACGTGTTGAAATAATCTGCCAACGCCAGCGCAACCAGGTTCGCCGACACATCGCCAAGCCTCTCGCAACTTTCCATGGCGCCTTCGTCTGACGAAAGCGCCCGGTGGACGGAGGCGATATGGTCCGCGGCGATCCGGCGTATCCCGGTGGCCGCAGGAATCCTCACTGCGGTGTGCTGCCGGCCACACGGCACCAATTGCTCCAGCACCTTGCGGGGAAAGCGGATCGTGTAATGCTGCCCGGAGAAACGCCAGACAAAATTGCGCGACGAGTCGAACAGCACCATGTCCGTGGGGTCGACGAACGCGGTGCGGGAATCCTGCTCGAGCGCACTTCGCCCCTCAGTTTGTATCGACACAAGCAGGTAGTCATCCGCCGTACGCCGCACTTCGTCCCGGTCATGAGCCGCGATGTGATCGACCGCCGAGATTCGCGACACGCACACTCCGCCCGTATTCACGCTGGAGATCTCGCCACGAAATCCCTGATCGGACCCGGTCCTGAAAACCATCGGGACGCAGCTGGCCCGAACCTGATCCGCCCATGCCAGAAGCCTGTCGTCGCGAGGGTAATGATCCGTAGTCGTCACTTGATTCATGGCACAAGGTTCCGCCGGCAAGTACGCGGTATCGTTATCCCGAACAATCGCGCATCCGGAATCCGGCGTCAATGCGCAGTTGCCTATGATGGCCGCTTCGAAATATAGCTGCGGTCCAGCTCGCTCACCGAGCAACAACCGATGAGGGCGAGCGTCCGGTCCGTTTCCCGCTTGATCATTTCGATGACGTCGCTCACGCCGATTTCCCCTCTGACGGCCAACCCGTACAAGGTGGCGCGCCCCAGCATCACGGCATTTGCCCCCAAAGCCATCGCCTTGACGACATCGGCCCCAGTCCGTATGCCACTATCGAGAATGACAGTCGCTCCAGAGGCTCTTTCGACAATACCTGGCAGCACATCAGCTGTTGCGGGCAGATCGGCAAGTTGCCTGCCGCCGTGGTTCGAAACAATGACGCCGTCCGCGCCGAGCTCCACACACCGAGTAGCATCGTCGGCTGTCACGATGCCCTTAACAAGCAGTTTGCCTGGCCAATCGTCCCGCAAACGGCGCAGGTCATCCCAACTGAAGCTCGCATCCATCTGCCGGCGAAGAATCGCTGCCTGGGAGGCCGTGTCCGATGCATCATCGGTAGCGAAGTTCTTCAGCTCCGGCATGCCGTTCATCAGATAGGACCAAAGCCAGCGCGGGTGCGATAGCCCGTCCACGACCGCACGCGCACTTGCCTTGAACGGCATGGCAAAGCCGTTGCGAAGATCACGTTGGCGAAAGCCGTTGACCGCGACATCGGTGGTAAGGATCAAGGTCGAATAACGAGCCGAACGGGCGCGATTGACCAGGCTCTTCGCGAGGTTGCGATGGACGACGTACAGTTGAAACCACAGTTCTCCGTCGGTCCCCTTTGCCACCTCTTCGATGGACATGTTGGAAGCCGTCGATAACGCGAACGGAATATCGGCCTTGCCCGCAGCACGCGCAAGTGCGAGGTCACCCCTAGGCCAGAATGCACTATTGAGGCCCGTTGGCGCGATCACCAGCGGGGATGGAATCCGCCGGCCTAAAAGCTCCACGGACTGCTCCCGGGTGCTGACATCCGACAGCCGGCGTGGCAACAACTGCCATTTATCGAAAGCCGAACGGTTATGCCTCAGTCCCGATTCATCGTCGGCCGCGCCTTCCAGGTAGTCGAACACCATTCTTGGCAACCGCCGTCTCGCTTCGTAACGATAATCGCTGACCGAGAAAATGCCGGGAGATCCTGTTGTCATGATTTGCGTACTGTCGGTATAAATCGTGATGCAAAAAACACGAGACGCGCAGTGGCCCAGTTTCGCGCGCCTCTGCCGACCGTATGAGCCGGAAGACGACCAGGCTACGGCGCGCGTGTCGGAAGCTAGACGACAACGCTTCCGACATAGTTTTCCGCCATGGACCTCGCGGCAGTCTCGGACGTGGTCACATGTTCGAGCTCGGCAATCTGCAACTGCTGTTCGAACGGCGAGGCGTCGTCGAGACGATGCATCATACGGGTCATCCAGTAGGAGAAATGCTCCGCTCTCCAGATGCGTTTGAGCGCGGTCTGGCTGTATAGAGCGAGTTGCGCTTCATCGCCGGTCCGGTAATACGTGTCGAGTCCACTGCTCAGAATCCGCCCATCGGAGACTGCCAGGTTGAGACCTTTTGCTCCGGTAGGAGGAACGATATGAGCGGCGTCGCCGGCGAGAAACAGTCGGCCGTGCTGCATCGTCGTCGAGACGAAGCTCCTCATGCCGACGATATTCTTCTGAAAAATCTTCCCGTCAACAACGCACTGACCATCCGCGGAGTCAACGCGTGCGTGCATTTCTGCCCAGATCCGGTCGTCGGACCAGTTCTCGACGGAATCTTTCGGGTCGCACTGGAAATACATGCGCTGAACCGTCGGCGAACGGGTACTAACCAATGCAAAGCCACGATCATGACGTGCATAGATCAGTTCGTCGGCGGAGGGCGCACCTTCCACCAGAATGCCGAACCAGCCGAACGGATAGACGCGCTCGAAATCCCGACGAACGTTCTCGGGAATCGCCGAACGGGACACGCCTTGTGAACCGTCGCATCCGATAACGAAATCACAGGCCAGCGTGTGCGATTGCCCTTGATGCACGAACGCTACTGACGGCGCGGATGTGTCGATGTCGTGAATCGAGACATCCGAGACACCAAACAGAATCGCACCGCCGACAGCAACGCGGGCCGCCACCAGGTCCTTGATGACTTCATGCTGTGCGTAGACGGTGATAGACCGCCCGGTCAACGCCCTGAGGTCGATACGCCGCCGCTTTCCGTCGAACGCAAGTTCAAAGCCGTGATGCAAGGCACCTTCTGCCTTCATCCGTTCACCGACACCCGACTCTTCAAGCAGATCCATCGTCCCCTGTTCGAGTACGCCCGCTCTGATCGTCGATTCGATCTGCTCGCGTCTGCGGGTTTCAAGCACGACGGACTCGATACCCTTCAGATGCAACAGATGAGAAAAAAGTAGGCCGGCAGGACCGGCGCCAATAATACCTACCTGAGTGCGCATAAGATCTCCAGCTGAAAGCCTGTCAGATGCTTTCTGTAATTCAATTCAACATGAGTGCCGCCGTTATTCACTCAGCGCAGTGCCCAGTGCCGGTAGCAACGTCACCCTCAAAACTGAGCTCAGGCGCGATTGACGGGCGGAATGTGATGGCGCACGAGCATCAGGCAGATAAAGACCATCAACATCGCTCCACCAAGCATGCCCAGGTACGCAGGCGCTCCTCCCTGCGTGATCACGAATGCCCCCGCAAATGCGCTAAGAATCGCTCCGAGCCGCCCAAATGCAAGTGCAGATGCCGTCCCGGTCGCGCGCACCCCGGTTGGATAGACGTAGGCGCAAAGGGCGTACATGGTCGACTGAACTGCGTTCACAAACAGGCCATGCAAACCAATTCCGAACACAAGCAATGTCGTGTGGGCGGATACGTCAAGGCCGCGCAGGAAAAGCGCGCTCGCGGATGCCATCAGGCAGCACACGAGCAAAGGCCAGCGCGACCCGAACCGACTGATTGCCACTGCGCATGCCAGTGCGCCAAAGACGCCGCCCAGGTTGTAGGCGGTTAGCCCTGAGCCTGCCACCGAAGGGCTGAGACCCTCGCCGGCAAGCATCGTCGGCAGCCAACTGAATGCGCTGTAGACCGCGATGAGGTTCATGAAGAAAGCGATCCAGATTGCAATCGTGTCTCGGCCCTGACCGTCCGTGAACAGAGCACGGAAGCCTGGACGCTGCTCTGCCTTCTGTTCCTTCTGATCGGCAAACGCAGCGTCCGGCTGAATCGAGCGGGACATGCGGGTCAGCAGGTGACGCAGTTCATTCCAGCGTTCGTTATGACGGACAAGATAACGCGGCGACTCCGGCATGACGAAAAACAGCAGCACCGCCAGTGCTACGGGAAGCGTGCCTCCGATGAGAAAAAGTCCCCGCCAGCCATAGTGAGGAAGCACAACACTCGCGAACAGTCCGGCAAGCATGCCTCCCAACGGTACGCAGACGATGGTTGCAGTCACTGCGAGCGTCCTTCGGCGAGCAGGCGTGAATTCCGCCGTCATGGTCGTCGAGCTTGGCAACGCGCCGCCGATACCCAGTCCCGCGAAGAAGCGCAAAATCGCAATAGTCGTAACGTCAGGCGATAGCGCAATCGAACTCGTCGCCACGCCGAATACCAGCACGCTCCCGATAATGGCCCAGCGCCGACCGAACCTGTCCGCGAAAAGCCCGGCGAACGCGCTGCCGATACCCATGCCCACGAGACCTGCAGCAACAGCGGGCGCAAATGCGTTGCGCGTAATTCCCCATTCCTTGATCAAACTGGGAATGGCGAAGCCGATGAGCTGCCCATCGAATCCATCCATCACGATCGAAAGCGCGGAGAGAAACACGACAATCCGCTGAAACGCTGAGAACGGTCCCTCATCAAGAGTGCGGCCTATGTCCACGGTCGGCAGACGGAGATTACGATCGTTCATTTCGCCTCCCGCGTGAGACCAGTAGTGGCTGAATCGCAGTTCCGGACCATCCGTTTTCTGACGTGGTGATCCGGCTCGAAATGGACGCGATTGAATGACAACCCAGAATTGACGCAAGGCATTGCAGTCTCCTTAATTTGATCTTTCATCTTTCCCCGAGCGAACGCTTGTCACCGGTTTATCGTTGTTATTTGTTCGCGCCCATGAGCCAGAGGCCCGTCTCCTTATCCGTGAGAAAGACCGGTCTTGCGCCCTGTTCAACAATCAGAATGGGTAGTGACGAGGTGTCGTTTGCACGGTGATCCAACGTAAATCGGTAAACTCCGCAATCCCGGCCTTGCCGCCGAAATGCCCAAAACCGCTGGACTTCATCCCGCCAAACGGCATTTGTGCCTCGTCGTGAACCGTCGGCCCATTAACGTGGCAAAGCCCGGACTCAATACGCTTCGCTACTGTCAAGGCACGCGCCACGTCGCGGCTGAAGACTGCCGCCGAAAGTCCATATTCATTGTCGTTTGCGCATGCGACGGCCTCGTCGTCTCCATTGACGCGGACAATCGCCTTGACGGGCCCGAACGACTCCTCCCGGTAGATATGCATGTCCGCTGTCACGTGATCGAGCAACGTGGCCGGCATGAGTGTGGTCCCGGATTTCCCTCCGCACACCAGCGTCGCACCTTTCGACAGTGCGTCGTCGATCAGGTCGTTGCACCTCCTGACGGTCGCCATGTCTACAACGGAGCCCAGTACGACCGGGCCCTTTCTCGGATCGCCAAGCGGCAGGCTCTTCGCCTTTTCGGCCAGTCGCGCGACGAATTCATCGGCGATCTTCGTGTCGACGACGATGCGTTCGGTGGACATACAGATCTGACCGGAATTTGCAAACGCGCCGAATGCTGCGCCTTGAACTGCAGCGTCGATATCGGCATCATGAAGAACCAGAAACGGAGCCTTTCCGCCGAGCTCAAGTACCGAGGGCTTCAGATACTTCGCGCATTGTGTGGCGATGATGCGGCCGACGCGGGTCGAACCGGTGAAGTTGACACGCCTGACCGCTGGCTCGGCAATGATCGCTTCGACAATAACGCCGGCATCCGCTGGCGCATTCGTGACGAAGTTCACGGCGCCGCGTGGCAGTCCGGCGTCCTTTAACGCCTCGATGATAAGGCCATGCGTCGCGGGGCAAATCTCAGAACCTTTGAGCACGACGGTATTGCCGCAAGCCAGCGGCAACGCAATGGCACGCACGCCAAGGATGACGGGAGCGTTCCACGGTGCGATCCCGAGCACGACGCCGGCAGCCTGTCGAACCCCGAGCGCGAGGCTGCCAGGCACGTCCGAGGGAATCACCTCGCCCGAGATCTGCGTGGTGATTGCAGCAGCTTCGCGCAATCCGTCGGCCGCAAGCTTGACGTTGAAATCTGCCCACAGGCGGGACGCGCCTGTTTCTGTGGCCATTGCCAGCGCGAAAGCGTCGCCCTTTTTTTCGAGTGCATCCGCGGCGCGATTCAGCAATGCGCGTCGCTCGCCCGGCCCGATCGCCGACCAGGCGGGAAACGCCGCAGCCGCAGCGTGTACCGCGGCTTGCGCATCGGCGACAGTCGCGGCTGGTGCCGTCGATGCAACCGTGTTATCGAGCGGGTTACGGCGTTCAAATGTTGCGCCATCGCGAGCCATCGTACGCTCGCCGTTGATCAGCATCAGTACCTGATTCATTACCGTCTCCTGGAATATGTTTGGAACGCCAGCCGCCAGCCTGCCGAACCACCGACTTACAGTTAGGCCACGACAATTTCTACAAGGCGCGTTTTGCCCGAAGACAACGCGTCTTCCAGCGCGGGCTTCAGCAACAGCGCGTCGCTCACTCGAACGCCTTTGCAACCCATGCTGCTGGCCAGAGATACGAAATCCAGCCCTGGGAGGTCAGTGCCCTGTACCGGGTCCGACGCGGAGAAGCCGAATACGGGCGCGAATTCCTGCAAGGCGGCGTAGCGGGAGTTATTCAGGATCACGAACGTGATCGGCAGATCGAGTTGGACTGCGCTGTAGATGGCTTGCGGCGAATACATCGTCGAGCCGTCACCGATGAGGCCAATCACGCGGCGGCCGGGTTTGCCCAACGCCACACCCACCGCGGCGGGCATTCCGTAGCCCAGACCGCCGCTTGCCATCGTGTAAAACGTCTGACTGCGCGTGAACGGCAGATAACGTTGCATGACAGGACGCGAACTTGGCGCCTCCTCGACCACGATATCCGCTGCGTTTCGGACCTCCGACAGCGTCTGCAACGCATAGGCGACCGACATGACTGCCCCGGGCTCGGCTCGCTCAACGACCTCGCGAGGAGCCGGTAACGGCCGGCCATGCGGCGCCGGGCGGGCGAGCAGGTCTACAAGCCCCAGGCGGATGTTCGCCACCACCGAGGTGCCGACCGGTGTCCACGCCGCGGTAGCCGGATCGTCGATGAGCTGGTACAACGCTGCGCCATCGGGCACATGCGGCCCACTGCCTTCGACGTGATACGCAAAAGCCGGCGCCCCGACGGCGAAGATCAGGTCATGCCCATTCAGAATTCGAACAATTTTTTCGCGCATCGCCGGAAGGAATCCGGCGAAAAGCCGATGATCTTCAGGGAAGCTGCAGCGCGACGACATTGGCGCCACGTAAACCCGCGCATTGTGGCGCTCTGCCAGCTGGATTCCCTCGCTCCAGGCATCGGCACGATCGAGTTCTGCTCCGACCACGATGGCTGGCCGTTTGCAGTTGTCCAACGCGTCACCGATCTCCCCGATCCGCGCCGGATCGGGCCGGAATTGCGTGCTGACCCGTGTCACGTCGACGAGGTCGGCCGGCTGATCCCAGTCGTCGACCGGAACGGAGACGAAGACCGGGCCACGCGGCTCCTGCATCGCTACGTGGTAAGCACGGGCGAGCGCAAGCGGAACATCCGCTGCACGAGCCGGCTCGATGCTCCACTTCACATAGGGGCGCGGCAACTCGGTCGCTTGCGATGCCGACAGAAACGGATCGAAAGGCAGAATCGAACGGGCCTGCTGGCCAGCAGTAATAACCAGCGGCGTCCGGTTCTTGAAAGCCGTGAATATGTTGCCCATCGCGTTGCCGACGCCAGCCGCCGAATGCAGATTGACCAGAGCGGCATTACCGGTCGCCTGGGCATAACCGTCTGCCATGCCGACAACGACCGCTTCCTGCAATCCCAGCACATACCGGAAGTCCTCCGGGAAGTCGCGGAACATGGGTAGCTCGGTTGAGCCGGGATTGGCGAACACGGACGTCATTCCGAGGCGCCGCATCAGGTCCACGACGGCATCGCGAACGGTCGGCTGCCCAGTTGTGTTTCGTTGCATCTCGAATCCTCTGCGGTTCGCCACTCAGCCTGGCGGTGATTGGATGAGCCGCAGTATGCGATTCGATGTATTGTTTGAAAATTGCCAAAATGACTCAAAGTCATTACATTCAGGCATGACCTTGTGGGCCCGCCGGATGGCCCCCGTTCGGCGCGGAGCCTTGCTGGTCAAGGGCCGTCCGGCGTCGTTACGAGATCGGCAGTAGCCGCAATGTGCGGGCACGGCGGTCCCTCCCAGGGAAGACACCTGGCTAGCGCCGAATACCGAGGGGGGTCGCGCTGGATCTCCTTAACCCTCTCAGCCGGGTTCGCTACCATGAGTTTCAATCTGCAGCAGTTGATGATGTTCACCACGATCGTCTCCACAGGTAGCTTGGGACGAGCCGCGACCGTGCTGAACATGACCCAGCCAGCGCTGAGCAGATCGATCAGGCGACTCGAGGAGTCGGTAGGAGCTCCGCTGTTTGAGCGGCACACGAAAGGGATGCAGCTCACGGCGCTTGGCGAAGCATTGATGCCGCATGCCATGTCGCTGCTAAGGGAAGCCGAGCAGGCACGCGAGGAACTCGCCGCAATGCGCGGCTTGGCGAAGGGGGTCATCAAGGTCGGCGCGGTGGGCAGCATTGCGAGCCTCGTCTTGCCGATGGCTATCGCATGCGTGCTCGAGAAATGGCCCAATCTACGCGTTGAGGTGATCGAGGGCGTGTGGGATCGTTTGGTTGAAGGATTGCTCACGCACGAAATCGACCTGGCACTGTGCACTTCGGGAATCGAAACCGAGGACGTTGCTGCGATCGCCGACTGTTCGTGGACCGACAGGAGTTATGTGGTCGCGGCGACCAATCATCCTTTGCGCTCGAAGCACAGGCTTCGACTCGAAGATACGTCGGCACAACGCTGGGCGCTCACACCCAAGGGAACAGGACCTTATGCCCACATGAAAGAGACCTTCGAAGCACAGGGTCTCCAGATGCCTTCCATCGCGGTCGAAACCCGTTCGGTGACCGTGCTCAAGAGCCTTGTAGCGCGCTGCGGCTTTGTCTCCTGGATGGCCGAACCCATGTACGACACCGAAAGCAGAGCCGGCGTCATTGACGCTCTGGATATCGAAGGCCTCGATGCTCAACGCACTCTGACTGCGTTCCGCCGGCGGCGAGGCACCTTGCCGACGCCCTCTGTGAAACTACTCGACGAATTGCGTCACCTAACGGGCTCTCTACGCAAAGGCGAGCCCAATCTGTCCTGATTACGATCGCGATGACCGCGGCTCAGGAAGCATCGCAGGTTACCTCCTCGGTTGCGCATCGCCCAGCACGGACATGAACGAAAGAACCCGGCCGATGTTCGATCGGACTGATTCTGCTCTGATCCTCGTTCCTGTTGCGAGCGACCAATGGACCGAAGATTCGCGATTGGGGAGCATAGGGAAGCCTGAACCCATCGCTAGGTTCGGGCTTTGTCTCCGGCAAAGCTGTGCTCGATGCCCGTCGCCGGACGGGCGGACGCGCGAGTACTCGCCGCGTTGTAAATCTTGCATTGATCCATGATGCGACGTCGGCGACCGGCAACTACGGTCGAACTGACGCTCACCGCCGCGGCGGAAGGGCATGGAGTTGCAAAGCGAAAGACCGTCCGCGGGCGGAGACACCCGCGACGCCTGATCGACGTGGTGCAAAACGGCCTGTCGTACTTCTTCGTCTATCCTCGCCAACGAGTCGCACAGTCCAAGATTCGCGCCCTCGCTGACGTCTTGTGTTGTCGCACTGCGCAGGATGACTAACGGTTTTCAAGAAAAGCAGTCCTGCAGTGCCACGTCCCAGTCAACAGGTGGCGTGAGCGCCAACACCGCCAAGCCAGTGTTCAAATCGTCGCCGATCAACGTGCGCATCGACAATTGGACAGCCGAAGCAGAACGTCACAATCCGACGGGGCAACGTCTCATAGCCGGGTGGAACCGACGTTCGAATGTCCGCACGAGACCGCGGTTGATGACAGCAAGTGGCCGGTCAGCGACGCACGGGCAACCGGCTGTCCCCCGCCGCTTTCGCTGTGACGAGCACCGTCAACAAGATCCACCTATCAATGGCCGTACGCGCAAGGTTGTTGACATCTTCGGCGTGACTCGCGAATCGCGATAGCTTCAGATCCTTGTGGTGAGCGTGTCGACGAGTCAGTTTACACTCGACGGGTCAACATATTCCGCGCACGCTCTCGTGCGCTTCCCGTTGCGAACGCCATTCTCAGGCGTGCGGACTAGCGTTCCGCGGCCGATCGTAGACACCACGAACTGCATGGCAAGTGAAGGTGCAGCGACGTGCGTGGTGACGTCGAGCATGTGGTCCGCTGCAAAGTTATCGATCTCTTCAAGCATCGTTTCTATGTGCCGGGCGAGGCTGACGTTCTCGATTGTCGTATTGGCTGTCGATACGTAGTGCGCGGGTTGACGTCCTTGCTCCGCACTTACTCGCCGGACCGCTTCGAGCATCAGTATTACCGCGCAGGTCGAGTCTTTCCCACTCGCAGTTCCGCACAGCGGGTGGCCCGCCTTGATAAGTCCAACGAGCACGGCAATCGCCGTCTCGATCTTTGTCAGGATTTCGTCGAACATCGAATGCTCCGTTGTTGACAGGAACGCACCCCTACGGGAGCGATCCCGTAGAGGTGAGAATGCAAGCTATGAAGATTGCGCTGCCTGGATATGCTTCATCCAGGTCGCGGCTGACGGAAGACGCCTGACGAGCTCAAGCAGACCTGAGTCGTCGTCGCTTCGCGCCTCCACAAATGAGTCGTTAAATATCGCGGCCTGGAGATAGAAGAGAAATGCGAGCGCTTCGGTACCATGTTCTTCGGCTACCGCGCCAAGGGTCCCAACTTCGCCCAGTAGTTCACGGACAAAGTTCGCGGACAGACTCGCGCGATGCATCGTCACGATAGCCGCGACCGCAACATCCGAGGCAGTTCCCACGTCGTTCTCAGGAATGTCACCGTCTGCGATTGCGCCCGAATCGGCGAGACACCGCATCACATCATCGAAAAAATCCGTACACGAGTAAGTCATTGGCCTGTTCCACAAGATGATTGCCGGCAGGCTGTCCCCGTCCGGGGCGCTGCCCCGGCGGGTGAATGAAAGATAGGTCAGAGGTCAGGTCGACACACGGTCGCCGGGACGCGAGTCGCGTCGCGGCCCCGTAAACACGGCTACTCTCAGACGCCGATCAAACGGCGAAGGAGTTGCCCGAGATGCGCGTCCCGCTTTGCCTGCACCAACGGACAAAGCGGCCACCGACTGCTGCTCCCAGAGCAGGCATGCGATGGGGAGCAATGCGCCGAGTGCCGCCGCGGTTGTGATCTGCTTTTTCATGAAGGCTCTCCATGCGAAAGGCCCCGACACTCTTTCGAGGTCGAGGCCTTACGGATCAGGAACAGGTTTTAGGGTGCGCAACCGGGAAAACCAGCACGCGACCATCGTTGCAGATGATGAAGTCACCCGGCTCACCTCGCGGCTGCCGGATGACAATCGTTGAGATGTGCCTTGAGGGCACCGGCTCGGCCTGCGGTTGAATCGTGCAGGCGCACAGCGATGAACTGCCTGCTGCAATGAGCAGCAAAATCAGGTTTTGCATGGAATTAACTCAGCTTGAAGAGGTGAGCCGCTTACGCGGCCCGCGATTCGAGGGGGATGCTGGCGTGGTGCGTTACCCATTTGCCGCCGACGAGAACGTCACGCAGGAGCGTGCCGTTCAGGACGTAGCTATGGACCGTGCCCGTGCGCCGCGTGGCAGGACGAACTGAAACGGTGACCGCTTCGGTTCGTGCACAGATGTCGTGCTTCAGTTTCATTGCGTTCCTCGTTAAAAAAGCGAAGGAACGCCCCTGTGGGGAGCGTCCCCACAGGGTTGAAAGAAAAAAAAGATTCAGGCGGCGAGCGCCTCGACATCGATAACGGCGTCCGCTTCCGCAACCAGGTCCGGCGTTTGCGAGATGAAAAACTCCCGCTCGTAGCCGCCCTGCCGCAGAACTTCCCGCTTCATGCGCATGAACTGCAGCTTGCGCTGCGGATCAAGCGGACCATCGGACTCGTCGCTGAACAACGTCTGATATGGCTGACCGGCGTTGCTTGCCAGATACAGCGCAATGCCACGGGTCAGACATTCGTTGATCCAGACCTTCTGGCCACCCGACATCACCGTGACTGCCTTGGTGCTGTCGATATCGGCGTCGTGCACGAGGATTTCAAATCCCTCGCGCAGTTCGCCGCTTGCCAGTGCGCGTTGAGTCTGGATCTCGACCGTGAAGCGCATGCCGTAACAGGCAAGCAACAAGTCGTTCACCATCTTCGTCAGCGCTGGGCCCGCATCCCCGATCGTCAGGGCAATCACACCTTCGTTGCCAAGACCCTTCGCGAGCAGCTTCCAGTTGGCGATCTCATTAGAGATGCGGTTCGCACGCGATTGCGTCGCGTCGAATCCCGCAAGCTCGTTAGCGATGGCCTGCCGCTCGACCTCACGCGTCGCCTGTGAACGGATCAGCGATTCGATCCGCGCATCGGCTGCAGTGATGCCGTCACGACATTGCGTCAGTTGCCGGTCCAGATCAGCAATGGCAGCGGTCACATCCTCGACACCGAGCCGCGCAACTTCTGCGTCCAGCTCACCCGCCTGCAACGACAGGCTGTCCTGCTGGACCTGTCGTCGCTCGCGAACAGCCTTCGCCTCGGCTTCCACAGCGGTCAGTTCTTCACTGGCCTTGCGAACGCCTTCGGTTGCTGCATCAAGCAATGGCTTGCGTGCCGCAAGATCGACTGCTGCCTGCAGTTCGCTTCGTGTGGCCGAAATCTGGTCGGACAGCGTCTTCAGTTCGGCGCGCCGCGTAGCAAGCTGCTGCACTTCGGGCGTCAGACGATCCACCGCTTCGCGGCTCGTGCGAAACGCGACACGAAGGTTGTTGAGCGAAATGCGCTGCTCGGGAACCTTCGCATTGGCGTCACGCGCCTGGGCAAGCAGAGGGCATGTGTTATGCATCGCGTGCCCCGCACAGGGAACGGCAGCGATCACGCTAGCCTGCTGTTCCAGAGACTTGAGCAACGACGCCTTCGACTCACCCTCGGACATGAGCCCGTTGATGCGTGAAGTGGCCGCAGTCAATTCAAGCTGCTTGGCCTCCAGTGCCGCGATGGCCTGCTGCATTGGCTCAACACGCGCTTCAAGGCCCACCAGACGTGCCTGGGCACCGTCGCGCGCAGCGCTAGCACCCAGGATGGCATCACGCTGCCCAATTACCGCGTTGTGACCGGCAATCGACTCGCGCAAGGCAGACAGGCGCTGCGCAAAGCGGCGATCGTCAGCCGCGCTGTCGTTCGCCAGCGCCTGCAACGACGAAGCGATCTGACTGCGTCGTCCGGCCAGTTCCCGCAACCGCGCTTGCGCATCCACGTTCGCAGTCTGTTTTGCAACCAGAACTGCGCGCTGATCACTCAGCCTGACTGCGCTCGCATTGAGTGCCTCCCGGCTCTCCCGAGCCGCGACGAGTGACTGGACATCTGAAGCGATGGCCTGATCAATCTGCACAACACGGTCGCGCTTCGCCCCGAGTGCAACAAGCTGCTGGTGCGTCGCATCGAGCGCACGGGCGAGAACCTTCACGACGTGGCCGGCTTTCGCCGCCAGCGTGCGCAGATGGTCGATATGCAGAAGCTCCGCGAGCAGTGCCTTGATTTCGCTCGCACCATAGGACGCGAGCGGCCGGCGGTTCTGCGCAGAGAAGACGCTGGTGAAAAATGACTCCAGCGAGCCGCATACCGACTCGACGCACGCATCGTAGGTGTCGGCTTTCCCGTCCGACACCGTACCGTCTCCGGTCTGCATCGGTTGCCATGTGCCGCTCGGATCGCACCATGCAAGGAAATACTCAGCCTTGCCGGTTTTCCCCGGTTTGCGGAATGCAAACGATGAGCGGTAATGGATGCCGCCGTGCTCCCATTCAAACTCCTTGAGCGCGTGCGTCCCGTACACGTGGTCCCAGTACGAGAATCCGTCGACAGACAGCTTGGATGCGTGCGACGGCATGATCCGGTACGGATGCAGGTTATCCATGATCGTGGATTTCCCCGCGCCGTTCGGACCCGTCAACGCGATCAGGCCAGTCGGCAGCGACGTGAGATCCAGCAAGACGCTCTCGCGTTTCATGCCGTCGCGCACACCGATGAAACCCGTCAGGGTCAGCTTTAATGGGCGCATGAGGCGACCTCCGGATGCGGGGCATCGAAGAGGTAGTCCGACGGCAGCCACGGCACATCGTCGTCATTGGCGTACATGGTGCCGACGACAGGATCTGCCGCAGAATGCGACGCGGCCGACGCCTGTGCCGCAGCCGCCCTTTCAGCGGCCAGCTGCTCGGCGGCAAGCTGCTCTGCCGCCTTTGCTTCAAGCGCGCCTGAGACAGCTTCCTCAACAAGGTCGCAGGCCTGCGCGTAATCGGCGCTTGCCTGCCGCAACAACGCATCCCAGTTGTCGCAACCGGTCAGCACACGGAGCTCGCGGGAACCCCACTGATTTGCGTAACCACTCTGGAATGACCAGAGCAGGTTCTGCATCTGCACATCCGGCACCAGCGCCAGATCTGCACTCGCCGAATCGATACGCTCAGCGAGAACCAGCAAACGACCTTTCTGGGCGATCACCGCGCCGCGGTTCTCTCCGAAAGGTTGATGGAAAATGCCTGCGCTGAATCCAGCGTGGGCCGTCAGGGCCTTCTGGATCTCGCGAGGCGCACGTGCTGCAGAGAAGTGCCGGACCCATCGGGTGCCGGCGGGATAAAGACCAAACATGAGGACACTCCGGAAAAAACGGCGGAGTGCATCCCCTGGGGGAATGATTCCCCGCCAGGGTTAGAAAGAAAATGGATGCAGCGAACTGCGATCGATGCGTCAGAGACGCGGGTAAATCTGGTTCCGGTAGCACGCGGATGACGTGCTACCGGAACACGACTCGTGTCCCGCGCGGGAGCGCCTTACAGGCCACTCCCGGTACATGGCGGCTATGCCGCAAAAAGATCGTCATTCAGCCAGTCCAGCGTTGAAGGCTCGGTGCCAGCGGGCGCCGACGGCACCGCGGAAGCTGCCGGCGCATCTGCCGCGATGGCACCGACCGCCGGGTGCGGCAGCACGGTTGCAAGCGTCTGCGGATCAGACCGCTCATCCGGCTGTGAGTCGATGCGCGCCAGAACATCTGATGCGATCGCCTCCACTTCGGACGAGACCAGCAACTGCAAGCGCTCCTGAAGCGGACCGACATCAACGACAGTCAGTGCGGCCCACCGTGCGAGCTTTCCCTCAACCGTCGTCTCGAGACTGATGCCCTCGGCACGGCTACGCACGACCGGAAGGACCCGCGATTCAACCTTGAGGCCCGCAGCGCCGGAAAACAGCGCCTTGATGGCTTCGCGATCGACGGCCTGCCGATGCTCCTCGTCGATCTGCCAGCGCACCCGCACGAACTTGTCGGCTGCGTCCGCGGCGATTTCAGCAAGCCGGCCCATGTCGGGCGGCCCGTCAAAATCGACACAGACCATCTGACGCGATGGCGTTGCGATGAGCGTTGCGCTCGCCAGACCGGGTTGCACGTCCCACGCCAGATAGCCCTTCTCGCCCTCTTCGCCGTAATGAAACCGGCCGATCGAGCCGGGATACGCAACCAGTCTTCCCTCGCGCGCCCACTGCTGCGCCTTGTGGATATGGCCGAGCATGAACCCATCGCATTCGGCCTCGAAGAGCGCCGTGAGCGAGAATTCATGATCGAAGCCCGCCATCACCACGCCATGCTCCGTCGTGCAGCCATTGACGGTGCCGTGCGAGACACCGACCGTCGGGATACCCGCAGCCCGAAGCTGCGTGTTCACGCGGCCTGCCGCCGCCAGATATGCGGCAAGCACATCGCCCAGTTCCGTACCGGCGGCGAGCGCGCCAACGCTCGCGGCCAGTTGGCCTTTGTTGACCGTCGGAAGGCACGTGAACACGATTTCAGGCTTCACGGCGATGAACTGCTCCAACTCGACATCCGAAAAGACCGGACCTGTCGAGGCCCAGAAGCGGCCGTCGATCAGCGCGACTTGGGAAACGCGGTCGGCAACGTGCACCTGATGAGCGCCGCCCATCAACGCAAAGTTGTCGAGCGTGCCCGGAGGCTCGTGAGAGAAGGTGCCTTGCAGCATCAGTACGGGCATCGCGTTAGCGAGCCGGTGCACCTGGGTAGCAAGCGCGTGCAGGGAAGGCGCATGAGCGTCGAGCCGATGATCGGTCGAATCGCCGGAAATGACACCCACCTGTGCGCCGCTCGCGATCGCGTCACCCACCGCAAAGCTGAAGCAGCGTTCGGATTCGGCCAGATTATCCGGTGCGTAATGCAGGTCAGAAAAATGAGCGAGTTTCAAATTCGCCTCCGTAAAAAGCACAAAGGCCGCCCGAAGGCAGCCTCATGGATGAACACCCGCGAGGGTGTGAAGAAAGGATGATCAGTTCATGGCGAGCGCATCGCGAACCCGCATCAGCGTGATGCCGAGCAGGTTCTGTCCACGCCATTGCGACCGGTCAGTCAGCCGTGGGTCGCGCTCGCCTATGCCTATTCCCCAAATGAGATCGTAGGGACTGGCTTCGACAAGTTCGGTCGGCGCCGTGGCGAGCAGGATGGACCTGAGCCCCGGGTTCTGCGCGAACTTCTCGCGGCATCCCACGAAGACAATCGACTCGCGCTTCGCTACCCAGATTTGCTGATCAAAGCCGGCCACCTTGCGGCCGATCATCTTCTGGGTCATCGGATCGCGAGTGGCGAGAATCCTTGCAGCCGACTTCTCGTCGCTGAACAGCTTCGCCTTGGAGAACATCATGAACTGCTCAACGCTCGTGAACGAAACGTCGTGATAGGTGAAACGGCAGGGATGCCAGTTGCTGAACACATCGTCCGCGCCAAAAAACGCGGTGAAATTGCCGATCTTGCGCACAGGACGACTCCTTGAAAACCAGACAGGAAATGGGCCGCCAAGGCGGGCTCTTTTCGATGCGCAGTTGCGCGGTCGAAAGCATTTGAGCAAACGCGGGCTTGCTGAAATGTTCTCGCAATCAAAGCAGACGGAAAAGCAGGAAGGAAACCAGCCCCGAAGGGCTGGCAAGGATTGAAGGTACGTCAGGTCAGTCGAGAAACGTCGGCTGTCTGGCCGCGCCAATCTCGCGATCGAACGCTTCACGGTCGGTCAGTGCCTGCACGAGTCGCTCGTTCATCTGGTCGACGTCCTGCTCGCGCTCGATCCAGCCGCGCCCGAACCTCGTATGGGCGTAGATGCGGAAATCCTGTTTGCGCTCTTCCGCGCTCAGGCCAAGCCGTTGCAGCAGGTCGGACATCCGGTCGCGCTTATCTGCAAGCGTTTCCGTCGATCCGGCCGTCGCCGGCTGTGCGGCAAGCACGTGTTGCAACAATGGACCGGTGGTAGCCGCAGCGCCTTGCCCCACTACAGGAGACGCGGTGGAAACCGCCGCTGCAACTTCGGCTGCGCCAGTTTCCGTCGCACCGACAGCCACACCCGCTTCAGGCTCGCCCGACGTGTCCATCACGGCACCTTCAGCAACCGCGTTGGCCATCGCTGCATCGACGTCGCCGCCGAGCCGCACGACATTGCCGCCCGCTTCGATCAGCGCGACCGCCTGGCTCGCCGCCTCCAGTGCGGAAGGCGCATCGTCGGCAGCGTCGAGCAACGCACCGATATCGATGTCTGCATCGAGTACCGTTAGCATCTGGCTCGCTCTCACTGCCTCGCCGTGCTCGTTGATCCGCGTAATGTCGAACTCACGCTTTGTGATCCAGAATCGCGTGCCTGTGAGTTTGCCCCGAGCAAGCTGCACCGTCTGCATCGCCGAGTAGGCCTTCTGCAGAACGTAGATCGAGTTCGTCGGCAGTTCGATCAGGCCGAGCCCCTTGATGTCCGGCACCGCGAACACGAAGCTCGCAGACAGATTGCAGTGTCGCGCCTGATATTGCGGGCACTGTTCCGGATCGCAGATGCCGTCCGGAATCGCCTCATCCTGACGACGGATGACGGTGCGTCCGCCGAAGTGCCGGATCACACGTTGCGCACGCGGATCGCGCTCGATCTTTGCATAGGTCATGCAATAGCGGATTCCATCGCGCTCGTACTGCGAGAAGAACTTCCGACCATTTGTGCCGTATACGGCCATCTGGTTCGGCAGGTTCTGCATCCAGTCGTTGAACGCGAACAGCACGGGAAACCGGTAGAGCTTCACGCCGTCGCCGCGGTCCTCGCCATAGAGCCGGAGAATTTCGTCGGCCACGTCCGGATTATTGAAGTCCGAGCGGCGGCAGGTGAAATACGCGGTGTTCTTCGGCACGAGGGCGTTTTTCAGATTGCACTTCGATTCGAGCACGGAAGCGATCGTATCGAACGAATCACCTGCTGCGACCATCGTGCTGTACAACTCGACTGCACGCGCGTTGCCACGGGCTTTCGAGGTGAGGACTTTAATGCCCGGGCGAATGTGCCCGATCACCGGCGGACGCAACGCGCGCTCTTCAACGACGCTGCGAACCGGGCCGTTGACCAGATTGACTACTGCGTTCATGAGGGTTTCCTCGCTAGAAAGAAAATGGCCGTGGTGCGCAACTCGCTGGCTGACTGCTCCAGTTCGTGTGCGGCCGCGTCTCCGCGGCGCTCGGCTATATGGGAAAGAAAAACGCGTCGATCAGGATCGCTGTACTTCGCGACCTGGGCGACCTCGCAACGCGCCCGCCATGCCGGCGATGCGGTATCTGCATTGGCGCGCTCCTCGGCAATCGTGTGGCTGATCGCTTCGGCAATACGCTCATCAACACGGTCTGGAAGCAAGAAAGACCTCCTATGGGACAGGACAACAGGACGAAAAAAAACGCGTCCCTCGGAGTGAGGAACGCGTTTCGGGATTCGATGAAAAATGACCTGAGCGCCACAACCCTTCCGGGGTCGTGGCGCTCAGGGAGCCGAGGGCTCATATACGAGGACGTCAGTCGTCCTCGCGCAGCATGGTCACGCTGCGCAACAGCCCATTTTCGGAAAATGCATTCCGCCGCAGGATCACGGTTCAGTCGACTTCGATCGTTCTACCCAGACGGGCTCTGGAGAGAGAACACCCGATGTCCGGGTCCGAACGATGTCGCGGCGCAAATGAATGCGGCCGGCGACGAGTTTTACGACTGAATGAATGGGGAGCGCGGGCGAGGCGCTCATCAGAAAGAAAATTCCACACCAGTAGCCAACTGGTCGGAGCATGCCTCGGGGTAAAGCTGCGGGCACGGCTTGGTACAGAAGATGGACTCCGGGCTGGCCGGGTCATGTCGATGCGTCAGAGACGCGAGAAGTAGAGTCAGTATTGCGCAAAAGTGGGCGCGTATAACCCCGAAAGGTCGCGAAAACAGCGCAGCTTTTGCCTGGGTCAATGTGTGCTATCGCACGCAGAATTGGAGGTGAGAGAGACCACCCGAAAAATACCATGGCCGCAGTTCCTGATTTCCTCCCGGAGCCAGAGCGCCCGGACAAAGACGCACCCACAGCCGACAGCCCACCGCTGAGCGGGCTGAAGCCTATTGAGCGCCTGACCAGTGACACGCGTATCGCCCGGATCAATCCGGAATCCGATACAACAACGGTCCTGCGCTATAGCTCGCAGTTCGCCCGCGACTACATCCGCTC
>Ga0209796_10000537_pt1 | contig 23481 bp, 26 predicted proteins | sample AgamicOrSfrz_FD_187167 | JGI IMG/M metagenome (GOLD analysis project Ga0209796, IMG submission 187167) | Agave microbial communities from Guanajuato, Mexico - Or.Sf.rz (SPAdes) (version 2) | ecosystem: Host-associated > Plants > Phyllosphere > Phylloplane/Leaf | place: Guanajuato, Mexico...
AGATGCCTGCGTGTCTGTATCGTAAATATTGGCTGTTACTTCGCTTCTTTGACAAAGTAAGATGAGCAGCCAAATACCTCCGATAAATGGAACAAAGTTAATTAAATACCACCAGCCGCTTCTTCCTGTATCATGCAGTCGGCGAACAGTAACGGCAAGTGAAGGCAGAATCATTGCTGCTCCGTAAAGTAACACTAAAATAACTCCAAATACCGCAAGTGAATCGATAAAAACCAAGATATATGGAATAATCATAAAGATATAAGCAAATAATGTAAACATCTAATACTCGGTACGCGTTGCTCTTCCTTGAAACATCGCGTAATTTTTTAACGCTTTTATATACCAGTACATGACAAACCCTCTCTTTGTTTATTAAATTAAACTATCTAATCATTTAAGTCCTACGCAACTTTATTAGGTACATCAAAACGATTTAGCTGCGACTCACTTCTTAGACAAAGAAGAATGAATAGACAAACACTTCCGGCAATCGGAATAATACTAATAAGCTGCCACCAGCCGCTTCTTCCTATGTCATGCAGTCGGCGTGCCGTCACAGCAAGAGATGGAATGAAGACTGCAACAAGATAAACTATACGCAAAAACGGGGGCATATCTGTTATAAGTTCAATAGCTGAAAGCACACACCATATAATAAAATTAAATAAGACAAACATCCAATACTCTTTACGCGTCGCTCTCCCTTGAAACACTGCATAATTTTTCAGTACATGTAAATACCATTTCATACAAAAACCTCCTTTTTAAAAACAATTTTTGTAAGACAAGCTTACTAGCAGTAATTTCCTTAGCATACAAAAAATTAATTTCATATCCTATTTTTCGAAAAAACCCCAAATGGTAATATAGATATAGGAGAGAGATGGATAATAGTTAGTAATAAATACCCGATAAACTTAGCTCAAAAACCATTTTATTCCTAAAATTACTTTTAATTAATAAAATGTTCTTTTATAGAAAAAACCTTCCCTGTTGATAAACACGGCAGGCTCTATCTTTTTACTTACGTGCGGTAAAAGTAAGGTCCACATAAGCTTTCATGGGTAATCACGTAAGTCCATGTGAAGTTTTTATCAACCACAGATAAATCTTCTAAATACATGTTTGTATTTTCACTTAAATCAGCGCTTGTTAGGTGCTCACATTTAGATAGCTGCAGCACTCGTTCATCATCCTCAAACAGCAAATAACAGTCGTTCATTATTTGCTGTTCGAATGCTTGAATCGCTTGTTCTCCTTGTAAGCAAGGGAGCTTTTCATAGCTAAATGCATGCCATAAAAATTGGTCCATATAAATTTTCTTTTTTTGCGATGCGCTTAAAGCACTTGCAAATTCATTTTCCCACCGCTTTCGAAAGAGTTCACCTTGATTCGATAATTTTTTAACAAACATTCCTTTTTTCTTTAACGCATCTTTCATTTTCACTGTGCTTTTCCATCCTTTATTCTGTATTCATTTCTTGTTATCGGCTTCTTAACTTATTTGTCCATTAGTACCTATGCGTTAGATTCCTTGTTTTTTGACTAAACTTATTTTATAAAACGCCGGCTTTAACGTGCACAACAACAATACAATTGTACTTAAAAGCATGATCAGGCTTCCACCAATTACAGCTCCTTGAACCGAAAAGATGTGCGCAGCCATGCCGCATAAAAAAGTCATGATAATGATCAGGAGTGACTCAAGCAGTCCATATATGCTTCCTACTCGACCCATCATGTCAACGGGAATACTGTTTTGATAAAAGGTTTGAAAACCAGCACTTGCAAAAGCTAACGCAAAGGATAAGCTAAAAAATCCTGTTCCCATAGTTTGAAAAGAAGAGGAACACGCATACAGCAAATAGCCAAGCGACACTCCTACACTGCCCGCGCCTATTAGAAAGTTGGTCGACAGCTTCTTAGCAAACAGTGTATTCACAACTGCTCCAATCATAATGCCAGCGCCTGCTATGCTTAATAAAAATCCGTATTCGCTTTCGGACAAATGAATGACTTTTGTTGCAAATGAAACTTCAAGAGAATCAATTGCCGTGGCCATGACCATTAAGAAACTGAATAATACATAAATGGTGATAATGTATCTGTTGGCTCTACTGAAGTGAAACACCACTTTCCAATCTTCTCGAATGGTGTTTACAGAGAGTTTATTTTCTTTAGATTTTGTTTTTATATCTAAGTTTGGCATTAATAAAGTAACCATTCCTGACAACACGAGCGCTGCAGCATTGGCATAGATAGCAAACGCAGGCGTTCCAATCATAAATAACGCACCGGCTGCGGCCGGACCAAGAAGAAAGCCTCCTGAGTCAATCAAACTGCGCAGTGAATTAAATCTTTTTCGCTTTTCAGTTGGAATAAGCTTTGTGATATAAACCATCGATGCCGGCCGAAACATTGAACTTGCCATACTGATGATAAATACCAGCACATAAATGATCAGTATGGATGAGAAAAACGGAAAACAAGCAATAATCCCCGCGCGCATCCAATCTAAAAACATCATAAGCTTCCGTTTGTTTATGCGGTCAATTAAGCTTCCAGACCATATATTTGTACATAGTGCAGCAAGCGGCTTTATCATGTATAGCCCTGAAACCGCAAGCGGCGAATTCGTCATATCAAGCATCATGACATTTAAAGCAATTAAATAAATCCAGTCGCCGATATTGCTAATGCCAATTCCAAACAGCAATAAACACGGGTATTTCCAAGACAACAGTTTATTTTTCATAAAAGAAAGGCCTCCGCTCCATTATTGATTTTTGCCAATAAAAAAATCCCACCCCCAAGACATTTGTCTTAGGGGCGAGATTATGAATCGCGGTGCCACCCTAGTTTGTTCATATGTCGCCATATAAACCTTATCGAGTACGGCTTTCGCTTATACTCTAGCTTTGTAACGGAAGCAGCCGTCGCACTATCACGTTAGATCCAATGCGCTGCTCAGAGGCTTGCTTCAACAGCGTTTCTCTTGCTCCTTTTCAGCTTCCGGAGCTCTCTGCTAAGAATACGCGCTGTCTACTTTTCTCTTCACGGCATTTAATTTCTAACATCTTACCATTATTATCTATTTTTTGTAAATACTTATTTTAAAATCATTTTTTGCGGCTGTGAAAAGAATAGTCGATACCCTAGATATACAAAATAAATGATGGAAGCTACCAGCACGATTCCCCACATATTGTACATATCCTTATTTCCCCATACGCCTGTTAGTGAAAACAGCGCTGGAATCGTTAACGTCACCCACGACTGGACAATCGCTACTTTCCCCACATATGCAGATACATCTTTTTTGCTCGTGTTAAGCACATAAAATAAAAACCATAAAAACGACCAAAGAATCCATGTAATAGCGTTAATTACGTCATGATAATGAACAAGAGAAACCGTCACGTACACTAAAGCGATAATTGATACCCAAAGAGAGTAATAGCCAAGTCCTGTTCCCTGCATTCCTTTTAATACCGTTACCCCTACATACAAATACGTAAGGCCAAATAAAAAAATCGCCGTTCTTTCATATAAAATCCAGTTGCTTTGATCTGACGTAATAATTAAATAAAACGGAACAATAACTTGAAAAGCTCCAACAAATAAGTTAAATACGCCTACGTTTTTTTCATCTGCTTTTCCAAGCAGCATCAGTCCGTTTAAAAATAAAGCTGCACCTGACAGCAACAGTCCAATTTGATCCATTTTTCAGTAAGAAAAGCCCCTAGCTTTTCTTGTCCTCCTCTGCGTCTATGTTTTTCTTTAGGATGTACGGAGTTGTGGTTTACATGTAAAAAAGAAAAAGCAATTCCTTTTAAAAAGGAAACTGCTTTTCTTTCTGTTTCTATTACACTTATAAAATAAAGCTGACAACAATTGCTGACAGTACGCTTACAAGCGTAGCTCCGTACAGTAAACGAAGACCAAAGCGCGCTACTGTATTTCCTTGCTTTTCGCTTAAGCCTTTAACAGCTCCTGACACGATTCCAATTGATGAGAAGTTAGCAAATGATACTAAGAATACAGATACAATTCCAAGCGTTTTAGCACTGAATGTTGAAGCCATATCCGACAGGCTCATCATTGCCACAAATTCATTTGTTACAAGTTTTGTTGCCATAATTCCACCCGCTGCCACAACTTCTGAAGCAGGAACACCCATGATGAATGCAAACGGTGCAAACACATAGCCAAGCAGATGCTGGAACGATAGACCAAATAACATTTCAAACACGTTATCAATCGCAGCCATCAGCGCAACGAAACCAATTAGCATCGCACCTACGATAATCGCTACTTTAAATCCATCCATAATGTATTCGCCAAGCATTTCGAAGAACGTTTGTTTATGACCAGTTTGTACTTCTAAAATATCTTCTTGATCCGTTACTGTGTAAGGGTTAATAATAGAAGAAATAATAAATCCGCCAAATAAGTTAATAACGATCGCTGTTACTACATATTTTGGTTCAATCATTGTCATATAAGCACCGACAATAGACATTGAAACCGTCGACATAGCTGATGCACAAAGCGTATATAAACGATTTGGCGGCAGTTTGTCTAGTTGCTTTTTAACGGTAATAAATACTTCTGACTGACCTACAATAGCAGAAGCTACTGCGTTATAAGACTCTAATTTTCCCATTCCGTTAATCTTGCTGAGAACTAAGCCAATCCATTTCATAATGAACGGAAGGATTTTAAAGTGCTGTAAAATCCCAATCAAGACAGAGATAAAAACGATAGGAAGCAGCACGTTTAAGAAAAACGGCATTGATCCTTTATTCGCAATGCCTCCAAATACGAACTCTACTCCTTGGTTTGCGTATGAAAGCAGCTTTCCAAAAACGCTGGCAATCGCATTGATAATAATCAAACCAAACTTTGTATTAAGAAGCAAAGCTGATAAAAGAACTTGAATCACAACCATAATAACGATTGGTTTATATTTGATTTCTTTACGGTTATTACTTGCAAGATACGCTAATCCAAAGACAACGAGTAACCCTAAGATGCCAATTAAATATTTCATAGTATCCTCCACTGCTTACTTATTTTTGTAAGTCTTTTGATGAAAAATAGCCCGGTAAGATTTCGTTGATGTTGGTAATCACAAAATCTCCTTTTAGGTTTGCTAAGATAATTTGTGTGTGATCATCACAGAACTCAGCTAATACTTGTCTGCATGCGCCGCAAGGAGAAATTGGGCCGTCCGTATCTCCTACAACTGCAATAGCTGAAAACTGCTTGTCCCCTTCTGAAACAGCTTTAAAAATAGCCGTTCGCTCAGCGCAGTTCGTCAATCCATAGGAAGCGTTTTCAATATTGCATCCACGATAAATCTTCCCATCGGTTGTTAAAAGAGCTGCACCAACATGGAAGTGAGAATATGGTACATGTGCTTGTTTGCTTGCTGCGATTGCTTCATCTATTAATTGTTTTGGCTCCACTGTCATCATCCTTTGCTTAGTTTACAGCAGGTTAGTTAGTACTAACCTGCTTTCATTTATTAATAATCAGAGTTGCTTAATTGACCTTTTGCAATTGATACGCCAGAGCTTGCACCAATACGTGTTGCACCTGCTTCAATCATTGCTTTTGCATCTTCTAAGCCTCGAACGCCGCCAGAAGCCTTTACACCTACATCTGGTCCAACCGTTTTTCTCATAAGCGCTACGTCTTCTACCGTTGCGCCTCCTGTAGAGAAGCCTGTTGACGTTTTAACAAAATCAGCTCCAGCTTTTACAGCTAGCTCAGAAACTTTTGCTTTTTCTTCGTCTGTTAAAAGAGCTGTTTCAATAATTATTTTTACTAGCGCTTTGCCTTTTGCAGCATCTACTACTGCTTGAATGTCGCTTTGCACTAAGTCATAGTTTTTATCTTTTAACGCGCCGATGTTGATTACCATATCTACTTCATCTGCACCGTTTTCGATTGCATTTGTTGTTTCGAATGCTTTTACTGCTGAAGTAGTAGCTCCAAGAGGGAAGCCGATTACCGTACATACTTTCACTTCTGGAGCATCTTTTAATAACTCAGCTGCTTTTTTTACCCACGTTGGATTTACACAAACCGAAGCGAATGAATATTCTTTTGCTTCTTGTGCTAAAACCGTAATTTGCTCTTCTGTTGCATCTGCTTTTAATAATGTATGATCAATAATACCCGTAATGTTTTGACTCATTTTGTTCTTCCTCTCTGTCTCTTAATGAATTTCTTTATAAATTAACGTTGGAGCTTCCACTTTTTCAGCGACCGTGCTGTAAGAATCATAAACGATATCCATTACTTCCTGTACATCTTCACTGTTGCTGTGAATTGTAACAAGAGAGTCGCCTTTTTTCACTTGGTCGCCAACTTTTTTATTTAGCATAATACCAACTGCTAAGTCGATTTCAGATTCTTTTGTTGCACGTCCTGCACCTAGCTTCATTGCTGCTACGCCGATTTTTTCTGCAACGATTTCTGAAATGTAGCCATCTTCTTTTGCTGGCACTTCAATTTTGTGCGCTGCATCAGGTAATTTAGACGGATCGTCTGCAACAGAAGCGTCTCCGCCTTGTGCGCTTAAGAACGTTTTGAACGATTCTAATGCTTTTCCGTTTTTAATTACTTCTTGAAGCATTGCACGCGCTTCATCTAAGCTGCTTGCTTTTTCAGCAAGTACAACCATGTGACTTCCTAATGTTAAGCAAAGCTCTGTTAAATCTTCAGGGCCTTCGCCTTTTAACGTGTCAATCGCTTCTTTCACTTCAAGCGCATTACCAACCGCAAAACCTAGAGGCTGGCTCATATCTGAAATGATTGCTTTTGTGTTTCGGCCTACGCCTTTTCCGATTTCAACCATTGCTTTTGCTAATTCTTCAGCGTCTTCAAGCTTTTTCATAAATGCGCCGTTCCCCGTTTTTACATCCAGGCAAATGGCATCTGCTCCAGCTGCAATTTTCTTACTCATAATTGAGCTTGCAATTAACGGAATCGAATCAACCGTTGCTGTTACATCACGAAGCGCATAAAGTTTTTTATCCGCCGGCGTTAAGTCTCCGCTTTGACCGATAACGGCAATTTTATTTGTATTTACTAAACGAATGAATTCTTCGTTTGTAATTTCAACGTGGAAGCCAGGCACTGCTTCAAGTTTATCAATCGTACCGCCAGTGTGTCCTAAGCCGCGGCCAGACATTTTGGCAACCGGTACATCAACCGCAGCTACTAAAGGTCCTAATACAAGTGTTGTTGTATCACCTACGCCGCCTGTGCTGTGTTTGTCTACTTTAATACCTTCAATTTTTGATAAGTCGATTTGATCGCCTGATTCAACCATTGCTTGCGTTAAATTTACGCGTTCTTCCTGCGTCATTCCTTGAAAATAAATCGCCATCGCAAATGCCGATAGCTGATAATCAGGTAAATCCCCTTTTGTATAACCTTCGATAATAAAATCGATTTCAGCTTTATTTAATTCATGTCCATTACGTTTTTTTTCAATTAAGTCAACCATTCTCATGACGTTTTCCCCCTAAAAGTATCTGCATATTGTGCATCCACTAAAACGTTTTCAACAACTTACACCCTTACTATATAATAGCTTTGAACAATTGTAAACAGATATATTTACATTTGTTCAAAAATATTTATAGCGTTTGTTTTAGTGAATAAAAAAAGACTTCCGCACTCGGAAGTCTTCCCTTATTTTTCAGCTTTTATCACAAATGACAACATGATTCGGTACTTATTCTTTACCTTTTTATAAGGAATTAATACATATGGCTGATCAGACGGCGTAAAACGTTCAATTCCTTTTTGGTCAGTATCAGGAGAAAAGTACATTCTTCCCCACCGTTTAATGATATAGCCCGTGGTTCCTTTGGCAATCATTCCATCTTTTGAAACGTCTGTTTGAAAAGGATACCGGTTTAGCTGTGCCTGCAGAGATGACGCCGAATAAGATACAATATCTTCTACTATTTCAATCCGATGAAGCTTTTGCTCTTGAAAAAACAGCGTCTTCATCTCCTTTACTCTTGTTTATCTAATAAAAAGCGCGCCGTGAACTGATCAGTAACGAGCACATTTGCAAATTTCCCTTGCAGCGCTCCGTAAATGCTGTCAATTTTCTGATCCCCGCCGGCTACTAAAATGGCGTACTCTTTCTTCTTTAGTTCTTCCAAATCAAGTCCAAGCGTCCGTTCATCCAGGCTTTCATTGCAAATTTGTCCATCTTTATCAAAAAAACGTGAACAAATGTCTCCTACCGCTCGCGAGGAAATCATCTCTACATCTTGTTCGGAAAAGTAGCCAAGCTGAAAAAGCAGCGAATCGGTTTTAATAGGTCCCGTAGTAAAGACGGCAATATTGGCTTGTTTGCCTAAATCTAAAATGCGCTTAATATGACGATCCGTTTCCATTGCTTTTTTAACTACCACGTGATCGACAATCACAGGCAAAGGAAGATGCATAGGAGGCGTATTGTATGCCTTTCCAAATAAGTACATAATTTCAGAAGCATACGTGCTCGTTTCCGAATGGCTTACTCCGCCTTTTAACTGCACAACCTGCACGTCATTCACATACTTTTGTTTTAAATCGATGGCCACTTGATAAAGAGTTGTTCCCCACGTCACCCCAATAATATCTCCATCTTTTACGATGTCATAGAGATAGTCAGCTGCTGCCACGCCTAGATGACTTTTAATAATGTGATTTTCATATTGAGGCACCGGTGTGACGATTGCTTTTTTTAAATTGAATTTTTGTTCAAGCTGAGAAGATAATTTTTCACTATTGATAGATGAATCCACAATTTTAATTTGAACAATGCCTTCTTCTTTTGCTGTCTGCAGCAATCGAGAAACCGTAGGCCTTGATACACCAAGCTTTTTTGCAATTTCACTTTGATTATAATCAAGAATATAATACATCCTTGCCGCTTCAATCACCTTATTAAATTTCTCTTGATCCATCTCCATCGACTTGTTCTCCCCTACCTCATGAATTTCTTATCCCAATTTTACCAAACTTATGTCTTTAGTTTACTTGTTTGGTGAACAAAATTTCAAGAGGGGATTTTGTAACTGAGATGAAAAGAGAAATACTCGGGTTTAAGGAGACCAGTTTTCTACGTATCCATTCATTCCAGCATACTCATAAAGAGCTTCTAACTTACGCTCCGAATAATAGTTAACATCATTGTGAACTGCTGTTAATTTAAGATTCTCATTACGAACAAACATCTTCTCAAGGTATAAGCTCTTAGCAAGTTTATTGCTCTTTTTTGTGTTGCAACTTTGACAGCTTAACACCAAATTCCACATATTATCTGATTGGATGTAACTCCATGGAATAAAATGATCTACATGAGTAGCGATGCGTTTATCAGAAAGAACTTTCCCACAATAAAAACATTCTTTTGTTTCGTATTTCCAAAGTATGTTATAGAATGCATGCAGCGATTCGCGTTTTGATATATTTTCCACTTTTAACAAGACATCTTCCAACTTATTTTTTTCATTATGCTTTTCTAAAAATTTCGCCAAATGATAATTGGTTAAATGAGTAACAATTTGTCTATATTTTTGTAAAAAAATATACATACTGCTATTAAACTTTATGTATTCTGTTCTTTTATCAAACTCATAAATAGAACTTTCCATATCTCCGTATAACGCCCCTACTACATACCTTGCCCCCACTTTTTTAGTTCTTTCTACTAACTGCATTTGAAGATTACTTGGCAAACGATCAAATACTACTTTATTGGGGACACCATGCATTAACTGAAATTTCTTTAACTCTTTTTGAATTCCAGCTTGTCTATTGGACGTATTTAATTGATTTAAATCATGATGAATAACCAAATTCCAATATATTTTAGCAAATGAAAAATACACTTGATCAAACGTGAGGACTAACTGATTGTCAACGTTATATAGGTTTTCAATTAAAGCCTTCAGTAAACCGTATTTATAGGTTGTGGTAAAGTGACCATTAGCGAAAAATTGATTAATGACCTTCCAAATTTCTTGTTCTGTTAAATAAGCTTTTTTTATTTCTCCTACTTTTAAATTAAAACTCACCTTCCAACGCTCACTCCCGCCACTATTGGACCACCAAACTACGCTTCCTTTGTTTCCACCAAATAAACCCGATCATCAAACTTCCCGCGCTCCTTGGCCTTCTCCTCACGCACTTTCTCAAGTTGTTCTGGCGTGGCCCCGTGCACAGCTGCTAGCGCGTGCATAACTTCTAGTAAATCTGCAAGCTCTTCAATTGCCTCTTGATGCGTTGGGGCTTCTATGTACTCTTGAAGTTCTTCTTTTGCCTTTTTCGTCAGCTCATGTTGATATTCCTCTCGCTGGAGCACACGTGATTTGAAGGTTTTTCCGCTTTGTTCAATAATCGTAGGAATTTTATCTCGCACTAGCTTGTTATAAGTAGGCATTATTTTTCCTCCATCTCTTACCTTTCTAGTAAACTAGTATCTTTCAAATTCTGCTTTATTTCCGTTAAACACATTTAAATCAATAAACGTTTCTTTACCTTTATAGCCGCTTAACCGCCCTTTGTCCGTATACTGCCAAAACGTCCATTTCTTCTGCTCTTCAAGAGTAGGCTTTTTCACAACATCGCGAATCCAAATATCACACTCAGGATATCTGTTTTTAATATACAAGTCATACGCTTTAGGCGTCGTATAAAGAATGACGCGCTTGTCATAATGAGATTCAAGATGTTTAATCATGCTAGAAAGCTCCTTGTATACATGTTTCTGAGACGGAAGGTTTTGTTTTTTATCTCCGTAAAATTCTACATCAATCACTGGAGGCAAATCGTTATTTTTAAGAGAGACCGCCTTGATAAAATTGGCCGCTTGTGTGGAACCTTTGCTATCGTAGCTAAAAAAGTGATAAGCTCCGATCCGCATGTTTTTCCGATTTGCTTGTTCCCAGTTTTGTTTAAATAAAGGATCTTGAAATGAACTTCCTTCCGTTGCTTTGATAAAGGCAAACTGAATATCTTGTTTACTCAGCACACTCCAATCAATCTCCCCTTGATAAGAAGATAGGTCTACACCTTTTACATCATAACGGTTGGCACTTATCGCATTAGGAATTACCCATCCTTTACTCCATAGTAAAAATATAAAGCTTACAAGAGCGACTAATATGAGTCCTGCTGTAAAAAGTCTTTTGTTTTTTTGATTGGCTTTGTCTATTATATTTACCCCCTTTTTAGAAAATACTTCCAATATTCTAACATAAAAAGGATTTTCCAAAACAATATAGCCTCCAAGTCTGTGGCATTAAATACAAAAAACCACCTAAAAATCAGGCGGCTTTTCTTTTATGCTGCGTCTTCAGATAGCTCGTTATCTTTGGCTGCTTCTATCAGTAAGAAAATAGCCGTTAAGATATGCATGATCATGCCGACCACAGGAATCCACGCAATAGCAGAACAGACAATTCCCATGATATGCCCTGTCCGAACTTTGTTTGTTTTAATAGCAAATACTAAACCTACGACATGCAATGCGAGCATTAGAATAAGCGGCGTGTAGGCTAGGCTTATAACCAAGGTGCCGCCTAGGAGGGGAATCCCCCAAAGAGCTTCTAATCCGCCGCTGACCCATTTCAATATACGACTTGTTTTCCCCAATGTATCCTCCCCCTTTGTCTTCAATGTATGCACAGAGATTTTGTTTCTGAACGTTTGTATATGAAAAAAGCGGCAAAAATACGTGTACTAAAAATAAATCGATAGTCCCGTATAAAGATACGTTTTTATACGGGACTAGTGTAATAGTGGAAAATGAATGAGAGAAAAGGGCGTTGTTTTACATGTAATAACGAGGAGCTCTTCGTAAAGAGAGCGAATTAGATATAAACAAAAAAGCCGAACTAAAAATGTAAGCTCGGCTTTTTCTTATATAACAAATAGAAGTATTATAAAATGTTTTTTGTATTAGTGTTCTCGGCTCTTCTCAAATTTTTCCACAGCTTCAAAATCAAGCTCGGCTGATATCCAATCGCCTTTTTCCGGAAATTCTAGATTGCGCACGACTATTTTATTCGGCACCTTTTTTTCTAAAATTTTCGCCTGGCAGTTTTTGTACATAACTACTTCTCGTTCTTTGATATCTGTCCACAACAAGTGCAGGACCCCTTTCAACTTTAAGAAGTTAATATTTCGAAACACCGTTTTACATTTTATTATATTTTTTTGGATTTGTTAATTTCTTTGTCTTATTTTTTATAAAAAAATATTAAAACACATTTCTTCTAATACAATATACCCAAAATACCTTTTAATCCTTAAACATTTATGTTATATTTTAAAAATTGTATTACAAGTTTTTATTTTTGTAGAAAAAATCAAAACGGCTGATGCACAAAAAACTTTGCTGTTGTTGTAGCAAGTTTTTTTATTTTTGCCTTTCCGCCTATCCTCTTTTCTTTTTTTACATATTTATAATGGACATATGGATTCGTCCTAATACGTAGGAAGGCTTGAAAATCCAAAAATATCTTAACATAAAGTCATGAAGCTATTCCGCTAAAAATATAGTTGAATTTACAAATGCTCTACCGAAACAGCTAGCACCCTCTACCCATACAAAAGACTGCTTTTACCGCGTTTATCTTTTGTAGAGAGATAAAAGGCTACCTTCCACTATTTAAGAAGCCGCAATTTACTCGCTGGGAAGCAATCCATACTGATAGAAGTGTTCAGAAACAAAATAAACTTTACTCTTGATATCTTGCTATAAAATGAATAATAACAACACAATTTGAGGTGCCCACAATGAACGTATTAACAAACGCTATAATTATCTTATTAGCTTATTTAATTGGGTCAATTCCTTTTGCTTTAGTGATTGGAAAGGGCTTTTACAAAACCGATGTTCGCAAGCACGGAAGCGGTAACTTAGGAGCCACTAACACCTTTCGCACTTTAGGAAAGAAAGCAGGTATTATAGTGTTGATCGGCGATATAGCAAAAGGCTCGCTAGCTGTCTGTTTACCGCTTATGATGAATAGTCACTTGCATATGCTTGTCCCTGGATTTATCGCTATTCTCGGACATAGCTATCCTGTTTTTGCAAGGTTTAAAGGAGGAAAATCTGTAGCGACTGCGGCTGGTGTATTCCTTGCATTTTCACCATTAGCTTTCATTCTAGGAATTCTTGCTTTTTTAATTTCTCTCAAAATTTCTAAATACGTATCCTTATCTTCACCTATTGGCGCATTGGTTGCCTTTTTAACATCAATTTATGTAGGTGATGTAGTTTTAATGGTATTTGCAGCCATTATTTTTGTTTTCATTACATGGAAGCATATTAAAAACTTCAAACGTATTAAATTAGGTACAGAACCTAAGGTTAATTTTTAAACGTACTAAAGTTAGTAATCTTTAAATGGTGTGACCAAAAAGGTGTTCATGAGTTGAACACCTTTTTAATTATTTTAGTACGTCTTGCCCCAAGATAGACGTAAATTATGAAATTTCTTTAAAAATGCTCTTGGTTATAGACTAAACAATACATTTCGCTGCTTCCTATATCTCATTTTGTAATTTGATATTTACTATTTAACCACCTTAAAACGATGAGTGTTACGGCACCAGTAGCTAAATATAAGAAACCTCCAACTTCTATTACATACCCAAAAGGTGGAATAAGCTTTGGTAAAAAAACCATCCCGGCAAGAGAAATAAAAATTAAGACAAAGAGTAGAAAAAAGTCCTTAATCTTATTCGAAATTTTGTAAACAGATTTTTGTATCCATTTTAAAAGCAGAAAAACATCAAGAGAAATAATAGCTGCAACAATAACAAAGGTGACGATTGCTGTTCCGATATAAACAGTCTGGCTGCTATCCTTAACATAATGTACAACGATATTTCCTATCCCGCTTACTATAGCCATCAAGCTTGCTAGCTGTAATAATAAAAAGCTTATAAAAAAAGCAGTGCTTTTTAAGGGTTCTTTAGGTAACTGTTTAATCATTTCATCACAGTACGTCTTAAGGTTTTCTCCAAACACCTCTTCAGCACGCTTCCCTTCCGCTTGTGCGTCAATAAGGTGATCTAAAAGCTCCATCAATAATTCTTCAGCCTGCTGTTCAGAAACTGACACACTCGTTCGAATGTAAACAAGCATATTATCATAGTACTCTTCATTGTCCTTGGTCAGCTCTTTTCGCTTCTTATTATTTAATTTAATTAATTCCTTAGCGTTCATCGTAAAAACTCCTATTCAACAATTTATCTACAGGGTTTTGAATGTTGATCCATTCCTCTTGGATTTCACATAATGCGCTCTCACCAGATGCCGTAAGATGATAGTACTTTCGTTTAGGACCCGAAGGCGATGCTTTCATTTCTCCCTTTATTAATCCCTCCTTTTGAAGACGTAGTAAAATTGGGTAAATCGAACCTTCACTCACATCATTTAATCCATATTGTTGAAGCTTCTGGGATAGCTCATAGCCATAAACCGTTTCTTTTTGAATGATTGATAAGATACACCCTTCTAAAATTCCTTTTAACAATTGACTTCTCAAAGACATATCGATTTCTTCCTTTTCACTATCTTGTTATACAAGATAGATTTTTAAAGTAAAGCTACCTTGCAAGACAAGATAGCTTTATATCACTCATAATAACCTATTTATGGTAAATATCCAACCATTTATTTACTTTTTTTATTAAACCACTTAACATAGTAATCTTTTTAGTAAATTTGAATAAATAAATGAAACCTTTCCTCTCTACTAACCGTATACCTATCATGCACGTATTAGTTAAAGGAGGAAGACTTGTGCTAAAACGAATTTCACTGTTTATTTTCGTTAATATTTTAGTATTAATTACAATCACAACGATTACATCTTTATTAGGTGTTCAAAGCTATATGGGAAGCAGCGGTTACGGCGGCCTGCTGGCATTTAGCGTAATTGCCGGCTTCAGCGGCGCGATTATTTCTCTTATGATGTCACGCGTGATGGCAAAGTGGATGATGGGTGTTCAAGTTATTGATGAACGTTCCCCTCAAGGTGAATACGAACGGTTTGTTCTAGAAGAAACGCACCGACTTGCATCTGTTGCAGGATTAAGAAAAATGCCTCAGGTTGGAATTTATCATTCAGCGGAAGTTAACGCTTTTGCAACAGGACCAAGTAAAAGACGCTCGCTTGTTGCCGTTTCAAGCGGAATGCTCGAACGAATGGACCGCGATGCGATCAGCGGCGTTATCGCTCACGAAATAGCGCATATTAAAAGCGGTGATATGGTCACAACTACGCTTCTGCAAGGAGTATTAAATACATTTGTTATTTTCTTCTCTCGTTTAGTAGCCAAAGCGGTGTCAAACTTTGTGCGAGAAGAGTTTGCGATGGTTGTTTATTTCCTTACATCGATTGTATTTGAGATTCTCTTTAGTATCTTAAGCAGCCCAATTATCTTCTGGCATTCAAGAAGACGTGAATTCAAAGCCGATGAGCTTGCAGCTAAACTCGGTGGTAAAGAAAAAATGATTTATGCGTTAGAATCGCTTCGTCATACTACTTCATTAGTAGATGACCGTCAAAAATCCATTGCTGCTTTTAAAATTAGCGGCAAAGAAAAATTCTCACGCTTATTTTCTACTCACCCGCCGCTTGAAAAACGTATTGAGCGCTTGCATTCACTATAAGCACACAAAACCAGCTTCTTTAAAGAAGCTGGTTTTTTTATGTTATGACTGAGGAGCAAGCACACGTGTAGTTTCCCACAGCAAGACGCCTTCTTCATTTTTTGTTAATTCAACGTATCCTTCTTTCTCTAAATACGTAAGCTGGCCGTACACTTCCGAGAAAATAAAGTCCGGTGCTTTTTGATACATATCCGGGAAAAAAGCTGCGCTGACTTCAAGCGTTGTTTTCTTTCCTTCCCCCATCGCTTGTAACACGCGCAGCGCCCATTTATGCTGCTTTTGAATACGTTCCATAATTAAAGAATGAATGTCACTAAGCGGTTCACCATGTCCGCTGTAGATCAAATCAATGTCGTAGTTCAATGTTTTTTCTAGAGACGCTAAGTAGTCCAATAGCGGCGTAGGCTTAGGATTTTGGATTGTCGGTTCTAAGTATGGATTTGACGGCACTTTTGGCAAAATATGATCTCCTCCAAACGCGACTTTTTCTTTTCGATTGTAAAACATCAGCTGACTCAAGGAGTGTCCCGGCGTTTCAATCACTTCCCAATCACTAGCATAGGGAAGTGTATCTCCTTCTTTCAAATACCCTGCTAGCTTCTGCCCTTTAGGTGAATATACTTGAATTGCAGCCGTTGCTTTACGAAGCCATGTATCCATTACATCATCACTGACTCCAAACTCCATAAGGAAATTGCGGTATAGCTCATTATGCTGCTGAACAAACTCTTCATCTTGGTAAATCCAAGGCTCCACAAGCTTATGACCGTAAACCGGTATATCACTCGGCAGCCATTCTAAAAATCCAGTGTGATCGGGATGCTGATGAGTAAGAATAACTTGTTCAATATCTCTTACTTTATATCCTTCTTTACGAAGCGCCTCTTCGAAAACATTCCACGCTTCTTTGGTTTTCATCCCTGCATCAATTAACGTTACCTTGTCTGCTTTTAATAAAAACACATTCACTGGTCCAATTGGAAATGGCGTAGGCAGCTCAATGCGTATCACTTTATGATCTAAACTCATTTTACCAAACCCCTATATCTGCATTCTTTTTACTGCTTTATACTGTTAAACGTTTTATTCTTTTAAATAGTCAAATTTCTGCTAACTTCTACCTTTTGCAAAAGTGCGCTGAGCATCAATAATTAGATGACTCTTTGTACTCGTACAAACATTTTACATAAACTCATACTATTAATAGTTTAGCAGGTTTGAAGACAAATTGATAAAGGAATGCTTTCCAGTGTACTTATTTAAAACGAACAAATGGTTCATCAAACGAAAAAAGTAAGATAGAATAAAGAGACGAAATGATGGTATAAGGAGCATAGTTTATGATTAAAGCGATTTTTCTTTTTATCTTAGCGGGTCTTGCTGAAATTGGCGGAGGCTATTTGATTTGGCAGTGGCTGCGCGAAGGAGCATCAAGCTGGTTAGGGCTGCTGGGCGGTATTGCTTTGGTGCTGTACGGCGTCATTGCTACGTGGCAGTCGTTCCCGGACTTTGGACGTGTATATGCAGCTTACGGCGGTATTTTTATTGTTTTAAGCCTGTTTTGGGCGTGGTGGGTTGATAAAAAAATGCCCGATACATATGATTGGATTGGCGGACTTGTGTGTCTGATTGGCGTAGCCGTTATGCTTTGGCCAAGAAGTTAAGTGATAACGCAGAAAGCGGCAGAATACATGAATTCTGCCGCCTTTTATTTTTTTAGATAAATACAGCTATATTGCCAGTTTATGTACTCACAAAAAAGACAACCCAAAGGTTGTCTTTTTTATTACTTCAACTCAGCCCATCTTTTATCTAATGATTTTAACAGCTCATCTTCAGATGTTTGGCCGCCGATGTATTCTTGTACATCCGCTCCAAATTTTTGCGTTACGCCTTCAGGGAATTTTGTCCATTCCCAAGGAATCGTTTTTTGATCCTTAGAATATTTAAGAAGTTCTTCGCCTAAAGGTCCAATGTCTTTTGCTTCAATTGATTTAAAAGCTGGAATGTACTTAAAGTCTTCTACTAACGCTTTTTGGCCTTCTTTAGATGTGACCATCCAGTTTAAGAAGTCTTTTGCTGCTTTTTTATCTGCCGCTGGTGCTTGTTTGTGAATAACCCAGTTGCTTGGAACGTCGATTGCAAGCTTGTCAGCTACAGCTGCATCATCGCTTAACGGCATAGGTAGAATACCTACATCCATGTTCGGCGTAATTTTATTAAGCATTGGCTGAATCCAGTTTCCTTGCTGAATCATCGCTGCTTCACCGTTCGCAAACTTCGTTACTTGCGTGTTGTAGTCCGTCGTTAACGGATTTTTATTTCCATATTTTACCGTTAAATCAAGCAGCTTTACATACTGTTTGAACTGCTCGTTTCCTGCGATTTTCGTACTGCCGTCATTTAACCCTTTAATAAATGAATCGGGATCTTTTTGACTAGCAAATGGAATATTTAAGCCGTGGTTTCCAAGCACCCACCACTCGCCGTAGCCGATAGAAAATGGCGTAATACCGGCATCTTTTAGCTTTTTAGCCGCTGCTTCTAATTCTGAATATGTTTTTGGGAGTTCTTTGATGCCTGCTTTTTTGAACAGTTTTTTGTTATATGTAAATCCATAGCCTTCAAGACTGATTGGCTGTCCATATACTTTACCGTCCATCGTCATTGGTGTAAGTGTGTTTTCGTACGCATCATCAATCCAAGGCTGATCGGATAAATCTTCTAATTTATTTTTCCACGTTTTTGCCTCTTGATATCCCCCGTTTGTGAAAAGATCAGGTGCATTACCCGACGCAAACTGCGCTTTTAAAGCTGCTGCACCGTCAGCTCCTCCACCAACCGTTTGGATATTGAACTTCACATTTGGATGTTCTTTTGTGTATTGATCAGTTAGAGCTTTTAGCTGATCAGCGATTTCTACTTTTCCTTGAAATACATCTACTACTACTTGATCTCCGCCGCTTTTTTTATTACCCGATGCGCTTTCGTTTGAACACGCGGTTGAAAATAAAAGCGTAGCCGATAAAACACCTGCTGCTAAAGGCCATTTTTTCATTTTAAATGCCATTTTCCGTTCCTCCCTATTTGCTGCTGATTTTGACGCCTCAGCATCAAAATCAGCCCTGTTGCCGTTTCTATTATTTAATTGAACCGCTTGTAATTCCTTTAACAATGTGTTTTTGCATTGCAAAGAAGAAGATTAATAGCGGGATAATACTGATCACAAGTGCTGCTAGTGCTAAATCCCACTGCTTTGTATACTGACCAAAGAAGAAGAATGTCGCAAGCGGAATCGTTCTTAGCTCAGGATCTTGCAGAACAAGAGACGGAAGTAAGAAGTCATTCCAAATCCATAGGCTGTTTAAGATAACTACAGTTACTGTAATTGGTTTTAATAACGGGAACACAATTCTCCAGAATACGCCTAGACGTGAGCATCCGTCGATGATTGCGGCTTCTTCTAGCTCAACTGGAATTCCTTTAATAAATCCGTGGTATAAGAAAATGGTCATACCAGAACCAAAGCCTAAATACATGATCACAATACCCCAGATGCTGTTTAACAGATTTAAGTTTCCTGCTACTTTTACAAGCGGAATCATGATGGATTGAAACGGAATAACCATTGCCGCTACGAATGCCATAAAGATAATGCTGCTGATTTTTTTCTTTGTTCGAACCAGCATGTAAGCTGCCATTGAACAGAAGATGACTAGAACTGCGTTACTGATGACTGTAATGATCAGCGAGTTGCTAAGCACTTTTAAGTAATTCATTTGGTTGAATGCATTAACAAAGTTTTGAAACTGAATTGTTGTCGGCAGTGCCGATGTGTTTGATAAAATTTCTGCAAATGACTTCAGTGAGTTTGAAAGCACGTAATAAAATGGAACCAAGAACACTAGTCCAAGCAGGACTGCTAAAATTTCAACAATAAAGGTTTTGCTCGTATATTTGTTTCCCATCACGATTCAACCTCCTTCTTCTTGGTGTATGTTACTTGAATAATTGTAATTGCTGCTACGACGATGAAGAAAATTAAGGCTTTTGCTTCACCTAGACCGTATCTGTTATTAACAAATGCTTCTGTATAAATGTTAAGCGCTAACATTTCTGTTGATTTAAATGGACCACCGTTTGTTAATGATAAGTTGACATCAAATACTTTGAATGACCATGAAATCGTTAAGAATAAACAAACCGTTACTGCCGGTGCTACCATTGGAATTGTAATGTGACGAAGAATTTGCCATCTGCTTGCTCCGTCAATTTTTGCTGCTTCAATCAGCTCTTGCGGTACGTTTTGCAGTGCTGCTGTGTAAATAAGCATGATATAACCCGATCCTTGCCATACACTTACAATCACGATGCCCCAAAATGCTGTTTTTGCGTCTCCCAACCAAGGAAGTTCAAAAAGCGAAATTCCCGTGATTTGTCCGATAGATGAAAATCCTTTTACAAAAATGAACTGCCATACAAATCCTAGTAAAAGTCCGCCAATTAAATTCGGCATAAAGAAAACCGTACGTAAAATGTTTCGTGTCTTTAACATTTGAGTAACAAGGATTGCTAACACGAACCCAACCACATTCGTTAAGATAATCGCAACGACCGTATATTTTGTTGTGATCCAAAACGACTGCTGAAACTGCTTATCTTCAGTGAATAAGTACTTAAAGTTATCAAGCCCCACCCAGTTAATCGTACCGTTTACTCCGTTCCAGTCTGTAAATGAGTAATAAATCCCTGTAAAAAATGGTATAAGTACAATCACACAAAACGCTAAAAGTGCGGGCCCTACAAATAGAGCAAATAAACCTACATTTTTCAAATTTTTACTTTTTTTCGCATTAATGGATGGTTCTCTTTTAAGTTCTTGCTCTAAAGGAACATATTCTGTCTCCTGTAATTTACTTTGGCTATTCATCTTACTAGCACCTCCCTATGTCTTATTTTAGCGAAATCAGTTATTTATGAAACCGCTTTAATTGACGAGTAGGGTGTAAAATATTGACCTTTGTGCAACATTTTCTCCCCTGTGCACATTTTACGCATTTTTTTAAAGTATGCATGAAAGAAAAGCTAGAAGTGGACGACGTATCTTCTTATCTTATACACTAGAAAAAAGATGTAGTTGGGAGGAACATACGCATGACAGCCAAACGAGCGTTAATTACGGGTGCCAATTCTGGAATGGGGCTGGCCACAACGATTGAACTAGCTAAAAAAGGATTCGAAGTCATTATGGTATGCCGAAATGAAGAAAGAGGAAATACGGCTTTAGAAGAAGCGAAGCGTCAAAGCGGATCGGATTCCATATCTCTTATGACCTGTGACTTAGCTTCTCTCGCTAGTATCCGGGCTTTCAGTGATGACTTTACGTCTCGCTACAGTATGCTTGATGTGCTGATTAATAACGCGGGCGTCGTGACAGTTAAGCGGGAAACAACACAAGACGGATTCGAAATGATGCATGGTGTCAATCATTTAGGTCACTTTTTGTTAACTAATTTACTTTTAGATCCGCTGAAAAAATCTCAGCAAGGACGCATTATAAACGTTGGGTCCGGTGCTCATAAAGCTGGAAAAATAGACTTCAACAACCCTCACTTAACAACAGGATTCGGAATATGGCGAGGATACTCTCAGTCTAAATTAGCAAATAATTTATTTACGGTCCATTTAAGTAAAAAGCTAAAAGATACTTCTGTAACCGTAAATTGCCTACACCCCGGTGCAGTCTCTACCGCTATCGGCGTTAATCGTCAAACGGGTTTTGGAAAAAGCGTTCACGCCGTGCTTCGCCCTTTCTTTTTAACACCTCTTCAAGGTGCCGAAACAGCTATTTATTTAGCAGACAGCCCTGAAGTGACGCATATTAGCGGCGCTTACTTTTATAAAAAACGCGTTACGCCCCCTTCTTCAAGAGCAAAAAATGAACGGCTTGCAGAAGAATTCTGGAACTGGAGTGCACGCGAAGTTGGCTTATAATGTAGAATAAAAAAAGGTCAGCTTTTCAGCTGACCTTTTCGTATTAGAAAAACGTTAGTCCTATAGCAAAAATAAAGCCTGATACAATTAAGGTCGTCACGCAGTAGCCCATTATATCGCGCGCTCCGAGCCCTGCGATAGCTAGTGCGGGCAGTGCCCAAAACGGCTGCGCCATATTCATCCATGCTTCTCCGTAGGCAATGGCCATCGCAGCGACTCCCGGATCTACGCCGAGCTGTTCAGCTGCCGGCATAATAAAAGGTCCTTGTACAACCCAGTGTCCTCCTCCAGACGGAACAAAAAAGTTCACAACGCCAGAACTTAAAAACGCAAGAAACGGAAATGTCGTTTCATTTGAAATCGAGATAAACGCGTTCGTTAGCTTCCCGCCTAAGCCTGATAGCTCCATCATGCCTTGAATACCTGCGTAGAATGGAAACTGAATCACAATCCCAGCGGTTCCTTTCGCAGCATTAGAAACGGCATTCATATAGGATAAAGGCGTGCGGTGAAGTAAAATACCCGTTGTAAAAAACAATAAATTCACTGTGTTAATATCCATTTTAAAACCGTTTGTAGCAAAATAATAAATTAAATATGAATACCCAAGAAGCGCAATCGTCAGACTTAAAAACCTGCTGTTCTCCATGCGTACAGCAAATGTTGGCTTAGAAGAAGTTGTCTCAACAACTGTAGCCGGAGCCATTTCATCTTCCGCCAACAGTCTTGGATCAATTTCTACCACTTCTTTTCCCGTCGGCATCATCAGTCTTGTCATAATAGGAAGGACAATTAATAATCCGAGGGTAATAAATAAGTTGTACCCTGTAAAAATCGTGTCTGACAGCGGAATAAGTCCAGCCGTTTTTTCCATTGGGTTTCCAGGTGTAGCAGCAACAAGAGGAATCGAACCTGACAAGCCTCCGTGCCATGTTAAAAACCCTATGTAAGCACAGGCAATTAAAAACGGATAATCAGATCCCGGCACGCGTTTCGCTACTTCTTTCGCAAACAGCGCACCTACAATTAAGCCAAACCCCCAGTTAATCATACAGGCCATAGCTGCGCCGAGCGTGACAAGAATTACCCCTTGCGCCGGAGTTTTGGCTAACAGTGCTATGTTCACAAGCCACTTCTTTACAAGCGGCGAGCTGGCAAGCGCATGTCCCGTGACAAGCACTAAGCTCATTTGCATCGCAAATGCCAAAAGGTTCCAAAAGCCACTTCCCCAAAACTGAACCATTTCAATCGGCCCGTGAGGAGTAAAAACAATACCTGATACAAATAAAATCAGCGTCAGGATTAAAGCAAATACAAACGGATCAGGTAAAAAACGCTGCACAAGCGCCGTAAAGAAATTAGATAACGCTTTCATTTTACTCCTCCTTTACAGGAATACTCCTGTGAATAAGTGTCAACAAGCATCTTTAATTATACATAATTTGTTGAAAATTGTTAATATTTAGTTTAAATAAAAAACCCTTCTGTTGTTCAGAAGGGTTTTACACACTAAATGTTTGAATAAGAGTTGGCTCTCCATCAAGTTCAATTTTCTTTTCTTGAAAGGAAATATGTAAGCTTTTATAAATATGTTTCCAAAATGAAATAGCCCGCTTATTGCCTGCAAGCTCAATAATCATATACATTCCTTTTCGATGAGAGAAAATGTCTTTTACCGTTTTGGAAGCGATGCCCTGCCCTCGGTATTTGTTTAAGATAAAAAAATCATTGATGCAGTAATCTGCTTCCTGCTGAAGTGCGGGCTGTTCAAG
>Ga0209796_10000538_pt1 | contig 23289 bp, 17 predicted proteins | sample AgamicOrSfrz_FD_187167 | JGI IMG/M metagenome (GOLD analysis project Ga0209796, IMG submission 187167) | Agave microbial communities from Guanajuato, Mexico - Or.Sf.rz (SPAdes) (version 2) | ecosystem: Host-associated > Plants > Phyllosphere > Phylloplane/Leaf | place: Guanajuato, Mexico...
GCGCACGATCACGCCATCGAGTCCGTGCTCTGGCCGCGCCTGCGGCCGATGCTGAAGCGCTATCCGGAGATTCAGATCGAGTTAAGCGTGGACTATGCGCTGACCGATATCGTGGCGCAGCAGTTCGATGCCGGCGTGCGGGTCGGCAACGTGGTCGATAAGGATATGATCGCCGTCAGGATCGGCCCCGATTTTCATATGGCGGTGGTCGCCTCGCCGGATTATCTACAGGGTAAAACGGCGCCGGAAACGCCAGCTGAGTTGATGACGCATCAGTGCATCAATCTGCGGCTGCCGACGCGCGGCGGCATCTACGCATGGGACTTTGAACAAGAGGGCAAAGCGTTATCGGTACGAGTACAGGGGCAGACCATTTTTAACAATACCGGCCTGATGCTGCAGGCGGCGCTGGACGGGCTGGGATTTGCTTATGTTCCGCTGGATCTGGCGCAGCCGCATATCGAAAGGGGGAGATTAGTACCGGTTCTGCAGGCGTGGTGGCCGCATTTTCCGGGATACCATCTTTATTACGCCAGTCGCCGTCAAATGATGCCGGCGCTGACTGAAGTGATTAATGCGCTGCGCTACAGTGAAGCCTGACTTTTGGTAAAAAGGCAAGCCAGCGACTTCAAGCGAATTCAGCTGAACCATTGTGAAAAAAAACGGTCAAAAGCTTTTGGCTACATCCTGCCAGACATGACATAAACGCATGACTAAAGGAGGAGGGGATAAGCCGATGTATTTGCGCGTTTATTCATAGACGAAGTTGCCCTGTTTTCTGCAATACTTCGCAGTTCGCCGCATCTTTTCCCGGAGTTTCACACAGGCTGTCCACTTTTTCTGTGGATAACTTAGCGGCTTACTCTTCACTATTTTCCATCAGATCGACCATTGCACCTTTGTGCGCTTCCACATAGCGGATATAGCGCATCAGGGTTTCCGGTTTTTTCCAGGTGCCTTCCTGCATGATTTGCGGAACCGAATAGCCCTTGCGCGCCAGATCCTGCGCGGCGCCGACGCGCGCGCTGTGACCGCTCCAGCGGCGATAGCGATTTTTATTCGGTTTTGCGGTGGTGGTATGCCCGGCGGCTTCCCACGCGCGGGTGAAAATACTTTTCAACGCAGGTGTGCTCATCGGCTCATCGGTCACGACCATCACTTTGCCCGAGCGGTGCACCGGCGCAAAGAGAAAGGCATCCGGTTCGTTAACCAGTCCCGATGCGACAATCCATTTTGTCAGCACCGCTGACGACTTCGATCCCAGCGCTTTCACCAGGCTACCGGTATCCAGAATGGTTTTGGTCCAGGAGCCTTCGAGAATAATGCGGCCATCCTCTGCACGCATCACGTCGCCGACGCGAAAGCGCGCCACTTCGCTGATACGCATCAGCGTGCTGTAAGCCACATGGAGAAAGGCGAGATCGCGCAGATTCCGCAGGCTCTGGTTATCTTCCCAGGCCGTTTCTACTTTTTGCAGATCGCTTAACCGGAACGGAACCGCCTGACCGGTACGCTCACCGGATACCACGGCCACGCGATTAATCTTTTTTACCGCACGCGATACCAGCGGGGAGCTCGATGGCGGCACCAGCCCGGCGTTACGGTGTAACATCGCAATCAGCGACTGATGCGTGCCGATGGTCGAGGAGGCGCGCCCGATTGACTGTAAATAGCTCAGGTAGTCACGCAGATCTTCAGGCGACATCGGCAGCAGCACGCGATTGTTGGCAGATGCCCAGCGGTGACAGACGCGCATCACGCTCATTAGCTGCCGCCAGGTATTGGGCGCAAACGCATCTTTATCCTGAACGAACTCGCGCAGGCGCTGCGCAAGGTCGTCATCCGACTGAGATAGCGGAAGCAGGGCGTGTGTGGTGATTAATCCATCCATAACTGTTCAATTTATCCGCAATTCAGCTTGAGATCGCGCTACGTGAATTCTGAGAAAAAAGCAGGGGAGTAGTCCTGCAGATTTTACGTAGCGTTGCCATTTTCAGGGTAGCGCATTGTCTTTTTTGATGTCCGGGCATGCAATTTATGGCTGAGAGCGTAGGGTAAAGAGCGCTTTCGGCAAGGATCCGGACCGGATCCGCATGATAGCGGGTTTAAGAAGAGATGTCGCTGAGTTTGCATAAGTCTTATTATATGAAGTTATGACGTCATATAGGTATTAGCTATCAATAACCTCAATTATATGAAGTCAGGATTATGCGTTGCGCTAAGAACCAGCTTTCAGTTAGGTACTCTGGGCTTGGAAGGTATAATTATTTAAGGGAAAATCTCTACAAGCAGAGAGAAAACAGAAGAATAGAGCGTGCTAATAAAAGTGCGTATAGATGATTTAATAAGGTCAATAATACTAAAATCCAGTCATTTCAGGGTATTTAATGAACTTAATGAAGTTTCTTTAACGAAGATCGGTTAAACATAACCACAAAACTTGCAAATAAATAGCAGATAAGAAAGAAAACTTCAAGTAAGTTAGCGTATAGGTAGCTCCGTAAAAAATAAAATAAAGATGCCTGTGTCTAATTAATAGAGAATTAATTTAACATACCGACATTCTTATAAACTATTTTTTTAAAACCTTAAGTTTTCCGACAACTATAGCCCCATATTTTTCTACCATTTTAGAAACAAACTTAGGCTCAATATGTTCTGCGAATGCTAAAACTCCTTTCAAATTTATAATTTCATCCTCATTCAGTAATTTGCTGCTGTCTTTTTATACTTAATCGTACACAGGCTATCCCCATTTTCTGTGGATAAACGGGTCTGGAGATTTCCTGTCGATTTTTCTTTTAAAGCACCTGCCTGAATTGCTGGCACAATTCAGGCAGGTTTCAGCACCATCACTCCGCTGTCAGTAAGTTCTCAGCTACGTTTCAAGTGACCTTTTACTTCCCCTGAGCAATAGCTTTCGTCGCATTGCCTGCGTTAATCTGTTTGCAGCTTTCCAGCCAGCCCGCTGTATCAATTTTACCGTTTTCCAAATACTTCTGCTGATTCTGCCAGTGTACAGCAAGGAAAGGCTTCAGTCCTGAAAGCCGCTTGTTGAGCGTGAGCATTTGATCAAACACAGTGACTTCATGTTTCAGCCCCTCCTTGCCGTAAAGGGTAGCCGCATCGACCAGACTACTGGCGTAATATCCTGTCAGCTGCTGCAACCTGTCAGACTGTTCGCCCAGCTTAGCTTTACGAATGGCACAATTAGCATCGTTAGCGTCTTTTTTCTTACACAACAGTTCATAGTTATGATTTAAGAACTCAAGAAAGCGGCCATCATCCTGCAACTTGGTGCAAAGGAAAGAGCCTAAATTCAAGCTTGCGCGTATCGACTGATCACGCTCTTCCTGTTGTTTTTGATTGCTGGCGCGCAGCTGGTTTTCAAGATCTTTTAACTTCGTCTTCAAACCTGCATCGCCAACGTCAGAGGCTAGGCTGCCCAGCGCTTTGACCATGTCTTTAACTTCTGCGTCCTTCTTTACGTTGGACTGGTTTTCCGCCCCGAGAGATTCCCAGGTTTTTTCAAGCTGTTTGACTTTATCGGTTGAGGTGATAGTTGGCGCCACCAGAACCAGACGGAAACCGGTGGTTTTACTGACCGAAGGCGTTGCCTGATCGTAATAATTCACTTCTTTGCGCGTCGCGCTACGTATTTCTGTCGGGCCGGAAAGGAAGTTGCCGCCACGCACGACGAAGCCACCGGCCTGGCCATGCAATCGATTAAGCTTATTAAGATAGAACGGGTTGAACATCATTTCTGACACATTACCCAGCATGTCATGCAAACCAAGCGGGTTGGGTTGCAACAATCCAATCACCTGAACCCTTCCATTGGAAGACTGAGCACCAGAATACCATTCATAGTTTTTCATATCGTCCATGGGGTAGTGCTGATCGCGAAATTGGGCACTGTCCACCTTCAAGCCGCCACGCGCAGCAAATTCCCACTCAACCTCAGTGGGCAGGCGTAAAAAGCCTGCATTACCGTCTTCCTGCGGCAATTTATCCATGGCATGGTTGCGCAGCCATTGGTTATATTTATCGGCTGCACTCACCGCATCAAACCAGCTTACGCTGGTCACTGGCAAACTGAGCTTGCGCGAGGGTGTGGGGCACGTGCCCTCTGTCAAAGCCTTAAACTGCAAGCTGGTCAGTTCATATTTCGCCATCAGGTAATATCGCCCCTTCGCTTTTTTCTCCGTGAAGCTGCCGGCAATAAAAGCGGGATAGCTGTGTTCAATAACGCCCCAATCCCCGTTGTCCTGGCCTAAGGTAATCGGCAAGTCATCGAGTGGCCCAGCCACGGGGATTTCGACCCGACGAAACACCATTGAGCCTTCGCACGGCATGGGCAGAATAATATCTTCGCTATCCGGCTTAGGATTCCAGTTGGTCTCGGCCCAGGGTTCCGCAAGCGCAGATGAGACGTTGGTAAGCAGGCCGAGAACTAACCAGTACGGCAGTAAGGAAGGCGTTAAGGTCACGAACAATCTCCGATTAAATAAAGGTAGCGAGACTCATACTTCGCGCAGGCTCTGCGCAGGTTCAATATTAAGGGCGCGATAAGCACCAATGCTGGCAACTATCAGCGCCACAACAACCGTTATCACCAGAGCCACCAGACTGTGCGTTAAGGTTATTTTGCACAGCATCTGGTCAGTCGCTTGGCTATCGGCCAGTGCGCGGTTAAATACCTGGCTGGCGACAAGATAGATGCAATGGCCGCCAGCATAAGCCAGCAGGCTAAGCAGCCCCCCCTGCATTATCACATAGCCTCCTACGGCCGGCCCGGTGAAGCCCAGCAGACGTAATACGGCAATATGTTTGCGTTTACGATCGACGTTAGCAATAAACGAGCCGACGAGAGAGGCTATGCATCCAGTCAGGGCGGTAGCGGCAATAATGTTAAAAATCAGCCCTAAAACCCGATTAATGCTTTTTACATTGTTGATATCAGCTAACCGGCTTGAAGTTTCGATGCGTTGTGCGCGCAGATCACGCTCAAGGCTCGCAACCTGGTCAATGTTGCGGGCATACAATCGGGCGCGAGCAAAGCGAGGCACTTTGTCACCTGTTACTTGCCCACTGTTCACGCCAAGCTTTGGGGTTGCGTAACCGTCCCGATACTGTTCAAGCATCATCAGCAGGGAAGGCTGAGTAAAGATTGCTGCCCGGTTGAAATAGGTGGCGGGTAATATACCTGCGACAGTCAGGCTTTTTCGTCCCCACTCCTGACGTCCGTCCAGTTGGCGACTCACCCGCAGCGTAACGGTATTACCGGCCCCGACCGCCAGTTTTCGAGCCGCTTCTTGAGTTAATACCACCTCGTTTTCATGCTGAACCCTGAGGCTACCTAACAGCGGGTCCCCGATATCGGTAGGGATCACTTCAGCATTCTCAATGAAATGGGTGCTATCAACCTGTAGATCGGTCAGGGTATTGAGCGAACGCGTCTGACCAATGGCAAAACCTACATCAGGGCGCTGACGCAGCTGTTCTATCCACTGCGGCTCATAGCTGCCGCTGCTCAACATTCTGATTTCAAGATTACGCGGATCGTTAGCAAGTTCTTCCTGCAACTGGCTGACAATGCCAAATCGTAAACCGAACAACAGCAGCAGGGGGGCAATCACCGCCACCAGCGATGAAGCAATACAAAACGAGATGATGCGATCGTGCCAGAGATCCTTTACTGCCAGGCGCGCCAGCAGCAGGATACGGTTAAAGGACAAAAGAGGTTCCCCTCTGGGTTGATGCCGCTGGTTGATCGGCTTCACTTGATGCTGGGCACGCAACTAAACAGGGCAAATCGAAACGTTGCAACAGCGGCCAGTCGTGACAGACAACCAGCGCCATCATGCCCTCCTGAGCCACTAGGTCGATAAACAGGTTGAACAGCTGCTGCGCATTGTGAGGATCGAGTGCGGCGGTTGGCTCATCGGCGAGCACTAACGCAGGACGATGCAAAATAGAGCGGGCAAAGGCGGTTCGTTGCCGTTCACCAAAAGACAACTGGGCCGGATACTTGCTGAGCAGGGGGCCGAGTTTTAGCGTTTCAATCACTCTGTCCAGCATGACGTTATCCAGCACTTTGCCCAGCAACTGACAGGGAAGCTTGATGTTGTCCTGCACGCTCAAAAAGGGCAACAGACCGCCATTTTGCAGCACAAAGCCAAGATGGCGGGCACGTATATCGGCCAGTTCCGCTTGCTGATTATGGGTGAGCAGGGTCGCCACATCCAGCAGAGTTTTACCCTGCAAAGTGAAATGTCCGACGCTGGCCGGACGCAGTAATAAGCCTATCGCTTCAAGCAGTGTGCTTTTGCCACAGCCGCTTTCACCGGTTACCGCTATTACTTGTCCAGGCCGCAGCCTGAGCTGCGGCAGATAGACAGCGTGCGCAGAATCCCCTTCACCTCGCAATACATGCAGGTCGTCGATATGTAACATCAGGGCATCATTTCCAGCGGAACCGGATAAACGCGATCGCGTGGATCGCTGCCTTTAGCAAGCTCTACCCAGCGGTCAACATCAGCATTATATTTCTGGTAGTAACGCAGCTTGGTCGAGAGCGTGCGAATGAATTTCTCCTGCGACAAACCATCCCAGCTTTTCCATGTCTCTTCATCGAGGTTCAACACGTCGCTGCGATAAGGCAGGTCAGCCAGATATTCTCCCAGCACGCCAAGATCATTAATTTTGGCATTCTCCTGCTGCCTGAGCTGGTTAGGATCGGCGCCCATGGTGGCCGCTACGGAGCGCAGCCGCTCAAACATCTTATTGGGAGAGATCATACCTTCGTTCGCCGCCTGGAGAATCTGACTCACCACATCACTTAAATCGCTCAACTGACCTTTGGTCAGCAGGACGCGAACATCCGTGGTGGGTAAATTTTGCTTGATGAGATCGCGATCGCTGATCCATGCCTTGAATACCAGCGGTGCCTGTGTGTCGTTCTTTTTGCCCAGCCAGGCGAGCTGCATGGCGTGACCAATAAGGGCAGTATCTTCCAGCAACTTATCCTCTGAAGTCGGCTTTTTGCCCTCATCTTTGGAGTAGAGCGCGCTTCCAATAGCGGCATCACCCATATAAGCGGCTTTGACCTGTTCTGTAATGGCGCCCGCCAGCGTATCAACCTGTTGTCCAAAGGTTTTCAAATCACCCGCATCAACGGATTGATAGAGGTTGGATTGTGTACTGTCGAAGTTGGAGAGATCGCGATACTGGCCTTCTGCTTTCGCATGGTCATCTTTGCCTGACGAGGTTTTCAGATGAAGGGTGTAGATCGCAATACCTTTGTTACCCGCTTCAAGACGCAGCTGTTTCGCATCCAGCCCTGTGGCTGACAGCTTGTTGCTGCCCTCAATCGCACCTGCATCGGTAATTAAAACAATATAACGTGCGCCAAACGGACTCCAGTTGATGTTATCGATAGCAGATAGCACCCCAGAGTAGGCATCCTCGTCGTAGAGTGAGCTGGAGACTTTAGCCTCTTTCAGACCCTCAACTTTTTTCAGGAAATCTTCACCGTCTTTCACCTGATTAGGGTCGGCGAAGATCTTAGAGGTAAATTCAAGGCCTGGCACGGCTTTAGTATTTGAGCGGAAAGAGACCAGACCGAATTTAACCTGGTCTTGCAGATGTTCCTGCTTAATCCTGTCATAGATTTTGTTGACTGCCTCTTTAGTGCGATCAATGTATGGTCCCATTGAGATAGTCGAGTCGATGACAAAAACCACTGAAGCATTAAAGCCTTTAAGCTGATTTACATCCTCGGCCGGTTTCGCGTTTGAGTCAGCTTTACTGACGGAGGCAACGTTAAGTAAACGGGTATAGAACCCATTCTCCGTCATTACCTCCTCTCCGCTGAGGATCGGCAGCAGGTAAAATTGTTTTTGCACATCAACAAAGTATTCCGGCTCTTGCGCAAGAACACCTTCTGCATGACCGTCGCGTTTCAGATGCGCACGCAGCGGCGCGACAATCGAAACAGGATCGGGCGCTGAGAGAATATCGTCCAAACTCTTCTTCTCTTTGAAGAACACCAGCCGGTCACGATTGGCCGGATTGGTAAAGGCCAGTGTTAACTGCATTTTCCAGTCAACGGTGCATGACAGCGGCAGCCAGCCAAGGGTTTTTCCGTAGCTATCTGGGCCGACTTCGACCCAATCCTGTCCGTTGACGTTCGTTTTCTGGTAAACGTAGAAGCTGCTAAATGCAGGTTGCAGCGCACCTTTAACATCTCCAGCGGCACTGCCCATAGTACAGCCGGGCGTAGTCAATACACGTTGAAACAGCGTTTTCTTACCTTCCTGCAACAGCGGTTTGCTTGCCTCTGCTGCCAGCGTCTGAGCGCTGAGAAGCAGTCCACATAAGGGAAAGGCGAAACGCAGGGCGTGCTTTATCATCATTTTTTCAGCTCCTCAAGACGCTGTTTTGCTTTTTGGTTTTGCGGATCGTTTTGCAACACGGTTTCATACCAGTAAATGGCGGTATCCGCGTCAGGCGTGTTAAAACACGCTCCTGACTGGTAATTCTGAGGATCATATTCACCGGCATAAGCGAGGGCGATTTTGATATCGCCACTCTGTGCGCGATTAGCGTACAGACGCTGCGCCACACCGCACTGCTTCGCCTCTTTCGCTGCCTGAATCACGGCCAGTAACTTGTCACTGTCCAGTTGCTGTTGCACACAGCTTTGCACAAAATCAAGCTCACTCTGGCTCACCATATCAGCAGACGAGCAGCCGCTGGATGCGGGTTGCGTTGCCGTTGCCGTCGGAGTTTCCGGCTGATTGCCTGTTGCTAGCGGCTTCGCGTTATCACGCCCCATAAACCACCAGAGCGCACCCGCCGCAATCAGCAGAAACAACAACACAGCCACGATGATCGGCAACAGAGACTTTTTGCGCCTGGCGGCCGGTGTTGCAGCAATGGGAGCTGGTTCAGGCTCTGTTAGTAGTGTCTCTTCGGCGTTACCCACTGGCACGTCAGCCGCGGGGGCAGGAGCATCCAGCACGCTGCTGCCGCCATAGTTAGCGGTTTGTCCACGCGCGCCCGACGAGAACAGCTCATCACGCACCAACTGGAGAGTGGTATTGCGGATTTCACCGGAGGCTAACTGCACCTGAATCTGAACCTGACTGGCGCTCGCCAGCAGGGGATCAAGTAAATCAGGGCCAATACGAAAACCGCTGCCTTTATTGAATGGATAGCCACCCGAGATGGTAAAGGTGTGTGGCGCAGGACTCCAGTTGCCGTCAGGCTGCAAATAATATTGCTCGTTGTTGCACAGCGTGAAGTTCAAATCTGACAACAGAGCATCTTCGCCGCGCAGGCGCACCATCAGTTGTGCAAATCCCGGCTCTGCGGGTTGGCAGGGAAAAACTTTAGCTAGCATGACAAATTCTCTTGTTTCATATGATCGATGATGTGACCAAGTTGCCGGTTCTGTTCCAGTGAGATATCGCGCGTGGCGCTGTGGCCTGCATTCTCCAAAGTCAGTGTCATTAATGCCGAGAGCCAGTCGCCCATATAGGCAACGCCGGGCTGTGGAGCCACGGCCGCCAGTCGCGGTAGTTCATCACTGGCAAGAGAAACCTGGCGGGCAAAGACCTTCTTCTTCTCGCCAACATAGCTATTAGGAACCAGATTTTCTGGCAACGCGAGATAGCCAAACCACGCAATAAAGTCGCGCAGCGTCTGGCGAGCCACGAGCTGCTCACGATGCGTGCCTGGCTGCTTCTGACCTGCCAGCGCGCGTTTGATTATCCCTTCAAGATCGAGGCGCGTGGCGGCGGTGATCAGCTCCTCGCACAACAGATCGATGGTGTCGTGGTTGATGCCCAACTGTTGCCAAAACACGCTTTGTTGCGGCAATTCTCGCAGGTGCGCTATCCAGGTTTTAAAGACCTGGTGGGCAAATTTGTCACCCCGACCTACGTGTTGCGGTACTGGATCAGGCACGGCAGGCTGCTCATCTGCTGACGCATCGCCGAACGGATTACTGCCGAAAGGATTACTGCCAAACGGATTGGCCGCGAAGACATTTTGCGGGCGAGCTTCCGCATCTACCTGCGTCTCTTCATCGTGATTGCGGATACTCAGATAGATGTTGTGAAGCTCAGTGGCGGGCAAGTCTAGCCGCTCAATCAGTTCCCCCAGACTCTGCGGGCTGGCGGATAAGCCTTGCCATAACGCTTTGGCAATGGCTTGCTTTTTACCCAACTGGCCATCGCCGTCGTGGTGATACCAGCGACCGAGACGTTTCTCAGCAGTTTCGATGCGGCACTGCTTCAACTGTTCACGCAGACGAGCCAGTTTGAACGTCAGATGCGCCACTTCTCGCAGCGCTCCGGTAAGGCGTGAAATGCCGCCATCATTGAGTTTAAGCATCGCCTGCCATGTCTCGTTGGGTGCGGCAATGTGATGATGAACGTTTTGGCGTGAAACAAAGCTGCGTCCCATGGTGTCGATTACGTCACGATAATGTTTGGTAATGGCCACCTCTTTCATGCTTTCCTGTCCGGGAATCGTTTCGATTGTCAGGAACGGCATGTCTATTCCCGGCTTACGCACCAGAAAACAGTTATCAAATGGCTTACCAGGCGACCATTCTTTTAGCCAGTCATACTGTGCAAAGCGTTCAAGAAGCGTCATGTGCATCATGCCTTCCCACGCTTCATTCAACTGCGCTTCCGTTTTCTTGAGACTGTCGTTGATACGTAAATCACACATAGTGATCGCCCAAAACAGACCTGCTTTACTTCTGCCACGCTCTTCTGCGTTTTTGCCCTGAGTTTTCTCCACCCAGCGGGTGAGCACCGGCCCCACATCGGAGACGTCGCTCTGTTTAACCGAGCTGGCGCAGACCACCAGCGCATTCATCTCCTGATTATCGGTGTAGCGCTCAAACAGATAAGCGACTTTGCCGCGTAACAGGAGTTGAGATACCGGGTTCTGACCCGCCTGCGCGGCATCTTTCAAAGCCAGCAGCTTGAGGCGGCCACGATAGCCGGGGAAGTCGAGTAGATCGACCTGCTCCATCATACTATCCGGGATAACTTCGGCCAGAGGGAAGATAAGCTCAGCGGTCAGCGCCGCCAACTCCGCTTGTGACAAGTGGGCGCTGCCGGTTTGCTTATTCTCTTTCCAGAACCGTATTTCCACCGGGCGATCCTGGTTTGAACCCAGACGATTCAGGCTATCAACGTTCATGATGCTGCCGTTGCTGTGATCGGTAAGCGTATCCAGTGGGGCAAACACCATTTTGGCGTGGTTAAGTTTTGTCAGCACCTGGGCCAGAGAACGGTAAGTCTCGGTGAGTTCAGGCTGCTCTCCCCACAGCAGCGAGAAAAGGTCTGCTCGCTCGTGGGAATTCAGCGCGGGTGCGATTTTCAGCACCTGCGGCCACCATGTATGCTCCAGTTTTTCCACCGATTTTTTGAAGGATGCATTGAGGTAATCCCATAAGGCCACAACATCCTCACTGCTCACGCCATTATGTCCATCACCTTGAGCCGCGCGTTGCAGAAAAGGACGCAGGCGATCTTCAATATGGGCCTCATCAAGCTGGTAATTCAGATGTTCATGGTTGAAGTCATTAAACCAGGTATTGGCAAGGATCTTGGCAAGGTCGATTTCACTGAACAGGCGCAAAGGAACAGGATACCCCTGCGGTGACTCGGGTGTATGTCGGGTAAACCGCGTAACCAGGCCGGTCGCCTCTTTACCGCCGCCCACTGGGTTAACCTCTTTAATGAAATCCACCACGCGTGTGCCGTAGCGCGCTTCCAGTTCGCCATTACTGCCCGCCGCTAATGCCGAGATGAGATAGGATTTCCCCGCTTGTGAAATGCCAAAGAAGCCAACGGTCATCGGCGTGCCAGAGACCTGTGCCAGGCTGTTCGACAGATTGCGGGTGCGCAATAAACTCAAATTGAGTGTATCCGCTTCGGTGTCAAGGCGGCGGGAAGCGGTGCGCACATCGCTCACCCAGCCCAGTGCATCCTGACAGCCCTGAGCCATCGCCGCCCATCCCTGTTGCAGAGCATTTTGATCATTATTCATTATTTTTTCACACTCCCGCTATCGAGCCAGTGCCGGCTGTCAATAAGTCCTGTATCAGGCAGAGTATTGAGTTCCAGCTCTATGTCGTTCTTACCAAAAGATTTATCCGTGTTACTGCTCACTTCGGCGATGGTCAGGCGATCGCTAATCAACCCAAGTTTGCGCGCCACCTGCCCTTTATCGATCGTCAGCCTGACTTTGAGATAAGGCGAGCCATTGTCCGTAGAGAGTGCTTTGGAGAACTTTTCACGGCCCGACTCGCTGAACCTCAGCGTATAAAGCGGTGAAGCAGACCAGCGTTCGGCATCAAGCTGGCGATAACCTAAGCGCATGTCGCCACGCATGACGATGTTCGCTGTTGTCGCCTCGCCGTCATCACTCATGATCACCGGCAAGGTAATCTGCCCATCTTCAGACTTGATATGATGATAAATCACGTCGCCCTCATGAATAAGGCTATCCATATCAATGATGCCGATGTGACGAATGGTTGAGTAAGGTTTCAACGCTGAGATACGGAAATGGAAATTTGGGATGCTGTGGTTGGCACAGAGCTGCGACAGCATCGCACCAACTGATGCAGTGCTTTTAGGATCGTGAATATGTCCATTTTTATGGAATGGATACCAGGTTCCTGTTTGATAGCCATGCAGGGCCAGAATGCGCCCTGGCGGTAAAGGCAGGTTGCGGCGAACAATTGCCTGAATACCGGGCAGTCGTGATGGACGGCCAGTCAGCAGCAGTAGGTCGCAGTGGTAACAGGCGAGCACCTCGCACATGGCGGTGAGGACTTTATCAATGTTGAATTTACCTGAGCACACATCGTTATGCAGCCTTGTCAGCGTGAGATTAAGCGCAATGTCAGCCAGTTTGAAGTCAGCCGGACCGCCCGCTTTCTGTACTTCACGGCGCACGAAGTTCTCTACTTCATCAGTCAGACTGCCGGCTGGCAGTAACTCACCGGCGCGCTGATTGATCAGTAGATGAGTTTGCTCGTTCTGCAGATCATATTGTTCATAACGGGCAAGGATGTGCAGCGCTAAAGGAACAAACAGTTGCAAACTCAGTTGCTGACGCAACACCGCTTCAGCGGCGCTGATATTCTGAGAGCCGCAGAGTTGAGACATCAACGTATCAACCGATCGCACTCCGGCTTCACGCAGCGATAACTCGAAAGCGGGAAGCACGTAGGACTGAATGACATCCAGCAGGACGTCATCACCGGCAATTTTAAAGCTGTCACGAAAGCGTTGAAGGGGAATGATATGCACGTTCGCGCCGCCGCCGGATACGCCATTACGATCCAGGCGATAATCGGTAATCACTAGGTCGGTTGTGCCACCGCCGATATCCAGCGATGCAATGGTCAGCGTCTCACGATCCTGCCGGTCAGGTCGGCCTAACGTATCGAAAAAAACCTCAGGGTGACCGGCGAAGTTTTGGTTAATCTCGGTGTAGAGATAGACCAGTTGCGCACAGGACGCCTCATCCCACTCGACGCGGATTTTAGGCAGAGGAATTTTGATATTACCTTTGCTGTGGTCATCTTGCTCATCGACATAAGGATCACTTTCACCCGTGTGCCAGCGCAGCGATTTCCACACCAAACCTACGGCTTGACGCATTCTGTCATCAAGGATGCAGCGTTCAGCCATCGGCAGACCCGGAGGAACTGTCAGAATGATGTGCCGCAGTTGGCGGGGAAGGCCGGCATGACCTTCGCGGATACGCTGCTCAGGGCTGTTGATCTGGCTTATGGCCTGCGTTAGCACCTCCGCTAACATAAAGGTCATCAGCGAGCTGCGTGAGTAGCGTGGCGTAAAAACCGGAATGCGATCCATCTCATCTTCAATAGTATGTAGGGCATCGCCTTTTTCGTTGATTAAGTTGGCAAAGGGCGCGGCCGTAGCGAGCGGATTGGTATCCTGCACATATCCACCATTAAAACGCCAACCCTGACCGTAAAACTTCTCATCCCACAGATAGCGTTTAGGACTGGATAGCCCAGTCGAGCCTTCGCTGCCGCGACGTTGTGAGGCCAGACGACTGGCTTCACCGCCAATGCGGGCAATGGTGGGCCACTGGAATGCATCATGGCGGCCACTGCGTACTGAGTAGAGATCTTTGCCAAAAAAGGCCTGAGCAAATTCAACTTTGCTCTCGAAAGGATCGACATAAACATGTTCAGGCGTGCTGAGGTCGCGCAGTTTAAGCACGTAGTTGTGCATTAAGCCGGAGCCTGATTGTCCGTGATCCTCAATTAAGATTCCGCAGGTACGCGAGTTGCCTACATCCAGAATTAGATCCACTGGAATCGGTTTGAGCGCATTCACTTCCCGATTTGCAATGACCTTAAACTGCGGCAGCGTAATAAACGCTTCTGTCTGGGTTTGCAGACCTTCAAGCGGTTCTGCCATCAGCGACAGGAGATTGAGATAATGCGCCAGCGGATACTGCTGGGCGATCTCATCCTCACGCTCGTCAATATCACGGCCCTTGGTGGCCTCTTTAAAGACATCAATAAGCCACTCTTTGACCCAATCCTGAGTCAGATACCAGTTGAGTGCATAAGTCGCGGTGGCTACAGCAAAAGTGGCGCCCGCATTGACATCTTCATGGTTAGGACTTAGGTCAGCGGCCGACTGCTGTTTTGCCATAATGCGGGTATCGATCGCCAGCGTCATACGGTGACTATGGCCATCTATATCCGGCTCAGGCAATTTTACAAGACGAAAACGCGCCCAGTTTAGCGGCCCTTCCTGGTAAATGTTGGGCAAGCTGAAGCGGAACAAGGGCAGCGGCAACCAGACGCTATCCAGCAGTTTCAGGCTCTGCTCGACAGGAATATCGTACTGGCTTTTGGCCTTTTCGACTTTGTCAGGCGTTGGCTGGTAGAAGTAATAATCGCGCGGCTCATTGTAAAGCAGCCGCGTGAGGACGCCATTAGCGAGCCTGACAAACTCACCCGCTGGCTGGCGTTTTAGCGTTAACCCAAAATCCATAAACTGGATTCCGGAGTCTCCAACCAGCGTGATCTGACGGTCATAAGAAACAATTTCAGGCAACATAATCTCTTCGTCCCTGTTTATGAATGGGGTTGCAGCATACGGATGGGAAAGGTTTTATCCCCATCATTTTTACCGACACACTCGGCGTGACCGGAAGCAGGCGATTTGCACGTTATGGTTGGACCGATAAAGTTGGAGTGATCGCTGCAAGTCATCTGTTTGGGATTGGCGATGTTCAGTGCGCCCTGGCGCACACTGCCTTCGGCTGCGCCGGTACAGACAACGCCATTCGACTGACGCACACTGACCGTGCCATTGCCCTGCTTAAAGTTGTATTGAAGTTGCAACGGACGCCCCGTGAGCTTGTCCTGGATCCCACCGTTAACCCGCCACTGCCCGTTAAGAAACTGCGCCGGACCATCAGGAAGAACAGCAGGAAGCGTCAGCGGTTCGCCCTGAACAGGCTTGACTGGCGGCACGGTACTTGATGCAACCTCCGGGCTTAGCGGTTCGCTGAGTTGTGCCTCTGGCACGGCTGGTGGCGCTGGTGTTTCCCCAGCCTCAACGGCGGGAACATCGCTAATGGGCGCTGGCAACGCTCTCTCGGTATCCACTGGGGCAGAGGCTTCCTGCGCACCTGCGCCATTCAGCAACGATTCGGCTCCGGAAGGTGCCGCAACAGGCGCCCGGCTTCCACCAATAATGGCATCAGAAACAACAGGAAGGTTATCGCCGGTGCGGACAATGGATTGGGCTTCCATACTCTGGCTGCTGGCGGCATCGTTCACCGGTTGGCTGTGGTGCTGCTCACCGGATAGCGTGGACAGTCCGGGGAGTGAAAGTGATGGAACACAGCCACGCAACAAGCCCAGTATGAGCGCGAGGGAGAGCAGGGCGACCAGCAACCAGATTAACCAGCGCCAGCTCCATCTCTGGCGTCGGGTGGGTGTCACGGTATCTAAGGTGTGGGTTGCGGTTGAAAGCACGGGTGATGAGAGCGGCTGCGCCACGGATGGCACGACAGGAGTGACAGGCGTTTGCGGGGGTACGGAGCCGGGCTGCAGCCAGTGCATCGGGTTGCGCTGTTCACCCTCGGGATGGACAAAGCCCCAGAAGGTCATCACCAGCACACCGTTCACCAGATAAAGAAACTCATCACCGGGAAAGTGCGTAACCGATTTTAATAGCTGGGCGAATACCCGACGATCGCCGCCGGCACCGCCATCGTCGGCATTCAGCATCTGCTCGCTCAACGCCTGCACTGCCATCTGAAATTTGGTAAATTGCTGGCGCGCTGAAGCTCGCTCACTCTCAGTCGCACCGCTCCAGGGGATCACATCACCGGCAAAACTGCTGTACCAGTCAGTACGATCGCCGCCCAGATCATTTTGCGGAATGGCAAGGTGGCGGGCCAAATCGCGGCCGGCATCCAGACGGTAAATCGCTTCGCGCAGTTGAAAGGCCATCTTAAAAACGGGATAACCCGTTTCACCCAGCGCTTTAAACGAAGAGTTATTGCCTGTACGTAACAGTGGTCCCTGAATCGAATTTCGCATTGTTCAAACCTTTTAGGGCAGTTAATTAACGCCAGTCACATATATAGGGTTAGTTTTTGCTAGCGCCTGGCGTCCACTCGAAGTTCCAGCCATAGTGCTTAGCTAATGACTCCCGATCAGGGAAGAAACTGTTAAGCCGTTCGACGTGAATATTTCCATCAACGTTTGTTAACCGTGCGATTGCCGCCACATCATTGCGTTCACCAACATTAACTAAGGTGGTGCTGATTGGCGTCTGGCCGGGAACTTGCAACGTGATGCTGGCATCCAATCCTTTCCAGTTCTTCGTGCCGCCATAAATAAAGCTATAAATCAGTACGTCATCAATTTCCTGCCACTGGCTGCCATTGATGAACAGCCATTCACCATCCTGATTGCCACCGTTGCGCAGATCTGTTTGCAATAGCATGAAAGGGACTTTTTCATAGTGACCAAGGTATTTGCTGAGTGCTTCAACCCCGGTGGCCTGACCATTTTTCAGACGAATGAAGGCGGCGACATCGAGATCGACCGGCTGCTTGTTTTGACCTTGCTGCCACGTCAGATTGACCTTGATACGGCCAAAGTCTTTACGCTTTGCGAGATTGATACTGGGATTCTCCGACGTTAAGCGCGTATTCTCCGGCGCAGCTTCAACCGCAACAGGCGGTTTACTCTGTACGGGGAGGGTAGTCTCTGGACGGTTATGGTAAAGGAACCACCATGCTGTGAACGCCAGCAGAAGGAGCAGGAGCAGCAGTAACCATGGCAGCCATCGACGTTTCTTAGGTGCGGCGATGAAAGGGGCTTGCATTTCCTGCTCTGGAATGGCCCAGTTGATTAATACCGGCTCACCACCAACGCCATAACAGTCGAGAGAGTGGGAGTGCGTAAGCAGCGCGTGCAAAGCTTGAGCCGGTTTGGTCTCTCCCCGAGCTGAGAGTTGCTGTATCAACCCTGAAATCGTATTTTGATACTGCTGGCGCTTGTGCTGAATCGAGATTTGTTCAGCATCGCTGAGTGCTGACAGCGGAGTGGCAAGACCTTGTCGCGCTGTCCACCACTCAAGATTACCTTCAGCATTGCAGCGTGCTGTGGCATACAGCAGCGCGAGAGCAGGCGGAAGATGACGGTGGATGATCGCAACGGTTTCCTCGTAAGTAGCGAGGGTAGCATCATCAATTAGCGCTGATCTTATTAATCGTTGCATAGCTCAGATTCATGTTGTTATTAGCAGCAGGCGATTATGAGCATTTCGGCGAGTATTCAATCCCGCCACCTGAACGGCGATGCATTAAAGCGCGTTTGCTTGCTCAAGCTCTGCGATGCGATCTTTAGCCTCTGCAATTTTCTTTTCCATCACCGCGACTTCACTGGCGCTGGTAGCCTGCTGAGACTCTCTCTGTAGCTGTTCCAGGCGCTGGATCTCTTGCTGACGCTGTTGGTTACTGGCTTTGCCCGATTTGAGTTTTTTCAGCGTCTGCGTCAGGTCAGATCGTACAGCCCTTAATCGGGCTTGCTCATCTGCCAGTTTCTGGCTGGAGGCTTGCTCTCTGATGTGCGTATCAGCAAGGTTTTGCTGGGCAATTTTATTGTCGCGCTGGCTCTGCAATACCAGCCGCTCTTGATCATCAACTTTTTGTCTATATCCACCCGACGTGGTGCAACTTAATTTGGTGATAAAGCTGGGGTTCTGAGCGTGTAAATCGCACTCTTGAGGAGAGGTGGCACATCCGGTCAGAATGAGTGGCGCGAGCAGTAAATATCTTCTCATTAGGGCGTCCATGAGTTGAATATATTAAGGAAATATTGCAATCGACAAAAAATAAGCAAGGCTGGAAATAATACCAGCCCTGTATTATCAACCCAGTGTAATAGCCTGGCGCTGACTATATAAGCCATTTGTTTCAGATTCGAGTGCGGCGATCTGTGTGTTTAGGGCCTGATATTTAGTATTCAACTCTTTCAACTTAGCGGCATCAGCTTTTTTAGTAGCGTTTTGTCCCTTCAACGCCACTTGATAACCAGCGCTTTCCTCATTCATCACTTTGATCTTATTTTTCATTACGCCTATGTTGGCATCAATCTGCGCCAACTCTTTTTTGGCACTGGACTTATCAAAGCCGGCTTTATCTTTTTGCAGGCTAATTTTAGTCAAGGTGGCACGGTTATCGCTAATTACCGCTTTCATGGCAACCGTGGTTGTGGCTAGATCAGCAGTGTTCTTATTAATATCTTTATCCATCGCTTGCAGACGATCGGCAGTGGTGGCGTAATCTTTTTTCAGGCTATCCAGATAGTAGTTTGCCGCAAGACCTGCCGCACATCCCGCAGCGCCACCAACAGCCGCGCCGACCAGGGCTTTTTTACCATCTCCTGCCAGTGCACCGGTCAGAGCGCCAATACCGGCGCCACTAAGCGCGCCAAGACCGCAGCCCTGTGCCGCTGAGCTACTGAAGAGGCTGGATTGTTCGCCGCTGGTCAGGCGTGGATCAGGTTTAGTGCCAGATAAAAGTGAACTTCCTGTGTTTGCACAACCACCAAGCAGGAGAGTTAGCGAAATCAGAAGGCAGGATGAGCTGCGTTTAAAATTAATCACCATCGTTTTATCCTTAAATGATCGAATGGAGCAGAGCGAAAGCTGTGTCCTGTCCATCGACACTTTTGCTGTTATTGGTTTACGTAGTTATGAGTCAGGCTAACCGATTTCTGTATTAATCAGAATTGTATCCGCAAAGAAGAACAATAAGAAGCATCAGAAGCTCTGATGCAGCTTTTTGCGGTAATCTGATCTTAATAAGAAGGGCGGTTCCGAAAACATTGAATAGTATCGGCAGGGTGATTCTAAACTTTAGTGAAAAAGAAAAAAAGATTTATTGGGAAATCAGAATAAAAAAATACTGGAAACCGTTATGACAAAAAACATCTAAAGCGAATATGAAAACTCCAGTTATTCCCAGAAAACTTGTATATATCTAAGCATTGGTTTTCAATTCCGCTGATTTTTACTCAAGGCGTGCAGGAGCTGGTTGGAAGGGTTGTCAATGACGTTAGGTCTTACAAGCTGGATGCTGCAAGGAAAGGGACTTCAGATCGTCTGATGAAAGAACATCCTGAATACACCAACCGGTCAAAAGATGAGTTCAATGCCATTGTGCAAAGCGAGCCGGGTTACAAAGCGATGTCTAACCTCTGGCATACTGGCGCCGTGGCTGGTGCACCAGGCGGATTAAGCGCGAATAACCAAGGGCTTCTATAATGTCGCCGTCTGTTGCCAACGCCATTAAAGAAGCCACGACAACCTATAATGCCGACGGTACGGAAAACACCAATTTGCTAGCAAACACCATGGGCACGCTGAAGCGGGCGTTATGCTGGCGCAGAAATCCGGCAGTAATGCGGCAGGCGGGTGCTAACGGTGCTGCTATTGGTGAGCTGGTACCATAGGCCACTGTGGCGACAGTATATCCGGTAATGAAACCGGGCGATTCGACTGAAGACCAGAAGAAGATTATAAGTGCGCTCAGCTAGAAAACGGCCGGTTAAGCGGGTGGGATTGTGGCGGACTCTTCGATGGGCGATGATGCAAGTGGGGAAGCTAGCAAGAGTGGTTTGAAGACTAATTATGATTTAGTGGTAGTTCAGGTGCATTCCAGGATAACTTATTTAACATAAATAGCATATGCCGAACGAGGCAATCATTAGTCGGCAGTAGAAACTTACCGTAATGACGACAGTCCTTTGTATATTTCGCTCAGAGCCTTGCCGTCAGTTAAACAGTACGCATGACGGCGCTGAGCGACTGATCCATTTTTCGCGCCGGCCATTCACGCTACCCACAGGCTTCAATTAACGTCATGCAGAGGACAGGCTTAAAGCTGGTATTCAGTACCAACAGGTCAAAGGTTTTGGCTGCCCGGTCTAAATCATAGGCTGCCTGGATGCGCAGCCACACCGCAGGCGTGCTGCCGATCACTGCCGATAATTTAATCGCCATCTCTGCCGTTACCGCCGTCGCTCCCGACACCATTCGTGAAGCAGTGGAGGGGGTTATAGCCAAGGCACGCGCCAGTTCTCTGATGCCTATGCTGAGATCTTTCATGTTATCGAAAATGATTTCACCCGCATGCGGGGGGTTATGGCTACTAAGCATTAACGCTAACAATCCCCCCAGGCTATGCCCAAAAGCTTTTCATAAAGGTAATGCGACTTAGGTTCACATCAGAAATTTTTAAAAAAAATAAAAATTTTCATATAATTAGCCCATTCAAAACCACTCTCTCTTCTAGTATTGATGAAAAAACCATCCTCTGTAATACTAACAGTTATTAATAGATAATACATTTTCACAAGGTTTCATCATGCCAACCAGCGTATCCCTTAGTCCCTATTTCGAGGCCTACATCCGCGAGCAAATCGAAAGCGGACGTTACAACAATACCAGCGAAGTCATACGGGCTGGTCTGAGAGCGCTTAAAGAGCGAGAACAGCAGGTACAGCTTGAAGCATTACAAAAAGCGGTCAATGCAGGTATGAACAGCGGCGAAAGCCGTAGTGCAGAAGAGGTCTTTAGTCGTTTGTCTCGAAAATATCGCCTTATGGCTAAGGACGATAAAGCATGACGAAACTGGGTATCTCGCCTCTGGCTGAACAGGATATTGAGGCCATTGGCGACTTCATCGCACAGGACAACCCAGTCCGAGCGCTCACTTTTACTGAAGAGCTCTTTCAGCAGTGCCTTTTAATCGCGGAAAGACCGGAAATTTACCGTCAACGACCGGAGCTAGGGCATAGCCTGCGTAGCTGCGCCTATGGACGTTATGTCATCTTTTTCAGAGTATCGGATACAGAAGTTCGTATAGAAAGATTGCTGCATGGATCGCGAGATATCATCAACATATTAGCAGCCCCCGGTGAAGCTAATAATTCGTCAGATAGCCTTAAAGAGTAGCTTTACCGATCACTTAATACCCATCGCAACAGCCGCCTCACATTCATATCAAACTGAAATTTAAAAAATATTTTAAAAAAATCAACCGGCCTCAAACTCAACCCCATTTGCACCCCTCCCAATCCTCTCCTACGCTTTCCCCCCTGAACATACAAAACCCATTGCGACTACGATCGCCTTTTTAAGCTGTAAAGGAGGAAAGTAAATGCAATACCGTAAACTGGGCCACTCGGGTCTACTGGTTTCAAAATTCGTGCTGGGCACCGTGCCGTTCGGCGGCAAAGCGGGGTTTGAAAAAACCGGCAACGTTAATGCCAGCGAAGCGCGCCGCTTTATCGATATCGCACTGGATCACGGCGTCAATATGATCGATACCGCCGATCTCTATTCGATGGGCGGCGCGGAAGAAGTGGTCGGCGAAGCGCTTGGCGATAAACGTGACAATGTCATTCTGGCGAGCAAGGCGCGTAGTCCGCTCGGCGATGGCCCTAATGAGAGCGGCGCCAGCCGTTACCACCTCATCAAGGCGTGCGAAGCGAGCCTGCGCCGCCTGAAAACCGACCACATCGACCTTTATCAGATCCATAACTGGGATGGCGTCACCTCGGTTGAAGAGACGCTGCGCGCGCTGGAAGATCTGGTGAAAAGCGGCAAAATCCGCTACTTCGGCACCTCCAACTACACCGCCTGGCAGATGATGAAGACGTTAGGCTGCGCCAGCGAGCAGCACCTGCTCAAGCCCGTCAGCCAGCAAATCTACTACACGCCGGAATCGCGCGAAGCAGAGTTCGAGCTGCTGCCGATGGCGATTGACCAGCAGATCGGCACGCTGATCTGGGGTCCGCTGGGCGAAGGCCTGCTGACCGGCGCGGTCAGCCGTCACGGCAAAGCGCCGGAATCCACGCGTCAGGGCAGCGGCTGGCCGGAACCCTACGTGCACGATATGGAGCACGCCTATAACGTGATCGAGGTGCTGGAGCAGGTCGGCAAAGAGATTAACGCCTCTATCGCGCAGGTCTGCCTGGCCTGGCTGGCAGAGCGTCCCGGCGTCAGCGCGCTGATCGTCGGCAACCGCAGCGAAACGCATCTGCGTGAAAACCTCAACGCCTTCGAGCTATCACTGAGCGATGAGCAGCGTCAGCGCATTGAACGCGTTACGCGTCCGGCGCCGCGCTATCCCTACTGGCATCGCTTCACCAGCGGCATGGACCGTATCGATCCGGCGGAGCAACCCTTCCTCGACGAGTATCGTCAGACCCTCGACGAACGCAAAGATCAGGCGCAGAAATAAGCCGCAGGCTGGCCGCGCTCTGCGGTCAGCCTTTATCCTCACGTCGTAAACACCTCTTTCCCCACAAATAAAAACGGCGGCCCGAAGGCCGCCAAAAACCCTCAATTATGGTTAGTATTGAGGAAGCAGTGGCACTGCAATGATGAAGAGATTAGCCCTTAACGCCGCCCGCCGTCAGGCCGCTGACCAGCCAGCGCTGCGCCAGCAGAAACACCAGCGTGATCGGGATGGCGGAGAGCACGGCGGCGGCGGCGAAGTCGCCCCACAGATAGTTCTGCGGGTTGAGATACTGCTGCATCCCGACCGCCAGGGTATAGCTGTTGACGTCCCGCAGCAGCAGCGAAGCGACCGGCACTTCCGTTACCGCGGCGATAAACGCCAGAATAAACACCACCGCCAGGATCGGCACCGAAAGCGGCAAGAGCACCA
>Ga0209796_10000539_pt1 | contig 23271 bp, 10 predicted proteins | sample AgamicOrSfrz_FD_187167 | JGI IMG/M metagenome (GOLD analysis project Ga0209796, IMG submission 187167) | Agave microbial communities from Guanajuato, Mexico - Or.Sf.rz (SPAdes) (version 2) | ecosystem: Host-associated > Plants > Phyllosphere > Phylloplane/Leaf | place: Guanajuato, Mexico...
GCGCCTTTTTCCCTTGCGATGTGGAAAGTAGTACGAAAAGGTTCTACTATACTAGCAGTACATACACGACTCGATATTAAAATTGACTTAGGTGTAAAAGCCTCTGACGCTCTTGTCCGATCTTTTGGACTCCCTATGACACTGGTCCATTGAACTTAACTAGATTTAGATTGAATACACTCACTTTTGGTACATGAGCCAGCTTGAACTATTTTTCTTTTCCATTTCCTCTCATAAAGAAGGTCTAAAGCAGGATGGCCCAGTCTAAGAACCCCCCCTATGAAGCATACACTGTTCGTAAACTCGCGCTCTAGGTCTCCTCTTTGCATAATTACGCCTCACCCCAGCGAAAAGACTACCACTACTCTACCTTTAGGCTTTAGAGATAAGAGATAGAGGATGTCCTAGACTGGACCTATGTCTCCTCTTTCCCGGGCTTGAACTACCGCACTATTTCACTACATTCATTAACTACATGTGTCCACCTGACTTCGAGCATAGAATCGGGGACTGAACCTCCCCCTTTAAACAGGATGGATGTCTCTATAAGCCGTCTTCCTTTCCTATCCGCTGCTCATGGACGGAAAAGAAAAGGTAATAGGTACGGAGGAGAGAGACTTTAGTAGCAAGGCGGGCAAGTGCCTTCGAAGACGAGATGAAAGAAAGGCAGTAGCTCATAAGATCAAGGAATGGTGACTGGCTCCTTCTAGTGAATGAGGAAATAGAAAGAGCCTTAGCTCTAGGGAAGGCACCAGCTTGACTTTGTTTGAATAAGGGAATCTGTTACCAAGAGAGAGGGAATAGAATGACCTTAGGTGTAAAGCAGAAAGCCTCGATCCGTTAGGATTCGGCAGCAAGGTCAGGATTGACTTCTTTCTTACTTAAGGGCCCCAGAGATGCGAGGCTCTATCTTAGTATCTTAGCATGAGGTATAGAGGAAGAGCCACTAGTTCAAAGTAGCCAACAAGGCGCGGAGCGTGAGTGTATTAAAGAGAGCTCAAGGTTCTATCACCCAATTGAGTCGCTAACCAGATGGGGATTGACTTACTGTAGCTTGGAAGCATCAGTTTACCAAGGCTTTCTTTTGAAAGTCTATTTAATAGAGGGAGTTAATTTTCTTCCTAATCATAGAGATCTTTCAGCATTAAAGTTTACTTTGTAACCTTCTCGGATTTGCTAGCTGCTTTCCCACCTTTAGCCGAAACAGAAACAGTAAAGGCTTAGAAGTTCACCAAGCATGTTATGAGAATAATAAGATTGGTTAGCTCGCTATAGGTTCAGACATTCGATCCTTCAAGGTGAGAAAGCTAGTTATTCAATAAAGAAAAAGAAAGAGAGCGTTCCGCGCCTTCTGATCGTAGAGGAAGCCTTGATACTCAATTAAGAAAGATTGAACTATAACTGCTTTCTGCTCACCAACCAAGAAGATTTTTACCTGTCTTCTAGGTGAAGGATCCGCGGAAGGCCCAGAAGGGGGCATTCCCTTTATTGGGAAGGTGTGCCAATGCGATGGCTGAACTCAGTAGATAGCAATTTAGGTGATTGACGACAGGATGCCTAAGCCCTGCTTCTTCTTGAGATCAGATTCCTCAATGTAGTAAGTTAGGCTTGATTAAAGGCTTATAATAGCAAACACCTAGGAGTACTTCTTTTCTTCCCTTTGCATAACCAACCAAGCTCCAGCTGTTTTAAGAAAGCCTCCTGACAGAAGCACCTTCCTAAACATTTCTTCTTTATTGTTCACTTCGTCCTTCACAATTGGTTAGAATGGAATGCTAGAACTTATCAGAGTGAAAGAAGTGTCTTAAGATAGCTGGCTAGACTATAGAGAGGAAGTGGGACATATAGCTCTTTCTCAACAATGTATTCATTAGCATCTGGAGCAAGGAAGGAGTTATAGAGTTGTCACGAACTGATCAAGTAAAAATCAACTCAATCCGAGAGAACACACTTTAATCTATAATAAGATCTCATCCCCTCACTTAAGCAATGGAGCCTGCTTCGAGACTACTTATTTTTATTTGTGCTTTTCATAGCTAGGGCAGCTTATTAATAACTGTGTAATCACACTTGGTCTACGATTCCTCTTGCTAGAGAGTAGGTGTACAGATATCCCATTAATTCATCGCTTATGATCTCATGCTCTTTGCCAAAGCGTCAGTGAGGGAAGGTCATTCTATCGCTCTCAATCAGTCTTTACCCCATAACCCTAGCCTCAATAAGTTGCTTTCTCGGCTTCCGAAAGGCTTGAAGCCCATGGATGGAGCATAAATCGATTCATCCACTGAAGAAAGGGGTCCTAATCAGCTAGCCGCCTTCTTGAATACCCGTGTCCCGAAGCCACCTCGCCTAGTCGATAACCCCAAGATGGCCCCGTTATCTTGCTGAGCTCGGCTAAGCTCAGCCTCTGATTCAGAAGCCAAAAAAGGAAGGCTTAAAGGCATGGAGATCTCCACATCCAGGTGCCGTAACGGACTTAGAGAGGCTATGTTCTCGACTCTCATTTCTAACTGATCTATTAGAAGATCGGAAATGATCAATTGTGGCCCTTGAAGCGCCGGGCTCATGGCTAAAAATCCCAAGGTCTGAGAGTAGAATATACTAGACGGAAGCAAGATCTCTAAAAAGGCATCTATCTCTCTTCCTGGTATTCAATATTCCTAGTTATATCATTGAGGAGAGTGGATTCATCTTACTATTGATGGCAATTACTAACTAAACTATTTGGCTGACTGATAAAGGCTGAAGAATTAAGGAGATAGGCTGAGGGTAAAGGACTAGGGAATAGGCTAGCCTAAAAGACCTTCCTCAAGTGCCAGTGCTCACTTTTCTTAAGACAAAGCCGGTGTAGAACTCATACCTTCTACTATATCGGATCTTGCCGGGGTGACTCATTGGGTTTGGCTTTCGGTTCTTCGGTCGTAGGAAATAGTCAAACTAGCCCCGGAAGAAGTAAGAGGATGCAGATATCCCCTTCAAGAAAGTGAAAAGACTGAAAGAAGGGACCTAGCTCTTATCGGCCTTGGAAATGACGAAGCCCATGAAGAGCAAATGCACAGAGTCATCTTAGTGAAGCTTTAAAGCCCTTAGGAGGAAATGAATTCGTTCAAAATACAAAATAGCCAATTCTCTTCCATCTCCTATCTTTCAAATCCTGGACTTCAGCCTTCTCATCTTTGATCTTCTTAGGTGCTCGTGGAAGCATGCTTTCTTGGAAAAGAAAGCATGCTGGAGGAAATAAGACTGATAGATGGACGTGAGAAAGCTCTTTTATAATTCGAACATTTGTCTTTATATGGGCGGGAGGAGAATTTCAGTCTCGTCTCATCTTTCAGCTGGAGTTAAGGCTCTCCTCTAAGAACTCTTACAGGAATTGGTATACATACATAATGCTTCTTCCAAGCGAAAGAAAGATTAGCTCGATCCCAGGAGCGGAGATGGAATCGGTCGAGGAGCACTTCTCGGGGTAGCATCGCCCAGGTTGAGAAGGAATCGCTTAGCTTTCTTCGTTCAAGAATAGGAATTCTTACTTTTAGTAATCTCAATATCAGAAAAAGTGCTTAAGCGTCCATGAATGCTGTCTGACGGAGCGGAGAAAGTTCAAAAAAGAGCAAAAAACATCCCTTGGAGACGGGGGGATGGTAGAAGCCAAGTGTTCAACTATGAACAGACGGACAAAGAATTACTTTCCTTATGCTTGGCTAATGAAAGCAGATCTTGGTCCATGGAGTCCCAAGAGGGTAAGAACTCCAAACCTGTCCGATGCTTCTTCGGCCAAATACGATATACAAGTGGGACCAGCACTATGAGCAAGCTGTGCGAAAAACCGCTTCTTTGAAACCGGTTTCGCAGCAACTTGGGCGAAATGGGGTTCTACCGGGAAACCGTGGATTTTTTAGTTTTCGCTTACAGTTACTGGTCGAGCCACTGGAATGGAAGTAAGATAAGAATGAAGAAAGACTGCAAGCTCTTTGCGGCTGTCAAAGGATGAGTCAATCCCACTCAGCGTTTTCGTTCTGACGCTCTTATCTGAGAGAAGTGTAATAGCTTTTAAAGCTTAAGCAAGCGAAGTAAGATAGCCGTAAGCATTTCCTATATCAGTAGCACTGACGTCCGTCCTTATTCGAAAGGAAGTACCTTCACACACAAAGAGCGGGTTAAGATAGTGTGAGGTGGGCCAAGAATCCAATGACCGAGCAAGACTCAGAACAATGGGGACAGAGCAAAGCGCTTAGATAGGGACTACCCGCCCCATCCCACTTCAGCTATTTTGAAGGGCTTCGTTGAGTGAGTAAGCCTTTTGTTGGTTTTGGTAAAAGGCTTGGCAGCTGCCTATTCTTCTATCAAAAGACTGAAGAAAGAAAGTGCGAGTTTTACAAGTAAATCAGTTTTCGTCTTATCATTTTTCGTTCAGTTAGCTTGAAAACAGACTCGTAGTTAGAAAGAAGATGCTTCCTCAACTCAACATCTTTACTTTAGTCTAGTTATAAAGGAAAGGCTCGAGAACCATGAGAAGAAGAAGTGTGGCGCCTTGATGAGTTATCTCTTACCTCTTTCTTTTCCGCTTACTACTATTCTTTTCATCTTTCAATGCCTTCCACTCATGACCGCCCAGTACCTGTAAGAAGTGCCTACCTTCTAAAACCTGACACGGGAAAGGAAAGGAGAACTGAAGTAAAGCTATTGCAAGAACTACAATACGATAACTTTGAGCAGATATTAATGAAAAGGTAATCATTAATAGAGATTCAGTAAGGGTTACTATATTAATCCTTACGGACTAACCAGTAACCATGCTTCGTGAGCAACTCACGGAGTAATACTGGTACTATGTGCTCAGCAATACACCGTGCCCAACGCTTAGAAGAGCTAAGGCACCCAGGGAATGAAACCCTGGATGGTGCCCAACAATTATTTCAATATTGGACCTTGGACATATAAGAGTTCCGAATCTATGACGAAAGACGATCTTTTGTTCTCATGGTAGCCTGCTCCCTTACGAAACTTTCGTTATTGGGTTAGCCATACACTTCACATCTTTAACGCGATTCACATGGTGATACAAATGAAGGATAAGAATCTACAACGCAAACGAACGCCAAAGTTGACGATCCTTTACTCCGACAGCATCTATGGTTCCTCAAACAATCTCACACTTATTAAATCCTTAACCCTCTTAATAAGACTACAGAATGTTCTTGTGAATTATGGCCAATACCAGGTATATAAGCAGTGATTTAAAACCCAGAGGTAGGCTGTTATAGAATCCAATCCGGTCTTAGCCTTTTGGGCATTAGGAGTAAGGCCTGGCCTATGGAAAGGCTTCTTTCTCTCTACTATAGAATGATTGATTGCTTGCAGTGAAAAGAGAATATCCCATGCAGTTAGCTTTCCAGGGAAGGGAGTGATTCCCATGAGGGTCTTACTTTCTTCTTTCCTTGCTGATGTGCTAGCGTAACTAAATAAGCAGTGGATCCTGGCTCCGGGTAAACGGATTTATGAATGATCAAAGCAAGTGCCATCGTAATCTTAAATGATCGTATAATAAATAATGTTCCACTTAGGTAAAACGAAATAAGAAAAGCAAAATAAAGGCGTCAATGAGTTCTCGCCCACTTTGAACGGATGGTTAGAAATTAAAATGTAAATGAAGGAATGCTTGCACAAGGTTTTTATTCCAAGCCAATAAGAGTATGAACTGAACTACTTCCATGGTATGTGGGAAGGGAAAAAATAGGTACAGTCAGAACATAATTAGAGAATGGGATAGGCAGTCCATAAAGGTTAGAATGCAGAATGCAAACGTGCCTGCAGCAAGAGCGGATTCCATCGAAGCAAGGTCATACTCGATCGATCGGATTGGAAGAAAGAGAGTTAAACAGCCTAGGGTAGGTTTTGTATCGGCTACAATGAAAGAAATGAAAGAACGCCTTTTTATCTTATTAGGTTTGATTGCTGTGAGAAAGTTTTGATATTTTCTATGCTTACGATGGCTGTTCTCGACTATTTTGCAGTCGATGCTTTCCCCTAAGCTAGCTCGTCATCGAATATAAAAGGTTAATCGGATATAGTATAAGAGTACTATCCTTAATTTCATCCAGATAGATTCGAAGAAAGATGCTAGAGAGATCATAATCTTCGTAAATCTCAGCTTTCGCCCTATCAATCTAAAGCATAGACAGGCAAATCATTACCATCCTCTCTGTGATAGAATTATAGTCATCGTAACTTCTACGTCGTTTGGTGTCCTACTCACAGTAAACTTACCATAAGAGCTAAGACTCTCAAATAGTCAAATAGAAAATAGAACTCAATACATCTGAAGAATGGAGTCTTGAAATCTACTCTCAATCCGGATCCTTAGAATAGTCTTTCTAGATTGAATGAAGTAAGCTAGCCAAAAAAATCTCAAAGAGTTCTATAGTTAGAATAGTAGGATTTTAGTACTTTAAAATTTTCATTATCATCATTATACATTATAAGTGTAAACTATATCTTTAATATGTTTTCCATCATCTTTGAAAGAATTCCACCTATAGTCGTAATGACTCACGTCATTGTTAATTGTTAGGAACCCACTCTTTCTTATCATTATTTTCATTATATAAGCATACCTGTTCTACAAATTTCAATTTTATGTAACTCTTAAATATAGAATCTTCTTTACAAATTAACTTAGTTAAAGAAGTGGGTCTTAGTTTATTCTTCAATAAGTGTTCTAACAGATAGATTGGAATAAGTTGATCCTCTATATCATGAATTCGTTAATATCCTCCCATTCTATTTTAGTTCATAAATTCGTTAATAAATGCGATTAGACTCATAAGTAAAAACATAGTTAGAAAACCTTGTTACCAAATTACTGTAAAGAATTGTGTCTCAGTACAGGCGCCACCCATTTTACTTTATTCTCAATCATATACATTACATGGCTATAAAGGCATCATTAAGTTTACAAAGGTTGATCAACCTTTGATCTCGTAGGAATTCGTAGAGTCCTTTTTCCTTTTCTTGCGAATACGATCATAGAGCCTGATTTGAAAACTTGTAGTTTTCATATAGTTTCGTTCTAGTAGTAAGTAGTAAATAGTTGAATACTATAAATAGTCTTTTATATATATGAATATGACAGGTAGATTCACGCTTGAAATCAAGCAACCTAGACTGCGGATCAACTCAATTATATTGACTATAATTAGATTATATATCTTATCCGGAAAGAGTTTGCGTTTGCACCTGAGTTGATAGAAGAGTCCTGCTATTATTATAATTATATAGGATTCCTTTCTATTTAAAAATAGATATGGCTTCCCTTTAGCCATTCGAATTTGAGTCTTACCATAGATAAGGAGGCATAAAGATACCTTTAACTAGCTTACGATTGAGATAGCACAAATATGATTTAATAGAATATAATGATCCTTAAGGCTGAAGCTCTTTTTGAAAGTCAGTGTACACATCATGAATCTTTTTTCTTTTCAGAGGGGATGCATTTTTGTGCTTAGCGGAAGTCAGTCATGAGCTGATAAACACTTGCAGAGGCATCTTGAGTAATAGGTAGGATCAGTCCGATCTCCATAGAACCTCAGAAATCTTTTTCATTTCTGTTTTCGTTAGAAGTGGCTTCCTATCTTCGCCCTCGGCGCGTTCAATCTCCACTTTCATTTTCCCGGGATTTTAGGCTGCAAGTCCATTTCAGCTCGTAGATGGGATCTCAAATCGGCCTTTTTGCGTTTTACCGGGAAAATTGCTTGTTTTTGATCGCATTTCCGTGACTGACACTTTTTCCTTCCGAAGTGCACTACCGTCTCCCCTTGATGTGTATGTGCTTATAGGTGTAACACCGTGATCGGGGAATGAGACAGAAGAGGTTTGGAACCCAACTAGCCTGTCTGATCACTGACAACCATTTCGTTTAGTGAAAGGTGAAAAATCATCTTGTTATGTTAACCAGAGGGGCAATCGTTGAAAGAAATATGGTATCAGGGCATGCACCCAACCCATTTATCGAGGAAAAACTATAACAGCACAAGCCACTTCTTTTATCCCTTGTTTTAGGGCAGGTTCAGTCTCAGTGAAATCTCTATCTAATAGCGAACAGGGCTAGTTTCATAGAAAGTTCACGAGCCGTAAAATCAGTAGCGAACACCAGTAAAAGTCAAGTCAGTCTGTTAATGGCTCAGATCGAATAGGGAAAGACGAACCCACCGTGGTTTAGTCGGCCTGAATCTGCTGTCGATCATTCACAAGATTCTCTGTATGAATTGCATACTAAGTGTAAGTGCGTGCACGAGATACGAAATGTAGTCTCAGTACTCAGAATAGTAGTCTTCCTTCTTTCATACTGGGTTCCAAACTTGAAGTCTAGACTTTGACTTAAGTGAAGTAAAGCTTCACCTAATCACCCGGTACTCCTTATGTGACTGACCTAGCCTACCATGGAATGGAGGAAAAAGGCAACCGCCTTACTTCTTGAGATTCCTATCGTCCAACTCAATGCTACCAATCTGGGACATTCTATCGATTTGATTCCACCCGATCCATCCACAGTGGCTGGGTAGTTTGGGATTAGGGTTGCCGGTCTCATTGTTTTGAATTCCATCCTGACTGATTAGGCCTGAAAGGGGCTTTGTTGAGCTGGCGGGGTCCATAAGACCTTAGTGGCGTGAACCTCTGACGGTGGGGTTGACTACTTCTATATGATCTGGAATGACTGTGAACGACTTTTATATGAAATAAAAAACGAAGGACTCACCACGCCAGAATAAGCATGAGTTTCATTCCATTTGTGCCCAGAGACTAGTATGTACTTCAACAACATAATGACATTATACTGATTATAGGCTCCTGGTATTGATAGGTCCCTCACTGACTTGCCTATTCCCGTGGACTTATATACTCTCGTTTTGTTATACTCACTTCTACTGAATACTGAACCCGGAAAGGAGAACCCTAGGCCAGATGCCTGCCTGGACGAGAATATGCCTGCCTAAACAAGCCCACCAAAACTAAATAGACGAGATGACGAAGACTCACCCCCGTTAGAAAGAAGAGTGCCGTCTGTCTAAAGTCTTTCCTCTTGTTAGTAGGAACCGAGCTATGGGATGTGTCGGCAATTTCTTTGTATGTGCTGCCTGGCCCCCCGGTGCTACGAAATTGAAAATCCTACCTAATTCAACCTCCCGAAACACTATCAGAGTAAGCAACCATGGTAAATAGAGGAGTGTGCCTAAGAGAAGACTCCTATCCACTCCAGTTCACTATAGAACCTATTCCTGAGGGGAACCGACACACTAATTAAGAACGGCTTCCCCACTAAATCTTTCTGATGAGCGGATTCCCGAGGAGCAACTATCCCCATTCCTTCTATTTGGACTTCTCTTGAGCGAAGATAACAGAATGTCGCTAGTGGGCCGAGGAGAATTCGAATTTAAAAAAAAAAAGAAGACCTTGCGCCCGCCCCAACCTGCGCGTGAGGAACAGCTCCTTGGTCAATACAATCTATCCCTAAATAGAGCCTTTCATTCACTATGATAGGACGAAAGTACTTGCTCACTGGAGCTTGAAAGCAGGAGAGAGGCGATTGGCTTGATGGAATGATGTGCCAAAAAAGCCCTTTGCTATTGGGAGTGTCTCCTTCATAATCAACTATGTCGAATCTTTCTTGAACCTAATTTCAAATTCCCTCACGAGGACCCGTGCCAAGTGATCAAAATGCCCTCTTTCTAGCTAGCGGTTCAAAGAGAAAAGAAGTCCAAATCCAATATCTCGGTCAGCCATAGCTCTTGTTGGATCTAGCTCGATAGAATTAAGTAGACCGGAATATTGAGCTTGGATGATAGACTAGCTGAGCTACCTGGGGTTGTTAAGTGGACAATGATGCTTTCTTCCTTCGTTCAAATGCCTAGTTTCCTGGCTGCTGAGATGCATTGAATTCCCTTCCCACGAGGGTTCGAGAGCTTGTGGCACTGACTACATGATAGCATTTACTGGGCCCGTCCCTCAATCCTTCTTGATAGAAGGAGCGAGTCGCCTACTTGAATTAGAACGAAGTTCAGTTCAAAGGTGAAGGAAGATCTTTCACCAAATCGCCTTCAGCCGTAAGACGATGTTAAACATTAAACAGAGGCCTCCAAATCGGAATATTAAAGAAATGAATCGTAGTTCAGTCAGATCCTTTCCCAGAGGTTTGACGTAGAAAAGGTTAGAAGGTGTTTTTGGCCAACCAACGTACCGGAGTAAGGCTGTACTTTGTTTTCTTCGGTCTGGCTTTGACGAGCTTGCCTGGCATTAAGGTCTTTCTCATTGCAGTCTGTTCTCTTCTAATCTACGTCTTTGGGTATGTATACGCGGTGATAGGCCTTTCCCTGAACTCAAAATAGCTTTTGACAGCATTCGATTCTGTGCACGTGGTAAACTCTTGATCCTTTAATGAGAAAGAGGGCATTCTCCGCATCAACAATTTCACTTCCTTGCCCTAAAGCTCGCTGGCTTTCCAAAAGAGCCTAACAGGATTGGTGAAACTGGATTGGTTGGATGCTTTTCCTTGCTCTCTACTTTCCTAAGCCTGCTCACTGACTTAACTTGCTAGCGATGCGAAGAGCCTGCTCTCATTTGTTTAAAATACAACTCCGGGAGCGAAGTCATCTTAATAGTAAAAGAGCCTGGGACTGATGTAAAGGCTTGAAAATGCTACAGCCTAGAGAGAAAAAAAAATGATATAAGGGAATAAATCTACCTATTATCTTTTTTAACCTACAATGGAATTATCCTTAGCCCTCCTAGAGAAAGTCTTACCTCCTCGAGTACGAGCGCGAGTAAGATATTGTCGTATGGATCTACTGTATGAACCTATTCCCTCGCCTCGGCTGGAACACCTCCCGAAAGGATGGATACTAACGACAGTTCGTTGAAAGCTTTCTTCCCTCTATTGAATCAGCGTTAACCGAGAATCCAGAACTAGCAGGTTATGAAGCATCATCAGCATTGGCGGCACCCTGGCCTTTCAAACAAGAATACCTTCCCGAAGTGGTATCCAACTCTTTAACCTCAGCTGCTGTCCTCTGAGTATGCCTATACAACCTGTAATTCCTTTCTTCCCAAAAACAGTAGGTAAGTGTAGTGAGGCCAGCAATAAGAATCCATCTGTGAGTAGAATCACCCTTCCTTTTGAAGTACAACTCAACCTGCTGAAGTGAAACCAAAAGCCTTCTTGCTCCCAGCCAGCTCAATACATTCTGCAGCACAGATTGGCTATAACTGCACCTATAGAATACATGGTCATGACTCTCCTGGGTTGAAAAGCATAGCACACACTCAGTAGTACGAATTTGGATACCCATGGCTTTCAATCTATCCAAGGTAGGTAGCCTCCCTAAACTTACTCGCCAAAAAGAGAATGAGTGCTTTGGGACATTATACTTACCCCAGCAAACACGTGCTAAAGGGACTCAGCGGCATGTCACCACATAGCCATTTATAACCAGAAGAGAGAGATGGAGTATTGTCCAGTGGGTGAACCTGTCCAAGAGTTGCCTGTATAACCTGCTGCAAATTTATCTCTAACTTTGAGCAATTTCCTCCAGTACCACGAACAAGTAGTCCCCGCGGAGGCTGTCCAAATTGTTCTATCCTTTATGTATATCCCATGAGCCCATTTAACCCACAAACAAAGTTTATCCTGGGCGTCACACCAAAGGTGTTTTGCTACTGCTGCTAAATTCCATAAGTCGCACTGATGAACTCCTAACCCTCCTGCCTTCTTAGGTTTACAAATGGTGCTCCAAGCAACCGGAGGTACTTTGGTAAATTCTGCCTTCTGCCCCCAAAGAAAATTCCGGCAGATAGCCTCTATTTGCTTAATCACACCCTTAGGGAGGATGCCCAATAGGAGTGCATTGACAAAAGAACAGAATTTACCAATTGGTTTCGCCCTGCATAAGATAAAGACCGAGTAGACCAGCAGTGAATTCTCCTAGTTATCTTTTCAACCACCAAATTACAATCTGCCTTTGACCATCTTTTGGGGGTTAATGGGACCCCAAGATACCTGACAGGGAATTGCCCCAATGTAAACCCTGTGAGAGCCAGTATTTCAGCGGGGAGACACCTGCTATAAAAGCTTGTGACTTCATGGGTGCAACATCAACAAATTCGCTCATGATCAAGCTACAACCTAAGATCTATGACCATATTATGTTCACTGTTCGTATTTCGTTCATTCCATCGGTATGCTCCCAGGTACCTGTAATTGTGATCCGTTTGTCAGAACCAAGGGGTCTTTCTGTAGAAACCTCCACGAACAATCGTCGTTTTTTGATGGTTTTTGCGCTTCTCACAGCTGCTCTTTCCACACCTCCGGATATCTGGTGCCAAATTGTCGCCCGTTTCCTTATTTCTTTGATAATAGAGTTGGCTATCTTTGTGGCATCGATTGTACAAGTTCGTGAAGAGGGAATGAGTGAACAAGCTATAGTTCTTTAGACTATTAGTTCGGATGCGCATACGTTTTCTCCCTCGGCTCGATCGACAAAAAAGAAGAGTAGTGAAGCAAATGCCATGCCTATTTCGGTCCAAGAGAGCACTCGAGTCCTTCTTAGTACTCAAAAGCTTCATCACAAGGGACTTGGTCCATGCACTGATTTAGAGCTTCAGTTCAAGGTCCATCCTAACCCCTTAGGATCCGTTACCCTCCTCTTTTGGGAAGGTCAAGAGACCTTCTAAAGGGTTTACTCATTAAATTGAGGCTAAACCCACGATAAGAATAAGGGAAGCTCAAAAAAAGAAGGTCGCGCCGTGAACAGTTTCTGGACAGAATGTTGGTCCAAGTTTGAGGCAAATTTTGTCTATGCTCCTCATGACATGGCCAAGGTTACTCTGGGTTATCTTTAAGTTCAAGATGTTAGCTTTCACATGGATCAAGTTTCAAGTCATTTGGAGTTCATTTGGTTGGTCAAATTATGCTCCAAAGTGGACTACCCCAAAGTGAACTTTCAGTTCCAGTTTGGACCATCTGCCTATTTCGGCCCATTTCTCTCAAACGGCTGGGCCAAAATTAGTGAAACTTTTTTCATTAAAAAATAGACTTCTCAAGCTTTCATATGAATCCTATTTCATTAGATTTGGACCAGAAACAAGAGAGTTATGGCTCAATGAATCTGACCCTGCTGCAGTGTCAACATGCGGAAGTCTAGAAGCATTAAATGCACGCCCAGCTGATTCCAAGGATGCATTCCCCTTTCTTAACTTGGGAATTCAAGATAATAGGTCCCCAAGCTGATGGGAACAAGTCTCAAGAGCCCTAGTTTTCACATTTATATTGTTTTTACCATAGTTTATCTAGTAACTTACTTTTATATTTCCTATGTTAATCTAGTAAGTTGTAAGTTGTATTTTCCTATGTAAGAGGAGTTCCCGTCAGTGTTGGCCAGCCCTATAAAAGGCCATACTCAAGCTTAGTTGAAGCAAGTTGAAATGAATGAATATTTGAGCTTTAAAGCTTTCTCTCTCTAAAATCTTAAGTTCTCTTTATCCTTGCTTTGAAGGTGGTGAGTCTTGAGTGGAGCCTTTATAGAATTCTTGGTGGATCCTTAGTCTTGGTGGGTGGCGTTGCCTTTAAACCAAGTCATATCCGGTTCAAGGGAAAATGAAATACTAAACTCAAGTTAGCATTCTTGCCTATCTACGCATACGCTCCATTTGGTATCAGAGCAAAACCAGGTTGGTGTGCTTGAGTTTATTCCGCATTTCCTTTGTCTTCTCCTTAGCGACAACGAACCTTTTGACCAAACACAATTCCAGCTACAAAAGAACCTAGCTCCTCAAACAGCCCTTACATAAACTTTCCTCATCATGTCAAATGAAGAACACTCCCGTCCTAACTCTCCCCAACCAGCAAGAGTACCAAGGGGAATGAGTTTAGAACAAGCTCATATCATGAGGCAAGATAATGCCATTCTCACTCTCCAACAAAGTGTGAGACAAATCAGTAGGCAACTTGAGCAAATGGCTACTCACTTCACCAACTTTCAAGGTGATGGACAGGCTCCTGAACCGAGTGTCCACGAAGATGAGAATGATAACTGACGCGATTCTAGCTTGAGGAGTCATTCTAGAAGGGGAGGAAGGAGACCTCCTAGGGACGATTTCCGGGATATCAAGGTGGAACCTCCGGAGTTTAATGGCAATCAAAACCCCGATGAGTACCTAGAGTGGGTACAAGCCTTAGATCGAATCTTTGAGGCCAAGGGCTATGATGATGCGAAGAGTTTCAAGATTGCTAGCCTTAGACTCACAAGGTATGCCTCTTTATGGTTTGAAAACCTTAAGAAGCAAAGGGCTAGAGATGGCAAGAGAAGGATAAACTCTTGGGAGAAACTTAAAACTCACATGAACAGGAAGTTTCTTCCCGAAAGTTACAAGCAAGACATCTACAACCGAATGTTCTCACTCAAACAAAACAACTTGAGTGTGAGTGAGTACATGAGGGAGTTTGAGCAACTCCTCTTGAGGAGTGGCATGCATGAACCCCAAGAGCAAACCGTGGCTAGGTTTCTCAATGGGTTGAATCCCCTCATTGCTAGAAAGGTGGAAATCCAAACTTATTTCACCTTGGACGATGTTTGCAAGCTAGCTCTCAAGGTAGAAAAACGAAAGAAAGAAAAGAAGGTTTTCTCTAAGCCTTTCACCAAAGACCTTGCAAGTTCAAGACCCCAATACAAGCCTTTCTCTACTCCCAAACCTGAGAGTTCCTCAAAGGTTGACAAAGGCAAAGCCGTGGCCCTTCCTTCTCCAAAGGAATTGCCTAAAAGGCTTGAGGGTAAGAAGTGTTTTAAATGTCAAGGTTATGGTCATTTCCAATATGATTGCCCCAATCAAAGAGTCATGACCATGCAAGAAGTGGAAGAAGTTGATGCTATGATGATGGAGGTTCAAGGCGAGCCTAATGAGGCAAATTCGGACCACTTGGAAGATGAGACTCAACTTGATGCCGATGAGGGTGAACTTCTTGTTTTAAGAAGGTTATTACATGCCCAAGACTCTCCTTATGACAAGGCACAAAGGGAAATGATCTTCCACTCCCGGTGCACCATCCAAGACAAGGTTTGCAACTTTCTTATTGATGGAGGAAGTTGTACCAACGTGGCCTCCACTCTCCTTATTGAGAAGCTTGGTATTCCTACTATTTCTCATCCCAAGCCTTACTCTTTGAAATGGCTCAATGATGGTGGCGACATTAAGGTAACCAAACAGTCCCTTATTTCTTTCTCCATTGGAAAGAAGTATAGAGATAATGTTCTTTGTGATGTTGTGCCTATGAGTGCTTGCCACATTCTTTTGGGGCGACCTTGGCAATTTGATAGACATGTTGTCCATGATGGGTTTAAAAACACCTATTCCTTGGTCGTTGACAAGGAAAAGATTGTTTTGAATCCTTTGGCTCCTAACCAAATCCACAAAATCAAACCTGGGGTGGGAAGTGAGAAAAAGAGAGACCTTCTCATGATGAGTGAAACACGGGTTGAGAGAGCTTTAAGCAAAGGCATAAAGTCCTAGCCTTGCTCATGCTTTCAAGCAACAAAAGTGAGGAAGTGACTCCCTTACACCCTCTAGTCAGCCCACTCATTTCTCAATACCATGATGTATTCCCACAAGAGAGATTCTTTTTAGCCTCTGAGAGAGGATACTCCAACAAGAAGAGCCTAACCTGGGCCCGCTCTGTGCGTGACTATCTTCAACTGGGGATAAATGCCATTTTTTTTCCAAAATCCAATCAAAATCAATACAGTTCTACAACTATTAGCAGTAGCAAGAAGAAAGGAAGCGTTGGTTGTTGGATCCATATCCTTTACTCGTACAATAGAGGAAAACCTAAAGCATTAGCAAGCGGGAATGAAAGGATTAGCAGGGACAGATGGATCTACTAGGTCTATTGTACAGGGAAAGCCATCACTTGTCTCTAGCTCTTTATATGGAAGGTATGCTACTACCACTTCTACCGCTTCTGGATCAACAACTGACTCAACCCTATCTACTAGTTCAGTACCAGTCCTTTCTTTATTTAAAAAAAAAGGCTATTAAGGTACTGATGCTACCACTGGTGCTTTGCCTCCTCCACTAGAGGAGGTAGCCCGGATAAGCTACTGAAGCCGCTACTCGTGCTAGTTAATCCATAATGAAAGCACGAGTGCTAAAGAATCTGCCGCTAGCTCTACTAATGATGCTATAGGTTACAGATTGAGTACAATATGCCGCTTTCCCTATGACGTAAGGGCTTTGCTTTGCAGCTTGGCTTTCTCTAGTAGCAGCGTCTTCTTTTTTCTCTCTATTATTTATGTCACATAAGAGTCTGGTCTTCCTGTCTATAGGGATGTGGCTTGCTTTCCTTCCAGTGCTTGTAGTGGCATAAGGAAGAGTTTGATTCAGGTAGCTCTATGTTACTACGGTTGGTTCCGGGAAAATCCTGAGGCAACTCGCTTACTTTAGGGTTAGCTCAAGCTAAAACAAATAAGAAGAAATTAGATCTAGCCAGCTGGTTGTTCCAGGAAGCTAAGATGGCTGCTATCGACGAGCTGAGGAGAGAGCAAGAGCTGCTTAACTTCGTCAAGCCTAAAGGGTTAAGTCCTTTGTAAGATGCCCTTCTTTACTTCTATCTTTAGACTCTTACTGCGCACCCGACTTTAGGACGTACTAGAGTGAGTCCTTTCTATCTCCTACTGGCAAGAAGACCTAAGAGAGCAACCCATTTCTGGGCAGAACGCGGGTAGGAGCCCCCTTTCTCTTATATCAGTACTAGGAGTAGGACTTAGCCTTCTTGCTTGGCTTCCTTTCACCCGAATGTCTAGGGGCTTGGTTGAGGTGGGTTGTTGCATCCCCTCTTTATTATTGGGATATAGTAAGCTTAACTCCGTCAAGCCTCTGCTTCCCAAGGGAATCCTTGTTCAGAAGTAGTGACGATTCTCTGTTAGGTCGGCTTAAAAACCGCTTATAAGATAAGAGGTCGGTCGCTTATCTAAGTTGACGGTTGATTACAACTATATTTATATTTTTTAATCAAAATCACACGGAACACCCACTTGAGAATCAAAAGATGTGATGTACAACCAAGTCCTAACTTTGGCATATTCAAACCAAAGATTTGCTAACGCATCATTCTTTAAGTGGTTCCAGTCCAGAAGATGCCCGTCGGTTAGTCAGTTTTTCAGTTTAAAGAAAGAGACACAGGCTTTACTAAAACAATTATTTAATGCTGCATTCGCTAAGTTTGAAAAGTCAACTAGGGCAAGAGTCGTCTTAAGGCAAGGCTTAAAGTAAAGGCAAGCGTCAATTAAATCCGTCTTTCCCTGTGAGACCTTTATTTTACTAACATAGCCCCTTTTTATTTCCCCCCATACCGAGGGCTTCTTTAAAAGGATCCCCGAACTCCACTCCTTCCCTCGAAACTAAAAGCAACTAATTGTACCCCAAAAGCGTGCCTGCTTTCAGACGCTCAGCTCGTGCTTCTTTCGAGGAATCCCTTCATCGTGACACTCGACCAACCTAATAAAGGGGCTCGAAAGCAGGATTGCCCTTTCGAATTGGATTGATAGGTTTGACGGAGGTTAAGTCGTAGATCAGGAAGAGATGATCTTGAAAGAAGCTTCTTCTTCATTCAACAAAGCATTAGTAACTGATTGCAGATTAGTTTCGAAGATTTCTTGGGGCGAATGCATTAGGACTGAAGCCTTTTTGCATAACAAAACTCCGTCTTCGGCTATTTCCAACATGACGCTAGATGATACGCTACACAAGAAGGTACCAGATCAGATGTAGGGCAGACGCAAGATTTGGCTCTGTCTCTTATGTTCACCTGCCTGAACCGTCAAAAGGGAAGTTCGACAAGAAGGCTGTCAAATGTGTGTTCGTTGGAGACTCCACTGAGAGGAAAGGGTGTAGGTGTATTGAGCCTTCGGCAAGGATGGTGGATGAGTCCCGTGACGTCGTGTTCGGTGGGAGATGTTAGCTCTTGTGTTCCGGCGATGGGGAGTTTCAAACAAAGGGACGGAGGTACGTTCTGACCGATCACAAGGGGGCAGGCTGGCAGACTACAAGGTAAGGAGTGTTAAACCCATTAGACTGATTTCTTGAGAAGGTCGGGCAGGGTAGGCTTAATTGTTTGGCTGACAAGAACCATGACTCTAGGAAGAGCTCACTGGAATGTCATGCCTGGAAAGAGGTCAATGTTCAATTGGGGCCAGGTAAGATGAGATAGGAATGGATACGGCAAAGAATAAATGATAAAGAGAGTACAGGGCAGGGGGACGGTGAGGCAATGTTCAGTACGGTTGATCCGGCATCAAAGATAAAGATATTGTATTGAGCGACCGATAGTCCGAAGAGCTCAGGATAGGTCTGTAGGTCTTTTCTTTGCCTGGGGTCGAAAGAAGCCAGTCGAAAAAGAAAATAGGCTCAGGCCTTGTCCGCTAAGACAATTGAGTCCGTCTTAAAAGTGTGAGTCACATAGAAATCGAAGGATGAAATGCTCCCCGCCTTATCAGGCCGTGTCTCCTCTAGCCTGGAGGAAGTCTTATCGTAAACAGGCAGGCATTATCTGATTTCAATACCTTCTGGGATACTGATCATGGAAGCTAGTGTGGCCAATGCGTCAGCAAACGGATTCTTCATCCCCGGTACGTGTATGTAGGTAGGCTTTCCGCTTTCAGAAGTAAGAAGCTAGTCAATTTTATTGCGGTTTCCTTCCCGGAGCGACTGCTTCGTGAGATCAATGCGGACGCGACGAAGGGCTCTCAACACCTTAAAAAAAGAGCAAGATGGCCATATATAAGAGATGGATTCTGGCACTCTTTCTTTACATGGGTGCATACTGGGATACAATAACTGGATGGGCAGAACAGGAGAAAAGAAACGGGATGTCCGTTAAAGCTTTCTGGTCTAGGATTTTCAGATGTATGGGCACTTTCTTGACTATCTTAGGTTAGGGACTTAGCCGACCTTCATGCCGAGAGATTCTGTTTGACACCGCTTCACTTACGCTTTCTCAATCTCTACGAAAACGACTTTCTTTATCTTTATTACTTTATTTGAATTTCGAGACGACCGAGCGAGTTACGTTACTCTTCTCTTGTATAGCTGTAAGTCATAGTGTTAGTCGATCGACTATAAAGAGAAGTCGTGCCCCGACCAAGTTCATTTGAACCAATAATTCAAGGAAGAAGTGAATAATGGTTCCTAAGGCCTTTTAGTAAATTGAAATGGGTGGGCTTTCGGACCTGGCAGAATGCATTTAAAGGCTAAGCCTGGGCTAACCATTGCTTTTGTTGGTCCTCAGCCAATCGCTTTATCGTACCCTTGGTCGGGCTGATATTGATTCAATCCCTGAGCGGAGTAGATCGATATGAACTTACTTATGATGATGCGTTTTCTGCTTATGCACCAGTGAAAATCAATATCTTATTTCTTTCATTGACTCCATGAATGGATCTTCAATAGTAGCCTGCTGACTCTTTTACCTATGATAAAATTGGTGCTTTACTTGCCTACTTCTTCTTTCTTAGAACGAAGACGTAATTTTTGCTCTATCAGCAGAAGAGGAGATCCTTCGTCCAGGAGTCAATCTCTATCTTGGTCTGGGTAATAGTTAGAGAGTACCTACTGAGCTGAGTTGAGGGCTCAGCGAAGCTCGTTGTTTAGTAGTCTTTCTCGTCGGAATGGTTATACGGTAGCAGTGACCTTAGCTTAGCAGGCCTACAATAAAAAGCCATAACAAAGTCCTTTTCGGATCCATTTCGTTATGATTCTTTCGAGGTCGCGGAAGAACCTGAAGTTCTATCTCTTACAAGAATGAGTTGATTCAGTTTTGCATGGTGAATTCGACTTATTAAAAAAGCAATTAAACTTATCCTCACCTGATCGTAGGGACACGCAAGCGCTAACCGATCTGCACCTCTCCCCTCTCTTTACTCCCCCGAGTCCTCTCGGTCGGGAAAGCTTTGTCAGGAAGTTTTTAGGTTTTGGTCTTCGATCGGTAAGTTCCAAGAATGGCTGAAGCCCTAGTAAGACCGACAGAAGTTGGCTCCCTCCTTGCTGAGCTATTCGGATCGAAATTTTAAGATTCGCCTTTCAGCTCTCGCATCAGAAAACTCAAGCCTAGAAGCTTGACCGGACAAGGTGGGAGTAAAGAAGGCTTGATGTTAATTAAGAAGCTCAATTACATCGGTTCAAACTTGCTAGAGGTTGCTACTAGAAATTTATGGGTAGAGAGCACTAAGGGCAGACGGATTTATAGGTAGGGGATCATGCTCAAAAGCTAACGATAGGACAAAGAACTCCTGGTCAATACAAAGAAAAGATAGAGACTCCATTAACAAAAGATAACCAGCCAACGCGTGGAGGGAAAGAAAGACTAAGTAGAATCCTTCTCCGAATCTCGCCAAACCTTACGAGACTAAAGACCCTCTATCACTTAAGAACAAGAAAAACCATATCAAAAAGTGAGCTTCCGAAGAAGATCCTTCTTTTCATAGATGGGGAAGAAAAGGAAGGAAAGTAACCCATATAATATAAAAAAGGGAACAAGAGGTGATATCATACAGATCCCTCCTTCGTAGCCGGTAGCCCGAAGAGGCTATTCCAACAAGCGTCTTCTCTCCACCAGTCTTCATTTCATGAAAGTACACGAATCCTGGCAGCTTTTATCCAGTTTTAGGGCTTTCGAATACGACTTCGATATTTGCTTTTATAGTTGAGTTAGATAGTTGTCTAGACCTGTCCATTAAGGATTGACTGCTGGATGTCAAGATTCTAAGTGGACACTTTTGGCGTCTGCCTCGAGCCATGCTAAAGATTGTTCAAGATATTGCTATGATAGGATTCAAAGCAAACTACTAGTTGTGCTACCAGGTACGACTTTGCCAGATACACCTCTTTTACGAGACCTCTTGCAGAGACTCGTAATTATTTGAGAGTCGATCGAATAACTATGCTTATTGTTAAGTCGAATTAAACTGACAATTGAGGTCAGTAAGAAGCTTACCGCCTTAAGCTATAGGACTTCCCCAGAGGGATGAGGTAGTCGTACCGCTTCTGGGACCACGATATGAACCACCTGGTGCTGTTTTTTCGACAACTGCCTCAGCAGTTAAGCCTTGTTCTTCTGCGATATTTCCTTCAAAGTTTGCGTGGATGACCGATTGATGTTATGTGGATGTAGATCACCTGGAGGCCTTTTGAGATAGGCCTTATGCTTGCTTCTAGGCCTTAAGTAGCTATATCTGATCCGTCTTTCCTTGCCCGAGTTTAGCCTGGACCACGTCGAGTTCCAATCGTTTGAGGAAAGTCGGCATTCTTAGTTGAAAGGAAATCGTTAATGAATGGACTTTTTCTGTGCCCCATCAGAAATCTCCCCGCACGCTGAGAGAGAGGCTAAGAAATTGTATGGCCTTACCGAATAAAAAATAGAATATAGCTAGAGGTGCTACAGCTTCGTTTAGGGTGTCTTTTCCTATATTCTATGCGATGTGATTACCATTGCTCTTTTGGGTTACCAAAATAGTATCTGCTCGCTGGAAGAACCGTTCTGCCAGAGCGTTCCTATATCTCCTCGACACCTTTCGGCTTTCCATAACCACTTTTCTAGACCTGAGACCGTATTCTCGTATTGTACTGAAGAATGTCCCTCGTGAAACATCATAAGAAGAGGGCTGAGCTATTCAGCTATCACATTTCCAAGTCTTGGCCGGAAGAAGAGCCTTTGGCATCATTTCCGGTTCTTTTCTTTCTTTTACCTCGCTTTTCTTTCTTTTAGAGCCGAAAGGTCGATTTTTTTCTTCTATCTCTTCCGCTTCGAATTATGGTTCTGCCAAGGTATAATCGTTCTGACGTAGTCTAAGTATCCGCTCCGAAGCGAAGGCGAAGGGACTGAGACAGATAAAGGTAATTCATTCTGGTATTAGAGAGGTCTAACTAAGCCCAGCAGGGAAGGACCAGAGGGTTCACCCTCTCTCTTGTAATGGCTCACGAACGGAATGAGTGGCATGGAATAAATGAGTTGATAAACGAAGAGCAAAGATAAAAGATACGTATCTAGTTGTATCTTTCAGTCAACCCCGCGTTCCCTAAGTTCAGACTCTTGCCCTAAGGCCAAGAAAGAAAGAAAAAGATAAAACACTCCCCTCTTCAAACCCTTGTGCCAGCCAAGCTGCTACAATGAATGAAGAATCTCGGCCGGTGGAAGAAAAAGCAATAAGGATCATAATTATGGATACAGTTTAGTTTGGATACCAAGCTATCTTATCAATCTATTGACAATTCGATGTAGTGATTCAATTGTGATACATAAGAAATCCTATTTGTTTTGTTCATTACTAAAATGAATCGAATCCTATCAAATATTTCTATTTCTCTTTTGAATTACTCATATATATCAATTGAATTGAATTTCGCATCGGAAACTATTTGCAGAGAAGTTCGAATCCGTTCCGTTCGGATATTGATTGGTCTTGGTTTGACATGGTTTACGTGTTACTGGTTCCCGGAAGAGTTCATATCTCCATTAGCTAAACCCCTTCTTACCCTGCCTTTGGATTCGTATTTTGTTCGTACACAATCAACGGAGGCCTTACCGACATATGTTGCAACGTCTCCAATAGCATGCTCTTACTTCGTCTTTCCCTTAATAAGTCATCAAATTTGGTGCTTTTTGATCCCCAGTTTCTATGGGGAACAAAGGACGAAATACAATCGATTCCTCCATTTAAGTGGTTTTTGCTTCTTCTTGTTCCTGTTCTTAACTCTTTCCCTACAACCGTACTTGTGACACTAATTAACTTACTTAAGACCCTATAAGCACCATCCGACTTCCCCTATTAGATGAGAGGGCTCTGGGAGAAAGCTATGAGTCTTGACTAGCAACGAGTTATTCTTGTTAACCTGCTTTAGTTAGCGCCTCGGATTGATCTCTTTCCCTCTCCCGACTCCACTGATTACTATCTCCTAACGCCTTGTCCCTTTTCCCGATCTCCGGAAGAGGTTTCTAAAAAAAGGGAGCGTAGGAACTGATACAACGAATAAAAGTATATGGGTTGGCTTTAGGAATTGCCAGATTTACAGTTAATGAATCAAAGTAATAAAGGTTCTTTCCTCTCCCTAAGGTCTTTTGCGTGATTTCATACCTCTCCCTAAGGTCGAGTGACAACTATCGGAGTGAAAACAGGTTCACAGCTCCTACTCGTAGTTAGAAAGAGTCCTCTCTTTCATGTCTATCATGTCCAAAGA
>Ga0209796_10000540_pt1 | contig 23246 bp, 22 predicted proteins | sample AgamicOrSfrz_FD_187167 | JGI IMG/M metagenome (GOLD analysis project Ga0209796, IMG submission 187167) | Agave microbial communities from Guanajuato, Mexico - Or.Sf.rz (SPAdes) (version 2) | ecosystem: Host-associated > Plants > Phyllosphere > Phylloplane/Leaf | place: Guanajuato, Mexico...
ACAACTAATAAAGCGAAACCAGAACCAAATCCACATCCAGCATTAGACATACAAGCACTCCCTTTCAACGTAATTTTCTGTTGCTAAAACAAAGAAGGTTCAAACATGGGGTGTTTCTCATGGATAGCTTATTGTATGTCTGCCTAGACGTTTTGGTTTGCTGTTCTGCTCATTTTTTAAAAATTGGGCTTGTTTTCGTCTTTACAACTCGGAAAATGCAATTCCGTAAAAGTAAAGCTCACTTCCACTCTTCCTTTAAAACCGCGTAATAATATTCATCCCACCATCCTTTTTCAGTTGGAATACATTTTTTAAAATACCCTTCTCTTCTCATCCCGATTTTCTCCATAACACGATAAGAAGACGTATTCTCAGGTGGACAAGTAGCAATAATCCGATGCAGTTTCATTGTGTTAAAGCCATAGTCCACTATTGCTTTTGCCGCTTCTGAAGCATATCCTTTCTGATGATAGAGAGCATTAAATACCCAGCCAATTTCATAAGTATGGTCCCCAAAATAGTTAAAAAAGACGATATGACCAATTAGAATTTTTTCGTCTTTTAATACAACTGGAAAATTTTTAACATTCTCTTTCGTATTTTCATTTACAAATTTCTTCGCCTCGTCCTTACTAAAAATACCTTCTGGTATGTACTTCATGACATTAGCATCAGATGTATATGCGTAGACCTCCTGCCAATCTTCATAGTTAAATTTGCGTATTAATAACCTGTTAGTCTCAATGTTCATGTGGTTCTCCCCTATCTCAAAGCTATCTTTCTATACGCTTGTTTCGATAGTGAAGAGATAAAAACCTCTTTGCACCAAGTTACTATTGCTTTTGCTGACGCTTCTTTAAAACAAGATAAAGTGACTCCGCGAAAAAGAAAAACAAAAGAGAAAAAAGGACAAATAATTCGGCCACTTCCATTTACACAAAACGGGCTTAAAACATTGTATAGTGCCTGCAGTACGTTCGTTCCTTGAAAAAGATCAATTCCTACAGAAAGAGCGAGCAATGATCCAAATAGCAGCAGGCTGACTCCAATAACTTCATCATTTTCACTCCTCACCTAATTATTGCTTACCTCATAGGTTCGTCATTTTTATTTACTGCCATGCAAAAGATATTTTGTTAAAAATTATATAATTATACGATTTTTGGTCAAATTAATAAAAACTATAGTATATAGTAAGGGTGCTTTCATTTATGCCTTCGTTCTTTAAAAATCAAAAATCTAAAAATAATCTTCGATCTCAGGCAAATCAAACAAGCAGTGAACAAACAGAGTCTTCTCTTAAGAATCTGCTGTCTGGGAACCTTACCTTTATTAATAGGTACAGCTACTTTATTTAAAATTAAATCTCCTTCACAACTAGTGTATCCTTTAGGCATCATTGTGTTGTTTTTGTCGATTACCATCGCTAGTAATTTTTAAGAACATTTTTATGAAGGGTTACACGTAGCGAGATTTCTTTTACATATGCCACTATTTTCTATCGTACCCATACTGCTTCTGATTATCGCATTTTTGAAGAATAGGAAGAAGCAACACAGATCGTGTATCTCTAATAAATAGAAAAATGGCTTAATTTATCGAGGTGATTTTTTTGTATATATGGTTTTATGATCATTTTGTTAATACCATCTTATTTCCGCTTACTTGTATCATGCTAGTGTGCCTATCATTAGGACTGTATGTATACTTCAAGCTGAAAAAAATGAAAAATTGATACTAGATGGCTATTTCCCTCATTCAAAACAAGAAAGATACAACAAGATAAAAAGCAACTGTTATTCCCGCTGCAATTAAAGCTGGCTTTAATTTATACTTGGCATATTCAATAACCGATAAATCTAATATTTTGGCGATGGTATTCGTATCGTCGCTTAAAGGTGAAGAAAACGCTCCAAATGAACCGCTCGCAAACACCGCACCGATAATCAATGGCAAAGAAAGATCTGCAGAACTTGCAAGTGATACACCAAGGGGCATTAAAATCCCCCACGTCCCCCAAGCAGATCCGATAAAGTAAGAAATAGCGGCTCCAAAGATAAACATGAACGGAGTGACAAACATTTGAGGAATCCACTTAGAATGTGCCGTCACAAAATTTGAAAAACCTAAGTCTTCTGTAACAGCGGATAATCCCCATACTACCGATAACAGCAGAATAACGGACATTAAGTCATTGCCTCCTGTGATAAAACCATTAAGCAAATTCTGTAATGTAAAGCGCTGAAACAAGAAAAAAATGAGGGTAATTAACGTAGTGATAATTAAAGCTACTACCATCGCTTCTAACACGTCTGCTTTAATAAATGCTTCAAAAAAGCTGTGGCTCTTATGATGCCCGCTCCACCATGTTAAAAGTAAAGTCAGTGAAATCACAACAAGTAAAGGTACTAACAAATTCCAAGGCTTAGAAGGCAAATCCTTCGACACGCAAGGATGACAATCATGCCAATCTTTTTCGTCTTCTTCCTCGAGCTTCATAGGAGCGCTAGATGTTGAATGATGAAAAAAGCTGAAATAAATCCCTACTAAAATAATTACAATCGAAAAGAAATTATAAGGAATGCTTTGAATGAATAAAGAATAAGCGTCTTGTTTTATGCCTTGATGATCAATTGCCATTTGAATGATTGAGACCATATACCCTACAAATGCCGTTGCCACAGGAATTAAGACGATAACAGGAGTAGCAGTTGTTTCAATAACAAACCCTAGCTCTGCTGTCGTCATTTTCACCTTCTTCAGTAATGCTCTCATGATGGGCGCGATCGTCACGAAACGAAATGTCGGAGCACTGAATGTTCCAATGGTTGAAACATAGGTTAAAATAAGGGCTTTTTTTCTTGTATCAATTCTTTCTGCAGCAGTTTCCACAAACCCCTTAACTCCTCCAGCCATCTTAATCATTCCGATAAGCCCTGAAAACGCGTATAAAAAGACGACGATTTCTATATTACTTTTATTTCTAAGAGCTTGTACAACGTAGTGAAGTAGCTTTTCAACACCTCCGACAATCGAATGATCAATCAAATAAGCGCCTACTAATAAGCCTAGAAACAACCCTGGCAGCACTTGTTTGGTGAAAATAGCTATTGGAATAACAATTAAAAACGGTATAATTGAAAACCAACTAGATTCCATAGGACTCTCCCCTATCTTAAAGACCATATTAGATGTCTTCACGTATCGTTCATTAGCTTTTAATGTAACCCCAATATTATGTGTATATTCACGAAAACAACACGTATAAGCAGCACTGCTTTAATAAACTATTTCTGATTAAAAACAGCATCGTAAAAATCTTTATTTCTACAACAAAAAAAGCAGTTTGCACATGCAAACTGCTTTTGAAAAGAAGCGGAAGACGAGGTTCGAACTCGCGACCCCCACCTTGGCAAGGTGGTGTTCTACCACTGAACTACTTCCGCGCGTATATGAAAGTAAAGATGCGGGTGAAGGGACTTGAACCCCCACGTCATAAGACACTAGATCCTAAGTCTAGCGCGTCTGCCAATTCCGCCACACCCGCGTGTGAATTAAAAGATAACTCCAAAATGGCAGGGGCAGTAGGAATCGAACCCACACTGACGGTTTTGGAGACCGTAGTTCTACCTTTAAACTATGCCCCTAGAAATGATTTCTTCAAAAGAACCTCGTTTATTAACGACGCTATATTATAATAAAACATATATGAAATTTCGTCAATAGGTCTTTTGATGAATCATAACTAGTGCTAGGAGTTTCAAAAAGACTGTGAGGCATATCACAGTTTTTTACACATTCCCTTCACCAGCTGCAGTCCTCTTTAATCTCCGCTATTTGTTTTTAATGACTCTGCTGTAACACAGTACTATACAAAATGTCTCCAAAATCGCGTGAAAACTGAAAGGATATGTAGGAGTGCAGACTTTACAGGAGGGACATTTTTTTGAGAATCCGTATTAAAATCAACAGGTTCTCCCTCATTTCCTACAAGCGCACTGTGAGAAATCTTAGTTTCAATAGCTCCTGTTAACTCGGCTGCAAATTCTTCACTATCTATCATAACCATGGATTCAGTATTTAAAAATACAGAGCGTGAATCTAAGTTAAAAGAACCAACTGCACTTAAACGCTGATCATAAACAACAGATTTCCCGTGAATTGAATAGGGCTTTTGATATTCATAAAGCTTCGAGCCAGCTTTTATAACGCGATTCTTCACTCCCAAGTATGCAGAAAAAGCCATAGCATTTGGAGTGGATGTAATAGAATTAGTTAAAATAATTCTTTGCACTTTTGGTTTTACTTGCTTATCTATATACTGTTCCATCTCTTTTGTTGGTACGATATAAGGGCTTTGAACAACAATGGATTTTTCAGCTTGTTGGGAAAGCTTAATAAATGTTTTCCACATAAAAGGGCTTTTATTCATTCGTTGAATAGGATTTGTAATAAAAGAAACCTTTCTTGTAGGCATCGTTGATTCTCTCCATACAATATAAGGATGGACAAAAGGTTCATTTGCTTTTTTTGCCTCTTCGTATTGATCTATTAACAATTTCTTGCCTGAAAGGCCCCGAAATTGTTTAGTTTTCTTGAGCTTTGGAAAAGCTTTGCGGGTATACGGGTGGTTCCATAATTTCTCTACATACTTCTCCATTGAGACAATGACACTATAACTTTCTTGCTTTGTGTTATAAATTAGCACATCACGGTCATAGACAAAATTTTTATCTGGTTGACTGGCCAAGTATTTATCTCCAATATTTCGTCCTCCACTAATGCCTAATTGGCCATCGACTACTATTATTTTATCGTGAAGACGGTTATGCCATGTCCAAGGTTTAAAAATAGTGAAGGGCTCATAGTACTTTAATTCTATATTATTGTGGAAAGCTAGAGCATAAAGAACATTCTTTCTTTTTCCTTTTAACCCATGAGAGATCCCGTCTAACAGCACTCGAATACGTATACCTCGATCCGCAGCTTCGAATAAAGCGCCCATAAGTAAATCCGAAGAACGACCTTTACCTATGGAAAAGTAAGCAATATCAATTGTATGCCTCGCTTCTTGAATCATCTGCATCCGAACAAGCCCTGAAAAATAACCGTTTTCCAAAAGCATAACTCGATCTGTGGATTCTTTCTTCCCGTAAAAATTCTCAGTATTCATTACTTTTAGGTCTTTTCCCTTATGCAAAGGGACATAAAACAGTACCACTGCAGTTACGAATACATATATGAAGTACAATACGACAATCATTATTAGTATATTTATTAGCATGTTTCCTGTCACAATCCCTTTCCATTCTTATCGTTTCTTTTTATTAGGATTCTTACTTTTTTAACTTCTATACCTTTTAAAATAAGAATGGAATGATGGATTATTTGTTACACCACTGTTGATTTCCGTGCAACAGCTAGAAGCACCTACATATATGAAACCTACGTTCATCCTACCAATAAAAAAATCCGAACGAGTTTGATTCTCAATCAAGAATCAAACTCATTCGGATCCTCCTTCAACGAAAATACTTTTGTCCCAGCCTCTTTCAAATAGATATGCTTATTGTAAAAATAATTCTTAGTTTTTTCTTTATACATCTTTAAGGAAATATATGCTTGATTATGGTTTTAAGATAACTTTTGTACATTCATCCTGATGATTGTTAAACATTTCATAAGCTTCACTCGCTTGATCAAGAGGGATTTTATGAGAAATTATTTCTGTAGGATCAAACTCCCTATCTGTAATTTTTTTAAATAATTCTGGCATGTAATGAATTACTGGAGCCTGTCCCATTTTTAAAGTGATGTTTCTTTCAAAAATGTTCCCAAGAGGAAACATATTATATATTGATCCATATACACCTGTTAGCTGAATTGTGCCAAATTTCCTTACTGCTTTTAGTGCAATTTGAATAGCACTTAACGTTCCTCCTTGCAGCTTGAGTTTCTGTTCAATCGCTTCTACTGGTGATTTCTTTCCATCCATTCCTACACAGTCAATTACAACATCTGCTCCACCACCGGTTACCTCTTTAATATAGCTTCCCATCTCGTCGTATTTATCAAAATTAAAGCACTCTACGTTATTCATTTGTTTAGCTCGTTTTAATCTATATGGAACGTTATCAACAGCGATGACCCGTTTAGCACCTTTCATCCATGCAAACTTTTGAGTCATTAATCCAATGGGGCCGCTGCCAAGAACCACTACTGTATCCCCAGGTCCAACTCCGGAATTTTCTACACTCCAATAAGCGGTTGGCAGAACATCAGACATAAATAACAATGCCTCATCTTCAAGCTCACAGGAGGGCGGAATTACAAATGGCATAAAATTCCCAAAGGGAACACGTAATAGTTCAGCCTGTCCTCCTGGGTGATTCCCGTATCGTTCAGTGAACCCGAAGTATCCTCCTGTATCGATTTCCTTATTAGGATTAGAGTTATCACATTGACTTTCTAAATCATGCTGACAATAATAACAGGTCCCGCACGAAATATTGAACGGTAAAACTACTCTGTCTCCTTTTTTTACTTTTGTTACCTCTGGACCCACTTCTTCTACAATCCCCATTGGTTCATGGCCAATAACGTATCCTTTTTCAGCAGGGAGAGCACCTTGGTAGATATGTAAATCCGAACCGCAAATAGCTGTAGATGTAATCCTAACAATAATGTCGTCTTTTTTCTTCAAAGATGGATCTTCTACTTCTTTTACTTGGATATCCTTTGCACCTTGAAAAGTTACTGCTTTCATAATCATCCTCCTTAATTAAATTACTACTCTATACCCTTAATGTCCCAAAATATGTATATGTATGGGTGGAAATTTATTTAGCCTTCATTTAGATTAAAAAATGAGCGTAAATACTTCTTACACGACAAAAAAAGCAGAAGTTCATTATCTTCTGCTTTTACAATTTATACTCTCTATTGTGAACCTGCCTAAGTAAAACAGCGGCTCTTTTATTGATTAAGGTCGTTCTCCATATCTTTTATATCTTGCTGAAACTCTGTTAAACGCTGACGCTGTGTTTCAGAAGCATTTTCAAGCGCATTCTCAATTTGCTGAGAGGCTTCATTCACTTCACCTATCGCTTGCTTCGCTTCATGGCCGTACGATGCATCATTTTTAGCTTCATTTGCCTGTTCATATGCATCTACTGCTTCTTTATGCCCCTGCTGTGCTGCTTGAAACGATTGTTGTTTATCTTTATTGTATGGGTATTTTTTCATCATAGTGCTCCTTTCCATTTGTTCACTCTTTAGTGTGGCATTTTTCTACTTATTCATACGACGCTTCAATAGGTTAAAGCTAAATGAATATTTCTCATAACAAATCTCTCAATCATATAAGAGCCCTAGAAAATATCTTCTATCTTCTGAAATACTTTCTATATCTTACAAGAATGTATAATCACTTTCTTTAGCGGCCATCATACGAATAGCTTATCTGAACGAAAAAATGTATTGGGGTTGACTGCATGCACTTGTTTCTTTTCTTTTTGATCATTTGTGCAGGGATTATATGGATGGAAACAAAAAGATTACCTCAACACTCTCATAAAAAGGAACGGAACATTTTTATGGCATTCATGACAATCAGTATCATAATCGCTCTTGCAAAAATCTTTCGGCTGCCTTTACCGAACCCTTCTGATTGGGTAGAAGTAATGTTTCAACCTTTAAGTCACTTATTATTCCGTTGGATCACTTAATTCATGTATATGGCAAAAGGATGTGCTCATTTTGCTTAATGAAATCAATATTTCAGCTGCGCAGTTTCGCAAATTAGTAACTTTGTATAGCATCGGAAGCACAATTATTGTGGTACCTGCCGCTATTACAGCTGATGCTCATCAAGATGCCTGGATTGCCGCACTCTTCGGTGTTGCATTAGGAATTGGCTTAGTTTTGCTTTTTACCTCACTAGGAAAAATGTTTCCAAGGCTTACGCTGATGGAAATGAACGAAAAAATTTCAGGCAAACTATTTGGAAAGATTGTTTCTGCTGTTTTTGTGTTATCCAATTTATTTATCAGCAGTCAAGTTCTCTACTATGTAGGAATTTTTCTCACTACACAAATTCTTCCCTACACGCCGCTTACAGCCATCCACATCGTATTTATGGGTGTGGTCATCGTAGGAGTACGCCTAGGAATAGAAGTTATTGCACGAAGTGCCGAGATTTTATTTCCGTGGTTTGTCGGATTATTCGGGCTGTTTTAACGTTTTCAAGCATGAGTTCTTTGACTTATAGCATTCTGCTTATGATTTTTCCTTCTCATACACCAGACACGAAAAAGCAACTCAATCCTTTTATATAGGTAATATAGCCGGTGGACTAGTGATGGTTACGTTAATCTTACTCGGAATTTTAGTACTTGGTCCTTATTACTCCCAAATCACCATGTTTCCAACCTATGAATTAGGAAGAAGAATTGATGTAGGAAACTTTCTTCAAGGAATTGAAGTGGTCATTGCTATTTTGTGGTTTATTACTCTTTTCTTTAAAGTTTCTCTTTATTTTCATGCTTCTGTCGTTGGGCTTTGCCACATTTTTAACGTTAACGAAACTCGATTTCTAACGTTACCGATGGGATTAATCGTTACAACTTTTTCTATTATCGTTTTTCCAACTATTATCTATTAAAAAACATGGTTAGCCGAAACGTGGATTCCCTATAGTTTTTTCGTAGGAGCTTTTTATCCTTTTATTCTCCTTATTATAAGCTGGATCCGCTTTAGACCTGCTAAAATAAAAAAAATAATAAAATCCACATAAAAAAAGCAGGTAGTCACCTGCTTTTTTATGCTTGAAGCGCTTGAAGTCCTGCTTGGTTTAAGAAATGCCAAGGCTTATTAAAGTGCGGCTGAAAGAAAAAGTCCATAAAGCCAAGCTCATCGATCGTCATTTCCTGCTGTACACATACAGACAATGTATTGATTGCTTGAGTAGCATCAATTTTAGAAATAACCTGTGCACCTACAATTCGTCTTGTTTCTTCTTCATATACTACTTTTAACGTAATATTTTCGTACGTTGGCATGAATTCAGGTCGGTTATTCTCTGATATTGTGATACTTTTCACATTCATATCAAAAAGAGAAGCTGCTGTTTCTGTTATGCCGGTAGATGCAACATTGTAATCATAAATATGCAAGCCTGACGTTCCTTGTGTTCCCATGTACTTAATCGTTGGCTTAACAAGGTTTTGAGCTACTAATGTGCCCATTCTAACCGCATTGGTAGCAAGCGGAATATAGGCATGTTTCTTAATCGGATTGTAGTAAATGGCACAGCTATCTCCGGCAGCAAATATATCTTTTTTGCTTGTTTGCATATATTCATCAACCACAATTGCGCCGTTTGGAAGCATATCTACTTGTCCTTTTACTAAGTCTGTATTTGGACGGAAGCCAACACACAGAATAACAAGATCCGCTTCGTATTCGCCATCAGTTGTCATTACTTTTTCAACAGATCCCTCACTGCCTACAAATTTAGTAACCGCTTGGTTTAATGCTAATTTAACTCCTCGATTTTCAAACTCAGTTTCCATTAAATTCGTAAATTCTGGATCAAGATATTTATTTAAAATGCGATCAGCACTATCAATAAACGTCACTTCTTTTCCATACACTTCGAATGCTTCTACTAATTCTGCACCAATATAGCCCGCACCAATTACGGCTATTTTCTTCGCTTGCTTCGCTTTTTCAATAATGTGATTAGCATGCTGATAGTTTTTACAAAGCACAACATTATTTAAATCGATGCCTTCAAGGTTTGGAATAATCGGCCATGATCCAGTTGTCATCACTAGTTTATCAAATGTATCTTCAAATTCTTCGTTGGTTTCTAAATTTCGTACAGCTATTTTTTTACCATCTGTATCAATATTCGTAACTTCATGTTTCATTTTCATATTTACACCCATCTCTTGCAATTCAGACGGTGAAGAGTAAAATAAGCCCTTTGCATCTTTTACGACCCCGCCTACATAGAGCGCAATTCCACAAGACAAAAATGAAACATTATCATTTCGCTCATAAACTGTAATTTTAGCTTCTGGATAAAGTTCTGCCATATTTTTTACTGCTGCCGTTCCTGCATGTGTACACCCTACTACTGCAATTTTCATAGATGATATCCCCCTTAGGATTATAGAAAATATGATATTGTGAAGTTTTTCACATATATTGTGAAGTTTTTCACATATCTTTTACAATTCTTATTATACAAACATGTTTGTCCTTTTTCAAGAGATATGTGAAAAAAATCACATACTTTTTTAAAAAAATATGTTACAGGGTTCTTTAAATAGCGTTGAAGCTTGATATGATGCGCTTTTCTTGCTGATGAGAAACTTCATCAGCTTGTTTTTTCACGTAGAAATTCACTATCCAATGCACTCTCCATCAAAAAAATAAGACGGATAAAAGAGTCACCGCTAAAATAGATACAGTGATGCCGCTCACAAGCAAGTCTGCTATATAAACTGATAGAAAAGTAAAAAATATATCCACAAAAGCTGCAGATGTTATAAATAGTACTAGTACTCTATTCAGTCTGGCATTCTTCATTAAAAAAATGAGTGCCTTTGAAAAAAGCTCTGTGATAGAGCCAAATACAAAAATTAAAAATAGAAATAAACCATATGGCCCAGTAGGACTCATATTCCACTCCCATTACTTTAAGGAAGCCTATAAAACCAAAAAAGTAGCTTACCATTAGTATCGCTAAAATGATTAGTACCATCGCTCCTACTATAAAGAACGCGATTAAACGATCCCTTCTCCTGCTTTTTCTTTTCATTGTTCCACTCCACCTTACTTACTCATCACTTAATCCATATTATACGAAAAAAGTGCGATACCGTGGTATCGCACTTTTCTACATTATTTATCTTTTTTATCTTGAAGGGCTTGTTTTAAAGCATCACCCAAGCTTGAACCAAATGCTCCGTCATCATTGTATTTGTTAAGAAGCTTTCGTTCTTCTCGTTTCGAAATCTTTTTCTTTTTGTCCTCAGCTTTCTCCACTACTTGACATGAACGACATTGGAAGTACGTACCCGCTTTTCCTGAGTGAATTTCCATTCGCTTATGACACTGTGGACAGCGTCGATTTGATAGTTTAGGGTCTTTTGCGCGTCTATAGCTGCACTCAAGACTTGAACAAACGAGCACTCTTCCTTGCTTTGTTTTCTTTTCTTTCAAGAAAGAACCGCATTCCGGACATTTAGAGCCCGTTAAATTATGAGGTTTGTACGTTTGATTACTTGTTTTTACTTGCTTAACTAGCTTTTCTGTTTGTTCGCGAATATTTGTTAAGAACTCTTTTGCATTTCCTTTTCCTTTAGCAATTGCTTCTAAGTCACGTTCCCACTTAGCCGTAAGCTCAGGCGACTTTAACTCATCTGCTACTAGGTCAATCAGCTGCTTCCCTTTTTTGGTTGCGTGCAGACGATTGTTTTGGCGATCAATGGATTCATTCTGCAGAAGTTTTTCAATAATATCTGCACGTGTTGCCGGGGTACCTAAATTATGTTTTTCCATTTGTCCAAGAAGATCCGCTTCTGTATAGCGCTGCGGCGGCTCTGTAAATGCACTTTTCATCGTTACATCTTGAATAAGCAGCTTGCTGCCTTCTTCCATATCAGGCAGCTTCACCGTTGCTTCTGATTCTCCACTAGAAACTTTTTTGAAGCCTTCATTCACGACTTGCTTTCCGCTTGCTACTAACTGTTCCCCGTTTACTTCAAGCTCTGCTTTAACCACTTCATACTCATATGCAGGATAAAATAATGAAATAAATCGCTTTGCAATTAAGTCATACAGCTTTCGTTCATCAGCTGACAGGTCCTGTAAAAACACAGGCTGATCCGTCACGATAATAGCATGGTGATCACTTACTTTTTCGTTATTAACCACTCGCTTTGGCAGCTGTGCATTTCTTAAAATTGGACGAACCTCTTCTTTATATGCAGCAGAGATGCTTTCCAAACGCTCTTTCATAGTAGAAACCATATCTGTTGTTAAATAACGGGAATCAGTACGTGGATATGTGACTAACTTATGCTGTTCATATAGCTTTTGAAGTACATTTAATGTCTTCTTAGCAGAGAAATTAAAGCGTTTGTTAGCATCCCGCTGCAGTTCGTTTAAGTCATAAGGAAGCGGCTGCGCTTCTTTATGCATTTTGCGCTTAATTGTTTTTACAACTGCCTCGCCTGATAATTTTGAGTGCAGCTCTTTTGCGCGTTTTTCATCAAAAATGCGCTTTTCATTGCCCTTTTGCCAAGCTGCTTCAAAAGATGAAAACTGAGCTGTAAGCGTCCAATATTCACTAGGTTTGAATGTATTGATTACCTGTTCACGCTCAATTATCATCGCAAGGGTCGGCGTTTGTACCCTTCCTGCCGATAATGGTTCTTCGTATTTAGTTGTTAACGCTCTCGTTACGTTTAAACCGATAAGCCAATCAGCTTCTGAACGGCAAACTGCTGAGTCATACAAGCGGTTAAACTCTTTTCCTGGTTTTAACTGTTTAAACCCATCACGAATTGCTTTATCCGTTTGAGACGAAATCCAAAGGCGTTTAAACGGCTTGTTCCAGCGTATCTTTTCCATAATCCAGCGGGCTACAAGCTCTCCTTCACGCCCTGCATCAGTCGCAATAATTAACTCTCCAATATCCTTTCTTTTTGCTAGATCGGATACTGTGCGAAACTGAGAGCTCACTTTACGAATTACTTTCAATTTCATTTTCTCAGGCATGATTGGCAGATCTTCTAATCGCCATGTTTTATATTGGTTATCATAATCCTCTGGTGTTTGTAATTCAACTAAATGACCAAGTGCCCATGTTACGACATACTTTGGCCCTTCAATATACCCTTTTTTTGTTTGTGTGCTGCCAAGTACGCGCGCAAGATCACGTGCTACACTTGGCTTTTCTGCTAATACAAGTGATTTCATTTTATGTATACCTCCAATTCACTTGTTCCATTATACATGATTGTATACCTTTTGTACGACTTCAGGATTAAGTTTACATAACACGATTATAATAAATAAAGCTGAAGAATTTCTCTTCAGCTTCTAGCTACTTCTTTTTATAAAATAGGCGTGAAATAATTAGACCGATAGCTCCTAAGACGATAAATAACAAGGCTCTTATAGCCATTGGGATAAAAGGTAAATCATATAAAACGAGTTTAAAAAGTGTTAAGAACAAAATGCCCACGCCGACATACGTTGCTGTTTTAAACGTTTTAAGTGATCCTATAATGAACGCAGCAATGGACAGCACTAGCCAAACGGCCGTCATAATAAGCGTTTGTGTATTAGCGGAAAGATCAGTGGTTCCAGCGACCGTCACTTCCGTAGCAAAAATTAAAGAAAGAATAGAAAAAACAATACTTCCTCCAATTTTGAACGTATCATGCTCATCTTTTTCTGTTTTTTGAATGCTGATCCATATAAATACTAGAATAGATGCTAACACAACAAGCCAATTTAATGTCGGAAGAGACAGCACTTGTTCGATTGGTGTAACTAAGATATACGTTGCGCTCAGTATATAAATCGTATAAGAAAACAGTTGATGAAGAAGATTTTTGTACGTCATGGCGATATAGTAAACCGCAAGCCCTTGAATCACATATAAAACCACTCCTTCTCTTAAATCGACGAGCTGATGAATAAAAAACGCTACTGCAACAATTAAATAGGTGATAAAAAATTCAAATTTCTCTTTAGAACTTCTAACTGCGTAAGCACCTAATACGTAAATAATAACTAACGCAAGCAGAACCATTGTAGTCGTACCATCGTCAAAAACGGCGAGCAGCCAGCAGTATGTAACTGCTAAACTCGATAGAAGGGTAAACGCATATATTTGCAGTACGGACTTTGAGAGAAAAAAACTAGAAAGTAAGCATAAATGCTGAATAAGAATCGCCATACCTAATAACTCTTTTACATCATTATCACCAACAAACGAGTAATAAATGAGTAGCGTAAGATTTAGTAGTACCGCCGAAAGTACATATAAAATAGAATATTTTTGTTTGACTGCCACATATAAAAAGGCTATATACAGAAACGTTTCATAGCCGATGAAAACAAGCGCATTAGGCGAATTACTTTCAATAAGAAACGGAACTAGTACGCCTCCCACGGCGCTAATAATACCTAGCGCCTGCGACCGATAAAAGACTGTTGCTGCAATTCCTAAGATGATCCAAGTCGCATTTAGCATAAAAGCCAGCGTTGGTCCTGCTAAATGGTATAGGCTATGCATGGCAAACGTCGTTAACATGAGAATAGGAATAGCTCCTCCTACAAGTACTTGCCCGAGCACCAGCCTGCTCTTTTTAATTTGAAAATGACCTGTCACAGCAAAACCTATCGAAACCACAAAGCCGAGAACAACTTTTGCTTTTTCATTCATTAACCCATAGTCAGAGGCTGCTTTAAATCCCCATAGCACGCCAATGATAAATACAAAAATAAAAATTCTGGGCAGCCATGTTTGAAAAAGAACTTTTTCCCAATCAACAGGCTCTTCTATTGCCTGTGAGCTTTTAGCTGCTGTTTGAGCAGGACGTTTAGTCGTCTCCTGGCGCTGCTTGGGAGGAGCGTGAACTGCTGGTCTTGGAGAATTTGTTTTATATACGAGCGACTTTAGCTTGGCTACGTCTTCTTCTAAACTGCTTATTTTTCGTTCAAGTTCTTCTATTCTTTCTTTTTCCATTTTCTCTCACCCTTTCTGTTTAAAGTATTTGTGATGTTTATATGTATATCTAACAGAACTTAACTATTATACCATTAAAAGGGATATCACTTAGAAACATTCTATTTTTAGCAAAAAAAAATACAGCGCCCTTTTCAAAAGAAAAGTTCGTTGTATAGGAGGTGCTGCATTTTTTATGTCACTTTCTCGCTGTATGTACTATGAAATCCCGCTTCGATGTGGGCTACTTGAAAACTATGGTGACCAATTAAATATTTAACAATATCCACACGGTCAATTTTACCGGGCTTATTGTTCATTGCTTCTCGCACCATAGATTGAAATGTTTCTTTGCAAAACTTCTTTTCATGAAGCAGAATCGTTTCACAATACTCTTCATGGTCTCCCTCTGAAATACGATAATAATGCATTTCTTTCACCCCTTTTTAATGTTATACCTATTACATACCCCAAATATTGCTATTTTAACAAATTAATTTTATTATTCTTTATTTTTCCATATATATGGTTTATAGGGCAACGTTTCGAAACTCGTCGTTATAAATGCTAATTTGAAGCCGCTGAGAAAAACGTTCTTGTTCGATATATGTTTCAGGCATTAATCCAACAGGATATACCTTAGGGTTTTCGCCACTTCCTAATATGTATACATACATCTTTCCTTCGCTTGTATATCGAACCTTCGTCGAAATGCCCCCTTGCCCTTGAAGAGGCGCATACACAGCTCTTACATTATCTCTTATTTCTTGTACAAATCCATGCAGTTCAATATCAGAATCATAATAATGGTTTGCTTCATACAAGCCGTAAATACGAGACTTATCGATATCACATAATATGTTCCAAAATTCAGATAAATCTTCTTGGAACAACACTTGAATAAAATTCCGTGCAGCTTCTTGCTGTTCGCGTGTTAATTCTTTTGTTAGCGCAAACTCTTCATTTTTTAACATCTCAGTCACCTCCCTTTTGTATGTAATACGACAAGAGATAAAAATAACCTCTTTTTTTCAACTTATTAGCAACCAATTTATTTTTTCACATTAAAAATTGAAAAGCTATCTCGACTAAGATGTCAGAATAACTTTTCAATTACTGTAGAATAATTACGTAAAATATTCGATTTTTGCATTCGGAAAATACTGATCAATGTAATATTCTAATGTTTCTCTTAATTCTTGTTCTTCATCTTTTGCGTATACATATTTTCCAATTCCGTAACGCCCCCACTTGTAGCGGCGCTCCTCTTCATTCATCTCAAGCTTTGTTTTCGGATAATTTTTCTCGATTACCCGCTTGGCCGGCTTGGTAAAGCGATGCTGAATCATTTCAAACGTAATATCATCTCTTGACTCCTCAGGTATAGAGGCGTCAAGCTTTTCAAACAACTGACGGTATCCCTCTTGCCAACCTTCATGAATGTAAATAGGCGCCACAATAAAGCCAAGTGGATATCCGGCTTTTGCAACTTTATTAGCAGCTTCAATCCGGTAATCAAGAGGAGATGTACCAGGTTCAAAGTTTTTTATAACATAATCTGCATTTATGCTAAAGCGGAAGCGCGTGCGACCATTATGTTTAGCATCCAATAAATGATCCACGTGATGAAATTTAGTCACAAAGCGCAGTTGACCTAGTTCACTTTCCCCAAAATATTCAATCGCGCGCTTTAATGAATGTGTTAAATGGTCAATTCCTACGATATCAGATGTACAAGCAGCTTCAAATCGCGTTATTTGTGGGGCTCTCTCCTGCATATATTGCTCTGCTTGACCTAATATTTCTTCAACATTCACGTACGTGCGAATATATGGTTTGCTTCCCATTGTTGTCTGTAAATAACAATAGTGACAGTGCCCCATACACCCTGTTGCAAATGGTATTGCATATTCAGCTGACGGTTTAGATGTATCAAATTTCAATGTTTTACGCACGCCAACTACTAAAGTCGACTTGGCATTGCGGTATTTTTGCAAATCATTTTTTCCCGGTATATTACGGACTTGATTATGAGAAGTTGTTTGACGAATCTCAATTCCCATCTTCTCAAATTTTTCTTTTAATTGAACACCAAGCGGGTACTCCATTGCCCCTGGCTCAATATATACTAATTGAGGTACAAAAGGTTTTATCATCATGTACACTTCCTTTTTTCTAATACTAATAGCGTTTGAAAAATAAAAAGACTCTATCCTTGGTAATTATTTTTCAAACAAAAAAGACTCTCTGTTTAAGAGAGCCTTGCGTCAGTCATATTGTTCATAATCAAATATCTTATTATACATTTTTTCAGCTTCTTCATACGTTGAATACACGGCATCATCTTCAGCTAACAAATGATAAGACTCATGTAAAAACAGCGCCTTTTCACCTTTATTTTCAGGATGTTCAACAATTTCAGCCTGATTAATATTCGCAACGTTTGCCGTATGAGGATTTCGGTAAATAACAAATACTTGATCTCCCACTTGATATTCTTTTTTCTCCACGATCATCATCCTTTTCTTCTTTCTTTACTCGTATGATGTCCGCTTTTGCTCATTTTATCCGGTAAAAACACCTCATGGCATCATCAAGAATTCATACGCTTTTACGCTCAATAAACCGAAAAGGGAGCTCAATTTTCTGAGGAACCTTGCTTCCCACTAATGTAAAAAGCGTTTCTCCCATTTCCTTAAGAGGAAGTTCGATCGTTGTTATTTGTAAATAAGAAGAAAGTGGATGATTATCAAAACCAATGATAGCTAATTCACCAGGAACTGAAATACCCGCTTGTTCGCACTGAGCTTTTATTCCGATAGCGACTTGATCGTTTGTTACTAAAAGCGCCTGAGGCCGATTTTTCATCTGCACTAGTTTTTCAACCACTTTTTCACCATCTGTCACGTTCAAACAGCCTTGAAAAACCCATTCCGGATGATAAGGCTGATTTATTCTTTCTACATATTCTTTGTATGCTTGTTGCCGCTGTTGACTATTCGTACCCGTCATTCTTCCAATACAGTAGCCAATATCCGTATATCCTTTTTCTTTTAAATACAGGAGCGCCTGCTTAAAAGCTGCATAATGATCAACGTATACGGAGCGAATAGAACGATTCTGTACGTTTTCGCACACGGCTATCGGACCGTACTGCTGATAATATTCAATCGTGCTCCAGCTGCTTGCTCTAGAACAAATAATCACTCCATCAACTTGCTTTGTTTTTAGCATATGAAGCGCTTCTTCTTCTTTTTTCACATCATAGTTCGTCTGACAAATAACAAGCTGATACTGCTTTTCTAACGCCTGAGATGCCACTCCTTCTAAAAGCAGACTAAAATACGGATGATTAATAAAAGGCAAGACGACGGCAATCATATTTGTTTTCCCTTTTGATAAGTGAACGGCATTAATGTTTTGTTCATAATTAAGTTCGTGAATAACCTGCTCTACCAGCCGGCGTTTTTCTTCTTTTACATATGGATGATGATTTAGCACCCGGGATACAGTCGAAACAGATACACCAGCTTTTTTTGCGATGTCTCGGATATTTGTCATGTTTTCACCTTTTTCTCTTGCGCTGAAACGCGTTTCATACTTTATTCTCATTATAAAGTGAAATAGCAAGAAGCTAAACCCGTTACCATCGTGTTTTTACTCATTTACGTAAGGAGGTCATTTCATGGGTATTTTATTATTCATTTTATTATGCGGAATTGAAATTGGAGGAGCGGCTTATGCACTTAAGCAGAACGAGACGCTTTGGAAGGAGTTAGATGATGAAAAGCCGACTGATTTTTTTAAACAGTAAAAAACCCTTAAAAAGAACATTCTTTTTAAGGGTTTGATATTACGCAGCTTCTTTAGATGACTTTGACTTTTTATTTAAACGAGGAAATCCAATTACAATTGCAATGATCCCGCAAACCGCTGTTAACATTGGGTAGAATGTAAATGGAATAATCTCAATCGGTGAAACTTTAGCAAATCCTGCTGCGAGAAGCATTTGTGCGCCGTAAGGGATAAGCCCTTGAACGCTGCATGAAAACAAGTCAAGCAGACTGGCTGATTTACGATTATCAATTGAATACTTATCAGAGATTTCTTTTGCTAACGGACCTGCCGTAATAATTGAAATCGTGTTATTAGCCGTTGCTAAATTTGTTAAACTTACCAGTCCAGCGATGCTGAATTCTCCGCCTTTTTTCGTTTGGATACGTCGTGTTAATAAGTTCAATAAGAACTGAATACCGCCATTATAGCGAATAAGCTCAACCATTCCGCCGATTAGCAGAGATAAAATAATTAACTCTGACATTCCGCCAATACCTTCTGTCACAGTTTTAGCAAGAGAAGAAAGCGTGTAGCTTCCGTCAGCTAATCCGATCACGCCGGCCAATACAATTCCTCCGGTTAAAATACTTAATACGTTTGCACCAAATATCGCAGCGACTAAGACGCCCACATAAGGTAAGATTTTAAACCAGCTGAAGTCTTTAATTTCTACTGATGACGTGTTGCCTAGCGTCATTACAAGCAATAAAATTACCGTAACAATCGCTGCAGGAAGTACGATAAAAAAGTTTACTTTCAATTTATCTGTCATATTTGTTTTTTGCGTACGAACTGCCGCAATCGTTGTATCAGAAACAACAGATAAATTATCACCAAACATTGCACCGCCAATTACACCTGCTATTGCCAATGTAACAGAAACATGCGCTTGCTCACTGATTCCTACAGCTATAGGTCCTAGCGCAGCAATTGTTCCCATTGATGTTCCCATCGAAATTGAAATGAATGCGCCAATAACAAAGATTCCTGCTACGACTAAGCTTTGCGGAAGCACAGAAAGCGCTAAGTTTACCGTTGAATCAACAGCTCCCATACCTTTAGCGACTTCAGAAAAAGCACCTGCTAAAATAAAAATAAGCACCATAATAATGATATCAGGATGCCCTGCTCCTTTAGCAAAACGTTCCACTTTTACATTAAGTGAATCTTTGCGGTTCATAGCCAGCGCCACAATGGCTGCAATGATAATGGCTACTAATACAGGCAGCTTATAAAAATCTCCCGTTATAATTCCTGATCCGACAAACAGGACTAAAAAGACGCCCAGCGGTAACAGCGCCCAGCCGTTTCCTTTTTGTTGTTCCATTCTTAACACCTCTTGTTTACGTAATAAAAAAAGACCTCTTCTTATTGATAAGAAGAGGTCTCTTATTTGTATCATAAGATTACCCTTCTCATCTTCCAAACGAAACATCGTCTGCTGGATTTGGCACCGCACTGCGTACAGCCAGTTGCCGAGACATCCTAGGGCCAGTCCCTCCGTCTCTCTTGATAAGAAGTTTATAGTTGTTTTAAAAATAGTCTTTCACTACTGTAAGCTCTTTTTATTTAATTGTCAAATGCTATTTTAGAAAAATATATAGTGCGAAAATTCTCACATCAATTAGCTACGTCTCGTTTTAAAAACACTGCCCATGCCACGCCCATAAAGAAGACAAAATGCGCCACCAAGATGAAAATGGAAAATGGAATTGTCATGCCGTCAAACATCGTCTTCATCCCGTCCATATACTGCACAAAGTTCGTGTTGGCGAACAGTAAAAATTTCCCCCACCATAAACCAAACTGTGATACTAGTCCTGTTACAGCTTTCGCCCCGATACTTACGACAATAGCCAGACTGGAAGCAAGCGCGCTGTTTCTAAATAAAGACGACAGCATGAATGCGAACGTCATCATCATAAACGTTTCCATATACGCACTGTCATACGTAAGCGTAATATTTTTAAGCAGCTGCGCATCTCCTTCTAGACTGGTAAATCCAAAGAACAAGGCTCCCCATACAAACGAAAAAAGCAAATAGCTCAGTAAATAATACAAGCTAATTAAAATGAGGGTTAGGTACTTGGATGCTAAAATCGTTGAACGTCTAGCAGGGCGAATTAAAAGAAGCTTAATGGTACCTGCCTCAAACTCTTTTGCAACCATTGACCCTCCAACAGCAAGAGCGAAAAATTGAACGAGAATCAGCATACCTGAACTAAATGACAGGAAGTTCAAAATGTTGTCTTCTGTTCCTGCACTGTTTGCTACTTTTTTCATTAATAGAGCCATACAAAGAGTTAAAATACCGATGGTAATAAACGTGACTTTTGTGCTTCTTTTGTGAAACCATTTCATATGTTCATTTTGAATTAGCTTAAGCATGGTGCTCTCCTTCCGTAACGGACATAAACGAATCTTCAAGCGTCTCATACACAGGAGTGATTCGGTAGACTAAAATATCGCTGTCCACTAATTTTCTATTTACAGCTGGAATTTGTTCTTTTACAATCGCCACGTCGATAATATGTGATCTCATCGTTACTTCAAATTCTTGTGATAAAAGATCCGCTGCTTTTTGCGCGTCAGACACCTCAAATTCTACGTACATTCCTTGGTCTTGACGATTTGGAGATAGATCTTGAATGGCTTTTAACTCACCGTCTTGAATAATGCCAACGCGGTCACATAATGCTTCTACCTCTTTTAATAAGTGGCTCGCGATTAAGATTGAAATTCCTTCTTCCCTGCAAAGCGTTTGTAAATATGTACGAAATTCTCTCATGCCCGCTGGGTCTAGACCATTTGTTGGTTCGTCTAGTAAAAGCAATGCAGGCTTATGTAAAATGGCTTGAGCTACTCCTAAACGCTGTCTCATCCCAAGAGAATACGTCTTCACTTTTGCATGAATGCTGTTTTCAAGCTTTACTAAAGCAATCACTTCATCCAAGCGTTCTGACGTGATCCCTTCATGCATATTCGCAAAGTGTTTTAAATTTTGATAGCCCGTCAGATAATCATAAAACTCAGGGTTTTCAATAATCGCTCCAATTGATTTCATAGCTGAAGTGAACTGTTCTTTTAAAGGAAACCCATTGACGGTAATTGTTCCCTTTGTTTCTTTAATGAGTCCTACTACGGTACGAATTAACGTTGTTTTTCCAGAGCCGTTCGGACCAAGCAATCCGAAAATCTCACCGCGCTCAACCGATAAGGATACATCATGCAAAATGGTTTTCTTCCCAATTACTTTACTGACATGATCTACTTGTAGCACTGTTTCTGTCATCATGTACATCCTTTCTTTAATTAGCAATACGCCTTCTATTGTTTCTCTTTTTTAACTATTTGTCTACTATAACCTTATTTTTGGAAAAGTAGCCCATTCAAATCATTCGTATTATCCGCTTACATTTGATAAAATAAAACAAACTTTAGTTAGAGGAGGACTTCTACATAATGGACTTAACCGTATACCTTGCTGGGCAAATTCACGATAACTGGCGAGACGAAATTAAAAACCAAGCAGAACAATTAAACCTTCCCCTTACCTTTGTCGGTCCCATGACAGACCATGACCGCTCCGACAACATTGGAGAAGAAATTTTAGGAAAACAGCCTAACGCTGTCTTAAAAGATGAAGCTGCTTCTCAAATTAATAATTTACGTACGCAGGTGCTCCTTAAAAAATCTGATGTGGTTATTGCTTTATTTGGCGAAAAATACAAGCAGTGGAACAGCGCAATGGACGCGGCGACAGCCATTGCATTAGATAAACCGCTAATTTTGGTTCGCCCTGAAAAACTGCACCATCCGCTTAAAGAACTGTCAAACAAAGCCCAAGTTGTAGTCGAAACGCCAGAACAGGCTCTTCAAGCATTAGCTTATATTTTTGAATAACAAATAAGAGCTGTCGGTTCTGGACAGCTCTTATTCTTCATTTATCCCTCAAGCTCCTTACTGGGGGGAATATTTTTTAGTAAGCTTTAAGGCTATTCCTTTTAGTTTCTTTCATTTTCAACATCAAAACAAGCCAAATTGTACTTAGCTGCTCACTTGTTTGATCCTGACGTTCCATAATCTTTAATCATTAATTTTACATCATAGTTAATTGGAACTTCACTAAATGTTTGATCCCAATTGTCTTTAACCCTCATCCAGACTCTGGGCCTCTTAATTCTCAATTGATTTCCGAACCCGGCCACATCGACTTTATATTCTTTTTGCATTTTTTCTACCGTGTTTTTCACGAGATGCTCGACTTTTTTTTCTGAGTTTTTTTGCACCTTCTGTAAAAATTGATTTTTTAAAGGATTTCCTGAGACCACCCAATTTTCAGATAGCCTCCCCTCCGATTCAATATGCACATCGAAGAAGATGTTATTTCCTTTAACATGAGGTTCGATATGACTTTTCATAGATTCTATTTCGTATACAATCAGCTGACCGGTCTTTTTATCGAAGCTTTTCACTAGCCCGCCTTTCCCTTTTCCTGTGATCCAAGTCAGACCATCTAGTTCTTCTTCATTCAAAAAACCGATCATTTTGTTTGTTTTCCCTTTAATTATGGCAGCACCAGCAAATTTGATTTCCCCATTTGCCGATAATACATTTTGCAATAGAAAACTAGTCCCTGATTCAATATTGCTCTCTA
>Ga0209796_10000544_pt1 | contig 23072 bp, 24 predicted proteins | sample AgamicOrSfrz_FD_187167 | JGI IMG/M metagenome (GOLD analysis project Ga0209796, IMG submission 187167) | Agave microbial communities from Guanajuato, Mexico - Or.Sf.rz (SPAdes) (version 2) | ecosystem: Host-associated > Plants > Phyllosphere > Phylloplane/Leaf | place: Guanajuato, Mexico...
CTACCCTTATTGCTTAACCACGGAGGAGAAAACCATGACTGATGCAACCCTGATTGAAACGCTGCAGTTCGGCCCTGACGACGCGCCTGTGCAAAAGTACGAAATTTATGGCGACGACGAAAAAACGCCAACCTATGCGCTGATATATCGTCAGCACGACGGCGACTGGGAAAAACTGGACGAGAAGCTCACCTTTGCAGCCAGAGACGAGCAGAAAGAGGTCGCTGTCGCGATGGATTACGGCTCCGGCGACAGCCTGCCGGAGCTGCGCGACCTGCCTGCGGAAGCGCGCGAGCACTGCGAGCGACACTGGCAGAACAGCCAGCAATAAAGCGGGCCGGGGAAACTCCCCGGCTTTTTTCTGCCCTCGCATCCTCTGCTTAGCCTGCGGTTTCGCTCGCAATATCCGATCCTCTGAACTTAACTCAAACTATGTTCATCGCCTGTTTGCGCCTTACGGGAGGATCCTTTGGCCAAAAACTCACAACCTGAAGCCGCTGCCGGCGTGCTCACGCTGCGCCGCTGGATAACCGTCGGGCGTCCCGCCGAGGAGCTGTTTGCGCTCTGGCTGGAGCCCGACACCTTGCCGCGCATCATGAGCCATTTCGCCACCGTCACGCCCGTCAACAAAAGCGACGCGCTGTGGCAGATCGACGGACCGCTCGGCAAGCACTACTCCTGGGAGAGCCGCATCGTCGAGGCGCAGCCGGGCGATATTATCGCCTGGCAGTCGCTGGAGGGCGCGGATATCCCCAACGAGGGCGAACTGCTGCTGCGCCCGGCGCCCGGCGAGTGGGGAACCGAACTGGCGCTGACGCTGCGTTTCGCGCCGCCGGGCGGCGCGCTGGGCAAAAAGGTCACGACCTTTTTCGACCTGCTGCCGAAAGAGATCCTCAGCAAGGCGCTGCACCGCTTTAAAAGTCTGGCCGAAACCGGCGAAATTCCCACGCTTGACGGCCAGCCCGCTGGCCGCCATGCCGACCGTCAGGATAAGGAGAAATAGATGCGCGCACTTTGCTGGAACGGCGTAAACGATCTCAGCGTTGAAACGGTGGCCGATCCCGGCCTGCTCAATCCCCATGATGCGATTATCCGCGTCATCCTGACCACCACCTGCGGCTCCGATCTCCACGTGATTGACGGCCTGATCCCCAGCATGCGCGAGGGCGATATTCTCGGGCATGAGTTTATGGGCGAGGTGGTCGAGGTCGGCAGCGCGGTGAAAAATATCCGCCGCGGCGATCGCGTCGTGGTGCCCTCGTTTATCTCCTGCGGCTCCTGCTGGTACTGTCAGCATCAGCTGCCCTCCTGCTGCGACAACACCAATCCGCAGTGGGAGAAGGGCGAAACGGTGCTGGGCCATGCGACCGGCGGCATTTACGCCTACAGCCACGCCTTTGGCGGCTATGCCGGCTCGCACGCCGAATATGTCCGCGTGCCCTTTGCCGATAACGACTGCTTTGTGGTGCCGGACGGCGTAACCGACGAGCAGGCGCTGTTTCTCTCCGACGCGGCGCCGACCGGCTATATGGGCGCGGATTTTTGCAACATTCATCCCGGCGACACCGTGGTGGTGTGGGGCTGCGGCGGCGTAGGGCTGATGGCGCAGCAAAGCGCGTGGCTGATGGGCGCGCATCAGGTCATCGGCATCGACCGCTACCCGGAGCGGCTGGCGATGGCGCGCGACTATGCCGGCAGCATGACGCTCGACTATACCCAGGTCGATATCAACGAGGCGCTGCTGGAGCTGACCGGCGGCCGCGGCCCGGACAGCTGTATCGATGCCGTTGGCATGGAGGCGCGCGGCGAAGGGCTGAGCCAGGTTTACGATAAAACCAAACAGCTGCTGCATCTGGAAACCGACGTCGGCGCCGCGCTGCGTCAGGCGCTCTACGCCTGCCGTAAGGGAGGCAATATCGCGATCCTCGGCGTTTACGGCGTCATGGATAAGTTCCCGCTCGGGCTGATGATCAACAAAAGCCTGACGATCCGCACCGCGCAGCAGCACGGCCAGCGCTATATGCATCGGCTGCTGGAGCACGTAGCGAAGAACGAGCTTAATCCCGCCTTTATGGCGACGCACCGCTTTTCGCTGGAAGATGCGCCGCGCGGCTATGAAATGTTCAAGCATAAAGAGGATGGGTGCGTGCGCGCGATTTTCGCGCCGTGAACAGATGATCAGCATGGCGCGTCGTTACGTTTTTGTAGTAAAAAAAGCCGATACGCGACGTAACAGAAGGGAAAAGGATGATTAAGCTTACCGGCCGGTTGATCTGTAAAAACAGCGAAGAAACGACGCTGGTGCGCCGTTATCTTCCTGAGCACATCAGGCTGACGAAAGAAGAGTCAGGATGCCTCCGCTTTGAGGTAAAAGAGACGGCGGATCCGCTCATCTGGTCAGTCGAGGAGCTGTTCACCAGCCAGCAGACCTTCGATACGCATCAGGCCAGAACCAAAGCCTCGGCGTGGGGCAGGGAAACCGCGGCGATTGCCCGCGAATACGCCATCAAGGAAATAGCCTGACGCCTGCCGATAGCCATGCCAGCAGGGAACCCGCCGTAGCGGCCGGTTCCCTTTTTTACGGCTACGTTTGATCACCCTTAAACCACTCCCCGCGACAATCAGGCAACAGATTTCCAGAAACAGGCAACCCCGCTTTCGCTTAGCCGTCTAGACTTAACGGATTGCACACCACAATACACTCCCTCATAACGTGCATAACACTCCATTTCAAAACCCGTTAAACACTGGAAAAGAGCTATGTCTGAAAATCTACAACTACAGCTGGAGATCAACGGGCAACCGCATACGCTGCTGGTCGATCCTCGCGTCACCCTGCTTGACGCACTGCGCGAGCATCTGACGCTTACCGGCACCAAAAAAGGGTGCGATCAGGGACAGTGCGGCGCCTGTACGGTGCACATCGACGGCAAACGCGTGCTGAGCTGCCTGACGCTGGCGGCGCAGGCCAACGGCAAATCGGTCACCACCATTGAAGGGCTGGCGCAGGCTGACGGCACGCTGCATGCGGTACAGGCGCGCTTTCTGGAACACGACGCCTTTCAGTGCGGCTACTGCACGCCAGGGCAGATTATGTCTGCCGTGGCCTGCATCGAAGAAGGGCACGCCGGCTCGGCGGACGAAATCCGTGAATATATGAGCGGCAATCTTTGTCGCTGCGGCGCCTATCCCAATATCGTCGAGGCGATCCAGCAGGCGGCCGCCGATCTCAGCAGGGAGGCGACATGAACCCATTCGACTACGTTGGCGTCAGCGACACGGACGACGCGCTGCGCCAGAAACAGCGCGCGGGCAGCCGCTTCCTGGCGGGCGGCACCACCCAGATCGACCTGATGAAATGCGACGTCGAGCAGCCCCCCGCGCTGATTGACATCAACCAGCTTACGGAGATGCGGGAAATCGCCTTTACGGCGGACACGCTGCGCATCGGCGCGCTGGCGCGTATGAGCGAGGTAGAAAATCACCCTGAATGCCGGCTTACCTCGCCCGCAATTTATGACAGCCTGTGGCAGGCGGCGTCGCCGCAGCTGCGCAATATGGCGTCGATAGGCGGCAATCTGCTGCAGCGCACCCGCTGCGTCTATTTCCGCGATCCGCATACCTTCTCCGCCTGCAATAAACGTCAGCCGGGCTCTGGCTGCGCCGCGCGCGACGGCGTCAACGGCAACCACGCCATTCTGGGCACCAGCGAAAGCTGCATCGCGGTTTATCCCGGCGATCTGGCGGTGGCGCTGACTGCCTTCGAGGCGGTGGTGATCGTGCGCAACGCCGCGCAGCGCGAACGCCGCATTCCCATTGATGAGTTCTACCTTCTGCCGGGCGACACGCCGCATCTGGAGCACGATCTGGCGTCAGACGAGATGATCGTGGCGGTGGAGCTGCCGTTAACGCCTGCGCTGCGCCATTCCCACTATCTGAAAGTGCGCGATCGCAGCTCGTATGAGTTCGCTGCCGCCAGCGCGGCGGTCGGCATCGAGCTTGATGGTGACCGCATCCGCGATCTGCGCGTCGCCGTCGGCGGCGTGGCGACGAAACCCTGGCGGGCGCGGCACGTTGAAGGGGCGCTGCGCGGTCAGCCCTTCAACGAGCAGACCCTGCGTCGCGCCGCCGAGCTGGTGGTGCAGGACGCCGAGCTGCTGCCGCAGAACCAGCACAAGAAACTGCTGGCGCCGCGCGCCATCGCTCGCGCGCTGATGAAAGCGGGCGGCATGGCTTAACAGGCCGAACTAAGAGGATAAACAATGGATACGGCAGAAAAGAGTTATCAGGCGCTGGGCGAACCGCGCGAGCGCGGCGACGGTGTGGTCAAGGTAACCGGTGAAGCGCGCTATGCGGTTGAGCATCAGCCGGAAAACGCGGTGCACGGCGTGGTGATCCAGTCCACCGTCGCCAGCGGACGCATTACTCGCATGGATACGGAAAAGGCGCGTCAGGCGCCGGGCGTGCTGGCGGTTTACACCCACCTCAACAGCCTGAAAATCAATAAGCCTACCGGTATCGCCGATGGCGGCGCGGCGCAGTCTACCTACACGCCGATTCAGGACGATAAGATCATCCATAATGGTCAGAATATCGGCCTGGTGGTGGCGGAGACGTTCGAGCAGGCGACCTGGGCTGCCAGCCTGGTGGAAACAGAGTATGAGACCGAACCGGCGCTGATTTATCCCGACGATCCGCGCGCCGAGCGCAAAGAGAACAGCGCGACCAATATCAATCTCGGCGATGCCCATCAGGCGATGGCGCAGGCGGAAGTCAAAATCAAAGGGCGATACGCGACGCCGCGCGAATATAACATGCCGATGGAGCCGCACGCCTGCGTCGCCTCCTGGCAGGATGAGCGTATGACGGTCTGGGAACCGAGCCAGTGGGTGATGGGCGCCCAGACCGAGATCGCCGAGTGGCTGGGCATCGAGGTCGGACAGGTGCGCATCATCTCCCCGTACGTGGGCGGCGGTTTCGGCTCTAAGCCGGTGCCCTATACCCATGTGGCGCTCGCCTGCGTCGCGTCGCGCGCGCTGGGTCGGCCGGTCAAAGTCTCCTTAACCCGACCGCAGACCTTTACCGGCCTCGGCGGGCGTCCGGCGACGATTCAGAATCTGGAGATGGGCGCTTCGCGCGACGGCAAAATTCTGGCGATTATTCATGACGGCCTGAGCGATACCTCGCTGATCGATACCTTCGCTGAGGGCACCAACAAAGTGACAGGCCGTCTCTACGCCGTGCCAAACATTTATTCGCGTCACTACGTGGCGGCGATCAATACCGTCACGCCAGGCTGGATGCGCGCGCCGGGCGAGAACCCGAGCACCTATGGGCTGGAAGTGGCGATGGATGAGATGGCCTATGCGCTGGGGATCGATCCGCTGGAGTTCCGCCTGCGCAACTGGGCCGATCATGACTATCAGCTGAATGCGCCCTGGAGCACGCGTCGGTTGAAAGAGGCCTACGCCGCCGCCGCAGAGGCGTTTGGCTGGGACAAGCGCAGCATGGCGCCGCGCTCGATGCGGGAAGGGCGCGAGCTGATCGGATGGGGAATGGCGACCGCTACCTATCCGGTCAGCCGCTCGCCCGCTGAAGCGAAGCTGATTTTCCACAGCGACGGCAGCCTGGTGGTGCAGAGCGCCGGGGCCGATATCGGCACCGGCACCTATACCATTCTGGCGCAGACCGCCGCCGAAGTGCTGCAGATCCCGTCACGCCAGATACGCGTCGAACTGGGCGATACCGATCTGCCGCGCGCCGGCGTAGCGGGCGGCTCGCAGCTGGCGGGCAATCTCACCGCGGCGGTGCATAAGACGGCAGAAGCGATGCGCGAGAAACTCTTTACGCTGGCGACCGAATCGCCCGGCTCGCCGCTGTTTCAGGCGGAGCGCGAGCAGCTGGTGCTGCGCGACGGGGCAGTGTGCGTGAAAAACCAGCCCGATCGCGCCATCAGCTACGACAAGCTGGTGAAGCTGAACGATTCGCTTACCCTTTCCGTGCTCTCCGGCACCTTTTCTAAAGAGGATAGCGAAGAGGATCGCGATCAGGCGGTGCACTCCATGTCGAAAATGACGCGGCCGGAAGAATTTTCCGCGCACAGCTGGGGCGCGCAGTTCGTTGAGGTGCGCGTCGACGAAGATTTCGGCACCGTGCGGGTTAAACGGATGGTGTCCGCCTTTGACAGCGGCCGACTCTATAACCCGCAGCTGGCGCGCAGCCAGTGGATCGGCGGCATGGTGATGGGGCTGGGCCAGGCGCTGCTGGAAGGCGGCGTCATCGATCCGCGCAACGCGCGCGTCATCAATAACAACCTGGCGGACTACCTGATCGCCGTTAATGCGGACGTGCCTGAGATCGTCACCATCGACGTCGGCGAGCCGGACCACCATGCGACCCTGATGGGCGGCAAAGCGGTCGGCGAGCTGGGCATTGTGGGCATGGCGGCGGCCATCAGCAACGCGGTCTACCACGCGACCGGCAAGCGCATACGCGATTTGCCGCTCTCCCTGGATAAGTTGATCGACTAAAGCGCAACGGCGATGCCTCTCCGGCCTCGCCGTCTCTTTCATGCCAGACACATCCATTCTTAAATAACAGGCAGTTTTTCATATTCGTGAATATACTGTTACTCACAGTGCCAGTGATAATCAGAGTCTCTGTCTGCCTGTCAATGCCATAAAGGATCGCATTATCCCTTCACGGACGAACTTCCCTGAGGAGTCTGTTGATGACATCGTCCGCTGTTAAAGTTACTACTGGTCTTGGTCTGACCTTTCTTATGCTGGTTAACCTCGCGTTCGCCGCGCCTCTGACCTCAGGCGGTTCCCTGACGTTTAGCGGCGCAATCGCGCAGGCTCCCTGCCAGTTAACCCCAGGCGCCAGCCGCATCACCTTCGCCTGCCCGGATAACGGCGGCGTTCACACGCAGCAGATCGGCATTCAGCAGGTAGCGCGGGGCGATGTAGCGCTGCCCGGCGTGGAGAACGTCAGCCTGAGCTACCTTGACCCGCAAAAGTCACAGGCGGTGGTTCGAGTCGACTATAACTAATTCGCGGATATTTCAGGGCCTGTGAGGCCCTGCAACAGATCAGGCTGGCCGCAAGGAAGAGCGTAGTCTGGATTAATCAGAGATTTCTCTCCGGGTAATAGGTTGACACCAATTTAATTTGATTCAATATTATCACGGCCTCACAGGATGACGCTGTGCCGTCCTCCACTGAACAGATAATAAGCAGCAACATTATGAATGAAGACTTACCAGAAACGTGCGGCGGCGCGCCGCAAGGCAGCGCGCCCGTGACAGTCGATCAGTTTCTCTGTTTCGCGCTCTACTCCGCGTCGCTGGCGATGACCAAACTGTATCAGTCGCGTCTGAAGCCGTTAGGGCTGACCTATCCCCAGTACCTGGTTCTGCTGGCGCTGTGGGAAACCGACAATGTCACCGTCTCTGAACTGGGCGCGCGCGTTCATCTCGATTCGGGCACGCTCAGCCAGCTGCTTAAAAGGCTGGAGCACGCCGGCCTGATCAGCAGAAGGCGTGATGTGGGACATGACGAGCGTCGCGTACTGATCGCGCTGACGCCGGCAGGAACCGCGCTGAAAGCCGAGGCCGCAGGCGTGCCGGGGGATATGATCTCGGTGATGGATACGCCGCTTGAGGAGCTGTCCGATCTGACCAGCAGGGTTGCCGCCCTGCGGCAGAAGCTGATAAAGGCGATCCCCTGACCGATCTTATGCAGACATTTACCCAGGCGTAGCTGTTACGGACAAAGACCAATAATGACCAGTATGGACAAAGGCGTTGTGAGCAGTGAACAGGCAGAAGATCCAGACGATATTCATGCTGCTATCGGACAGATAGCCTCGCTGCTGCTAAAGGCGGGAGAACCGCTTGAGCGGGCAGATCTCAGCGCGCGGCTCAAGCAGCATGCTGAGCAGACGGCGGATGCGCTGCTGCAAAAAGATTATGAAGACGCGGCGCGCTTTGTGGCGGGAAAAAAATAACGCCGTAACGGCCTGAGCCATCAGTGAAAAGTGGTGTCGCTCTTTTGCCCGTCGTCGTCGCTTTGAGAAGCGTTCTCCTGGTCGGACTGGCCCGTTGAGCTAATGAGCTCGGCAATCGCGCGCTGGCAGGCCTGCTGTCTGACAGGGTCGCGTTCAGAGGTCGCCATCGCCTGGAGTTTTGCTACGACGTGCTTAGCGAAAACAGGCGAGTCCTGCTGCAACAGCGCCATCACGGCCTCGCCTATCAAAATATCTACCAGCCTTTCGTCGTCATTTTTGCTCATATTGCCAACATATTATTAAGTTTGATCTGGACGCAGGCGAAAACGCTACCCTGAGCGATTGTGTCGCGGGCAGGCGTTGCGCCCTGCGCAACGTCACGGTTGCAGAGAAAAATGCTTTGCGCCTGATTAGCTTATCAACTTTATAACATTTTGCCTTTTGAATTTCATGTAACAAAATAAATATTTGTTTTTTCAACAATAATTTGTTGGAAGAGATTCTCATTCCTGTTCTGGCAGGGAACATTACTACGGTTAACGCCACTATCCGTCGGCAGCGCTCAGCTCGCCGCAGGATAGCGCAAGGTTTCCGCTATCAGCGACAGCGCTGGCAGCAGCTGGCGCTCGCCAGGATAACAGAGATGAAATCCTGGAAGCGAGGCGCCATACCCGGCAAGTACCTTTTGCAGTCGGCCTGCGTCGAGGTGCGGCTGAACGAGTAGATCGGGAAGACAGGCGAGCCCATAGCCTGCCAGCGCGGCATCGAGCGCCGGATAGACCGAGTTAAAGATAAGCGGGCCTTCGACGCGCAGCGCAAGCCTCTTTTCTCCCTGCTGTAAAGGCCAGGCGTTAATGCCGCCCTGCATAGAAAAGCGCGTATTGATGCACGCATGTTGTGCCAGATCGTCGGGCGTTAAGGGCGGGACTTTCCCTTGCAGGTAAGCGGGCGCCGCCACGATCGACACCGGCAGATCGGGGGAAATTCTTACCGACGCCATATTTTTGCCGACTCGATCGCCGGGCCGGATGCCGGCGTCGAACCGCTCAGAGACGATATCCGTCAGCGCCGAGTCCCAGTTTATTTCCAGTCTGATATCCGGATAGCTCAGCAGGGTTTGCGATAGCCTGGGCCAGACAAAGACGTTGCAGGCGAAATCGGACGTCGTAATTCTCACTGTCCCGGCGATTTTGCTGCTTAGCTCCCGCAGCGAGGCCAGTTCAGCGGCGATCGCATCAAAGCGCGGCGCCACGTGTTCCAGTAAGCGTTCTCCCGCCTCGGTAGGCGAGACGCTGCGGGTGGTGCGCGTCAGCAGACGCAGCCCCAGCCGGGCCTCCAGTCCCCGTATGGCGTGGCTCAACGCCGACTGCGAAACGCCTAACTGGGCAGCAGCGCGGGTAAAACTGCGCGCTTCGGCGACGCGGATAAACGCCACGATATCTCTGAATTCTTCCCCTGGCATTGTCTCTCTCCTGGCTGACTGGCGAATGAATGTCTGACACACGCAGCGAACCGCTGCTCAGCTTATTACGCCTGCTTTTCCTGGTAGCGTAATGCGTCGACCATCAACGCCATCGCCCGGCTGTGCTGGCGTCGGTTCGGATAGTAAAGGTGAAAGCCCGGCCAGACAGGACTCCAGGGCTGAAGAACCGCGATCAGTTTGCCGGAGTCGAGACCGGGCTGAACCATCTCCTGCGGCAGATAGGCCAGGCCGAACCCTGAGTGCGCCGCTTCCAGAATGTCATAGGCGTTATTGCAGATGACCTGGCCGGAAACCCTGACGTCAAACGTGCGCCCGTTTTCGCTGAATTCCCAGTCGTATAGCCCGCCATAGGTTGAGGTCCGCAGCCGGATACACTGGTGCGTACCGAGATCGGCTGGCGTTTGCGGGTAGGGATAACGTTCGAAATAGGTGGCGGATCCGACTACCCGGTTTTCAATATCGGGACTGATGCGCACCGAGATCATATCCTGCGCCAGTTCCATACCGAAACGAACGCCCGCGTCATAGCCCTTTGCGGCAATATCCACGCTTTCATATTCGCTGATCAGCTCGACAGTAATATCGGGATAGCGCTGCAGGAAAGGGGCGAGCTTAGGCCACAGCACCGTCCTGATCGCATAATCAATCGCGGTGATGCGCAGCGTGCCTGTGGGCTTATCACGCAAATCGCTCAGAGATTTAAGCTCTTCTTCTATCTGTTCAAATTCTGGAACGATGCGATCCACCAGATGCTGCCCGGCCATCGTAAGGCTGACATGGCGGGAACTGCGCAACAGCAGCCGCACGCCGAGCCGCTCTTCAAGCGCGCGAATGCTCAGGCTCAGCGCAGGCTGCGTCACGCCCAGCTGCGCCGCCGCGCGGGTAAAGCTCCCCGTCTGCGCCACGGCGATAAGAGCGATTAACTCCGTAAACCCTTCACGCGCCATCCTGATTCCTTTTTATTTGCTTACGCCTGTTAAGCCTACCATATCCTGCTGGCGCAACCAGAGTGGACGCAGGATTAATGAATCTGACTTATGGTTGCAAGCGATATCAGGCTATGGTTAATGGCCAGCGGCTGCTATAGAGTAGGTCTAAATAATGATTCGCCGAAAAATAAATTATTCACCGCTATATATTCTTGCAGATAAAGCGGCAACTAATTTAATTCCTCGAGTTAAATCCAGCTAACGCCATAATCAGTCGTGCAGATTGAGGGAGAGATCATGTCAATATTCAAGGGTTCATTAATTGTCGCATCTTTATTAATGGCGCATCCAGCTCTGGCCGATATATCTCGCTCGGCGACGGTGGCGCAGGGCATTAATACGGTCGGAGCAAAAAAGATATCGTTCCAGAATAGTTCAGTAAGCATGGCGGCTAATCTCTATTTTCCGCCGGACTATGACAGCGCGAAAAAATATCCTGCGATTGTCGTATCGCATCCCTGGGGCGGCGTAAAAGAGCAAACCTCGGGGCTTTACGCTCAGCAGCTGGCAAAACGCGGGTTTATTACGCTGGCCTATGACGCCTCGCACTATGGCGAAAGCGGAGGCGAGCCGCGCAATCTCGAAAACCCCGCTGACCGGGTGCAGGATATTCGCAGCGCGGTGGGTTATCTCAGCAGCCTGCCGCAGGTGGACGCCGGGCGAATCGGCACGCTGGGCATTTGCGCCGGCGGCGGCTATACGCTTCACGAAGCGCAAACCGACGGGCGGGTAAAGGCCGTGGCGGGCGTAGTGACCTATGATATCGGCGAGGCCACGCGCAATGGCATTGAGGGGATGCCCGTTTCGGCTTCTGATCGCCGGACGCTGATGCAGCACGTAGAGGCGCAGCTTAACCGGGAGGCTGCTGGCGCGCCGGTCGCAGTGGAGCCGCTGCTGCCGTCACGGGACAGGCTCAATAGCGCGACGCCCGCCTTCGTTCGCGAAGCCACTGACTATTATCTGACGCCTCGTGGCGCCCATCCGCGCGCTGCGAACCGATATGTTGTGACCAGTCCGGGCCTGCACATGGCTTATTATCCGCTGGCGCATATGGATCTTATCTCGCCACGGCCTCTGTTATTAATCGCCGGGGAAAAAGCGGAAACGCGTAAGTTCAGCCAGCAGGCTTTTGATACGGCAGAAGCGCCGAAAGAATTAATGATAGTGCCGGGCGCTTCGCATTTTGACCTTTATGATAAACCCCAGTTTGTTCAGCCAGCCGTTAATAAGCTGGCGGCGTTTTTTGCTAAAAGCCTTTAGCACGCGCTATCAGACAGAAACGTCATCTTATTTTTTAAACCTCAGTTGCCGGCGAGCAGTTAATAATCGCACCGTTCGTCATGTTTATAACGCTCATTTAAGTGAGGAGAATTAATATGAATTTTTCATTCCAGAATAAAGTCGCCTTAGTGACCGGCGCAGCGTCAGGTATCGGTTTCGCTACCGCGCAGGCCTATGCAAAGGCGGGCGCCTCCGTGGTGCTGGCGGACATTGACGCCGAGGCGGTGCAACGCGCGGCAAATAGCCTTGCGGCGCAGGGATATGAAGCGAAAGCGGTCGCCTGCAACGCGGCCAGCCTCGAGGAGGTCGAAGCGATGATCAACGCCGCCGTCACGACCTACGGCCGTCTGGATATCGCCTTCAATAACGCCGGCATACAAAATGTTCTGGCTGAACTCGCCGACGCTTCGGTCGACGATTTTGACCGCGTCAACGGCGTCAACCTGCGCGGCGTCTGGGGCTGCATGAAGTACGAACTTCAGCAAATGCGCAAGCAGGGAAGCGGCGTTATCGTTAATTGCTCATCGGTAGGCGGGATTGTGGGCGGCGCAGAGCGCGCCAGTTACCATGCCGCCAAGCATGGCGTCTTAGGCCTGACGAAAAGCGCGGCGCTTGAGAACGCCGCTCGCAATATCCGCATTAACGCGGTCTGCCCGGGCCTGATCTGGACGCCGATGGCGGAAAATATGGCGGCTAACGGTCAGCGAGAGGCGCTGGACGCGATGGTGAAAAGCGTGCCGATGCAGCGTCATGGCAGAGCGGAAGAGATTGCGGATGTGGTGCTCTGGCTCTCCAGCGACGCCTCTTCATTCGTTACCGGCCAGTCTATTTCGGTCGATGGCGGCTTAACCATGCGCTGATAAGCTTCTCTGCAGGGACACCTTTCCGGCTTTCGGGCGCTGTTTCGGCAGCGCCCGATTTTTTACGGAATCAGCCTGCTGCTGCGCATCGCCTCCAGATGCGCGATCAGCACCTCATCGGAGCGTTTAGTCATCGCGTCAAAGCCGTGCTGGCGCGCTTTGGTCACATCGAATATCGCATCTTTCTCGACGTGAAAAATAAAATCGCCAAAGCCGCCCAGCGCCAGGCGATCGATATCGCGCTCCTGCAGCTGCGCCTTATCGGCAATCGCGGCCCAGAGCGGCTTCAGAGCGTGGAGACGCTCGCTCAGCGAGATCGGCTGCGCCTCGCCGACAGGCACGCCGAACCATTCCGCCAGTTTCGGCCAGACGTGGCTCCAGCGAAAGACGTCGCCGTTGGTGATATTGAACGCGCCATATTTTTCATTTTCAGCGGCCCAGATAGCGCTCTGGCCAAGAATGCGGCTGTCGGTGATATTGACCAGCGTATTGCGCCAGGCCGCGTCGGGCCCGGGAAAGTGCAGGGCGGTGCCGGTTTCGCGGCACAGCGTGCCGTAGACGCCGATCAGATTGCCCAGATTCATGGGCGAGCCGAAGGAGTGACCGATGACAATGTCCGGGCGCAGCGCCGTCCAGCCGATACCCGTTTCATCCCCTGTTTTCCGGGCATAGTCCTCGTGGCGGAAATAGAGATTAGGCGGAAAATGACGGCTGTCCTCCTCCCGCGCCGGCGTGCGATAGACGCCCAGGTGCGCGCCGTAGACCTTGCCGCCCTGAACAAAGATGATGTGCTTTAATGCCGAACCTGACGCGCGCACCGCCGCGATCAGGTTTTCAAACATCAGTGCGTTAACGTCCGCCTCCACGCCCGGATCGGGATCCTGGCGCAGCGCGGCATAAAAAATATGGGTAACGGATTCCAGCGCCTTGCGGTGACGGCTGAGATCGTCCGCCGAGGTGAGATCCGCGCTAAGGTGAGGAGAGGCGTGAGGGCTCTGCGGCGATCGTCCGAGCGTGGTGATCTGCCAGCCCGCCTGATGGAAGGCATCGTGAGCGGCAAAGCCGACGACGCCGCTGGCGCCCACCAAAAGTACATGCTTGTTGTGCATACATCTCTCCGTCTGGTTTTAAAAAAGGGGACTGCTTGTCGTTTTTCGCATCTGTAAGCGTAGAAGCTCACAGCCGCCCCATCGAAAAAACCGGCCGGATACCGGCGCGCTAGCGGCGCAATTTGCCGTAATCGACGTTCCATGCGTTCAGCTTGTTATAGAGCGCCGTCCGCGAAATGCCCAGCCGCTGCGCGGACTGCCGCAGGTTGCCGTTTTGCTGTTCGACCACCTGCAGGACATGCTGACGCGCCTGGTCCTGCAAAGAGGCGGACGCGCCTGCGGCGACCAGCGCGTCGGGCTGCTGGAGCGACGCCGGCAGGTCGCGCACCGCGATCTCCAGGCCTTCGCAAAGATTCACCATGCGCTCGACCAGGTTTTCCAGCTCGCGTACGTTGCCGGGCCAGTCCCAGGCCTGCAGGCAGGCCATCGCCTCTGGCGCCACGACCGGCGGGATACGCTTCAGCCGCGCGCAGAGCGTCTGAATAAAGGTATTAATCAGGTCGGGAATATCGTCGCGGCGCTCGCGCAGCGGCGGGATCTCCAGCGAAATGACGTTCAGGCGGTAAAACAGGTCGCGCCGAAAGGCGCCTTTTTCTACCGCGTCCAGCAGATGAGCATGGGTCGCGGCGATAATGCGAACGTTCACCTTTAAGGGATGCGCCGCGCCGATGCGCACCACTTCGCCTTCCTGCAATACGCGCAGCAGGCTGGTCTGCGCTTCCAGCGGCATTTCGCCAATCTCATCAAGGAAGAGCGTGCCGCCGTCTGCCAGTTCGAACTTGCCCGGCGAGCCGCCGCGCCGCGAACCGGTGAATGCGCCGTCGACATAGCCAAACAGCTCGCTCTGCACCAGATCGCGCGGCAGCGCGCCGCAGTTCAGCGCAATAAACGGCTCCTGGCTGCGCGGACTGGCGTTATGGATCGCCTGGGCAAACAGCTCTTTGCCGGTTCCGCTCTCGCCGCTCAGCAGTACGGTGCTGTCGCTGCGGCTGCTGGCCCGCGCTTTCTGGATCGCCTGCTGCAGCGACGGCGCGCAGCCGCGGATCATCTCGAAGGTGTAGCTGGCTCTCGCCCCCATCACGCGGCGCGTAATGGCGCGGATGCGCTGGTTTTCCCGTACCGAGAGCACGCGGCCGCCGTCCGGCGCCGGCATCAGGGAGATCAGGCAGGATAACGGCAGTCCATTCTGCGGCATAAACTGCAGTTCGCGGTCGTTGCAGAACGGCATGGTCAGCAGCGAGGCCGCCTGCGGCTGCAGCAGGGCGTCGATCGTGCCCGCCTCGGGATCCAGACCGCTGAATATCTGTCGCGCGTAGCGGTTCAGGGTCTTAATGCCGCCATGTCGGTCGTAAACGATAACGCCCTCATTGAGGGTTTCCAGAATCGACTGCTGCTCGGCAAGCAGGCGCTGCAGCATGAGCTGCTGGCCGACCGCGTCGGCCGCCGCCTGCACCGTGCCGAGCGTATGCGCATTGAAATTATCGGGCGTTGCGGTCAGCGTCAATACACCGATCAGCTGGCCGCTGGCGTCGCGCACGGGCGCGGCGGCGCACTGCCGATGACGCTTACGCAAATCCATTTTCCAGTTCTCTCCGCTCAGCACGTACACCAGCCGCTGTTCAATCAGGCAGCGCGCGGTGCAGTTGGTGCCCAGCACCTCTTCGCGCAGGATGCTGCCCACCGGCGTCAGATCGGCTCCGCAGTAATGCAGCGTCACGCCCTGCGCGTCGGTCAGGTTAATGTGGCCGTCCGGGTTATAGGCCAGCAGATTTTCCATCACCTTGCGCGCCACCAGGATCAGCTCGGCGTTCTGTTCCAGAATCGCCGCCAGCTCCTCGTCGGGCGGCGAGCAGTAAGCGAAGGTGGCGGGATCGATGGCGCGCCGCTGCGATCGCTGCCACGACTGCAAAATGCTGGGCCGCATCCAGTGCGGCTGCTCGCCGCGCGTAAAGCTGTGCCAGCCCTGCCACAGCAGCGCGTCCCACTCGGCGACTTCGCCGCCGTCGGGCAGGCTGAAGATAGGATCGCTCTCATCTTTAAACGGCAAACGCTCTATGACCCGCATACAAAGCTCCTGCTAAATGTCGAATGTCCATTTTATTTACATGTGAAGTTGACATGTAAATTTTGTTGCCAGATTGTGAAGCTGTACCGTGTTACGCCTCACATATTTCACCCTTTTGCCGTTGGCACCGCATTTGCAATATCGGATGCAAGCAGAAGAAACCGGCAAGAAAAGGGAAATAAGTGCTTATGCGTAAACATAATTTGCGGCTGATCGTCTTTATCTGCGCCGTTGCCTCGCTCAGCGGGGTGATCCTGGGCTATGACGCGTCGGTTATCTCCGGCGTGATAGAGCCGCTGACGGAACATTTTTCGCTGTCTCCCTGGGAAAGCGGATGGGCTGTTTCAAATGTTATTCTTGGCTGCGTGTTCGGCGCATGGGGCGTCGGCTATCTCTCCGATCGCATCGGCCGTAAATCGACGCTGATCGTCACTGCCGTCCTGTTTATGATTTCCGCCATCGGCGCGGCGCTGGCGACCTCGCTGGCGGGCTTCGTGGCGTATCGCCTGATCGGCGGGCTGGCGGTGGGGATGGCCTCGGCGATTACGCCGCTGTATATCGCCGAAATTTCGCCCAAAGACTGGCGCGGCCGCATGCTCGGCCTGCAGCAGATGCTGATGGTCGGCGGTCAGGTAACGGTCTATGTGGTGAACTACCTGATTGCGTGCGGCATGCCGCACGGCTGGATTGTCAGCGAAGGCTGGCGCTGGATGCTCGCCTCCGGCGTGGTGCCGTGCGCGCTGTTTCTGCTGCTGGCGCCCTTTATGCCCGAGTCGCCGCGCTGGCTGGCGCTGAAAGGGCACACGGCGCGCGCACGGCAGATACTGACGCGACTCTCCAGCGCGCAACACGCCGAACGTCTGCTGCAGGAGATTGTGGCGTCGCAGAACGCGCCCGGCACGCAGGCAGATCGGCGCGGCATTCTGCGCGACGCGCGCGCCCGCTACATTCTGTTGATTGGCTGCGCTATTGCCGTATTGCAACAGGTCTCCGGCATCAACATCCTGCTCTACTACGCTCCCTCTTTACTGCAAAACATCGCCGGCGGCACGCAGGCCTCGCTTTTCCAGAGCATCTTTCTCGGCCTGGCGCTGATGATGGGCGTGGCGATCTGCCTGAGCGTGGTCGATCGCTCAGGCCGTACGCCGCTGCTGCGCTGGGGGGCGCTCGGCTGCGCCATCTGCCTGGCGTTCACCTCATGGGCCTTTATCGCGCAGGTCGACCATCTGCTGCCGGTCGCGGGGCTGGTGGCGTTTATCCTGATTTTCGGCCTCTCATGGAGCCTGGGCGCCTGGCTGCTGATATCGGAAATCTTTCCGCACCGCATGCGTGCCGTGGCGATGGGCTTCGCCTTCTCTTCGATGTACGTGGCGAACTTTATCGTTACCCAGAGCTTCCCGATGATGAACCGCAGCGCGCTGCTGATGAGCCATTTCCACGGCGCTTTCCCGTTGATGATCTGCGCCTGCGGCTGCCTGACGGCGTTCTGGTTCGTGCGCCGCTTTCTGCCGGAAACGCGCGGCGTCTCTCTGGAGCGGATTGAGCCGCTCATGCTTGCCAAATCCCGCCGTTTCGCCGCCACGGCGCAGCGGTCCGCTGAACACCCTTCCGCGCCTGAATGGGCGAAATCGAAATAACAAGGAGCGATGATGAACACGAAAACCGTACGCGTTGGATTGATTGGCGCTGGCCGCATGGGCAGCTTTCACGCCGAAAACCTGGCGTATCGCGTGCCGGGCGCGGTGCTGGCGGCAGTTGCCGATCCGCTGCCGGGCGCGGCGCAAAAGCTGGCCGACAGGCTGGGCGTGGCAAAGGCCTATAGCGATTTGCACGCGCTGTTGCAGGACTCTGAAATCGACGCCGTGGCGATCGCCGCGCCGGCGCGCACCCATGCCGAATGGGTGATCGCGGCCGCCCGTGCCGGCAAGCATGTGTTTTGCGAAAAGCCGATGGCGGTGACGCTGGATGAGGCCGACAGCGCGATCGCAGCGGCAAAACAGGCCGGCGTAGTACTGCAGGTCGGCTTTAACCGCCGCTTTGACTCCGGCTTCGCCGCCGCTATCGCCGCGGTGAAAGCGGGCGAAAACGGCGTCACCCAGCTGAGCCGTTCCGTCACGCGCGATCCGCGCCTGCACGATCCGGCGCCGATCCCGCAGTGGACCATTTTTCTTGAGACGCTGATCCACGATTTCGACACGCTGCTGCACTTCAATCATGGCGCCAGGCCAGTAGAGGTCTATGCGCTGGCCGATGCGCTGGTGCGTCCCGACTTCAAAGATAAAGGTTTGCTGGATACCTCGATGGTGACGATTCGCTTCGACAATGGCGCGATGGCGATCGCCGAAGCGAGCTTTCAGGCGGTGTACGGCTACGACGTGCGCGGCGAAGTATTTGGCAGCAAAGGGATGCTGCAGGCGGGCCACATCAACGCCAACCACTGCGTGCGCTACGGCGCTGACGGCATCGCCATCGAGACGTCGCGCCTCGACTCCGATCTGCTGCGTGAGGCCTACGTGGCGGAGATGAGCGAGTTCGCTCGCTCGGTACGCACCGGCGAAACGCCGCGCGCCACCGGCGAGGACGCGCGCAACGCGCTGGAGATTGCGCTGGCGTGCATCGACTCGGTGAAGCAAAACCAACCTATTAAACTTGGAGCGCGCTAATGGCCAGTTATCAACTCTCGGTCTGCGCCGAAATGGTCTTTCTCGACCTCCCGTTCGAGGCGCGCGTGAAGCGTATCCACGAACTGGGTTTCGGCGTCGAAATCTGGGGCTGGGCCGGTAAAGATATCGATGCGCTGGCGGCGACCGGCGCGCGCTTTACCTCGATGACCGGCTATCTCACCGGCAACCTCACCGACGATAGCGAAATCGAACAGCTATTGCAGAGCGCCGAAGCGTCGCTGGCGGTGGCGGAAAGGCTGCAGTGTCCGACGCTCAATCTGCACGGCACCGGGCTGGATGAGAACGGCCTGCCGGTCAGGCCCGTTGAGGTGGTCACCGGGCCAATGTGGCTCAAAGCCGCGCAAACGCTGCGAAAAGTGGCGCAGCTCGGCGAGCACGCCGGCCGCGTATTCACCCTGGAGAATTTGAACCTGCCGGTCGATCATCCCGGCACGCCGTTCGCGCTGGCCGCCGATACCCTGGCGCTGGTGGAGGCGGTTAATAGCCCGGCGCTGAAGATGAACCTCGATCTCTATCACGCGCAGATCGGCGAAGGGAATTTGATCGCGCTTATTCGGCGCTGCGGCGCGGCGATTGGCGAGATTCAGGTGGCCGACGTGCCGGGACGCCAGCAGCCGGGCACCGGCGAGATCAACTATCGCGCCATCGCCCGCGCGCTGCATGAGATCGACTATCGCGGCACGGTCGCGCTGGAGGGCTGGGCGAGCGGCGACAGCGCCGCCGCGCTGCAGCAGTTTCGCGACCACTTTACGCTCTGAAGCGCTTGCCGCCGGGTATTAGCCTGTTGCCCGGCGGCAAGCCAGACAGTGAACATAATCATCTCAACCCTACAGGAAAACCTATGACTATCAGAAATCTGCTGTTATGCCTTTGTGCGCTGCTGCTGAGCCTGAGCGCAGGGGCGAAAACCTTTACCGTCGGCGTCGCGCTGGCGAACTTTGACCTTAATTTTGTTTCTATTCTGCGCACCCAGATGCAGACGGAGCTGAAGGCGAACCAGCTTAACAGCCAGTTCGTCGACGCCAAAGGCGATGTGGCGCTGCAGGTGCAGCAGGTCGACGATTTTATCAACCAGGGCGTCGACGCCATTATCCTCAACCCGGTAGACACCCAGGGCGTGGCGCCGATGATCGCCGCAGCGAAGCGCGCCAACATTCCGCTGATCTTCGTTAACCGCAAGCCGGAGGTGAAGCTGTCGGACGAGATGGCCTATGTCGGCTCCGATTCGGCCCTCGGCGGCGAAATGCAAATGGAAGCGCTGGCGAAGAAGATGAACTACAAAGGCAACGTGGCGATCCTGATGGGCGCGCTGTCGAATGAAGAGGCGCGCGAACGCACCCGCGCGGTAGAGACGGTGATCGCCAAATATAAAGAGATGAAGGTGGTCGAGAAGCAAAGCGCGAAGTGGCAGCGCAACGAAGCGGTCGACGTGGTGTCAGGCTGGCTGCTGAATCAGCGCCCCATCGACGCTATCGCGGCGAACAATGACGAGATGGCGATTGGCGCCATTATGGCGTTGAGCCAGGCGAAGAATGAAAAAATTCTGGTGGCGGGCATCGACGGTACGCCGGACGGGCAGCAGTTCGTAAAGAGCGGCAAGATGGCGCTGACAATTTTCCAGGATGCGAAAGGGCAGGCGACCGGTGCCGTTCAGGTTACGAAAGCGCTGCTGGAGAAGCAGAAAGTGCAGGAATACAACTGGGTGCCTTACCGGACGATTACGCCGGAAAACTTTACGGAATTTGCGGCGAAAAAGTGAGTATAAGGGAACGGCGGCAGAGCTTGCCGGCGTTCCCCGATGCCTGAAAAGTGCGGTGAATGCCGCGCGCTCTTTATACGCGCTGCTTCTCCAGCGGCCGCGCCGCTTCGCCATAGCCGAAAGCAGGGTGGGTATGCATCAGCGCCGTGATGGCTTTAAGCTGCTCGCGCAGCAGCCGATGCAGCTCGCGGATCGCCGGTGAGAACTGCTTGCGATGCGGGCAGATCAGGTTGAGCGGCGCCGCCTCGCCAGGCCGATCGGGAAGCAGAATTTCGAGGCGTCCGGCGAGCACGTCCGCGCTGACGTCGATCCAGGATTTATAGGTGATCCCCATGCCGGCCACCGCCCAGCGGCGCGCCACGTCCGCGTCATCGCACAGCATGCGGCTGCTCACCGTCAGCTGGCGTCTGACGCCGTTTTCCGGGAAGGACCACTTGTCGTAAACGTGGCCGTTGAGGCTATAGAGCAGGCAGTGATGACGCAGCAAATCCTCCAGCTGCTGCGGCCTGCCGTGCTGTTGCAGATAGGCGGGCGAGGCAGCCAGCACGCGGCGATTATCTTCCGCCAGCGGCAGCGCGACATAGCTGCTGTTTTCCAGTACGCCGTAGCGAATGGCCACGTCCACCGGATCGCGGAAAACGTCGCTGACGTGGTCGGAGAGGGAGATGCGCAGCGACAGTTTGGGATGTTTTTCGCAAAAGGCGGTGATGACCGGCAGCACGACGTTACGTCCGATGTCGGAAGGCACGGCGATTCTCAGCTCGCCCTGCATCTCATCTTCGCCGCTCTGCAGCTGCTCGGCGCCGGCCTGCAGAATAGCCAGCATCTCCTGCGCGTAGGGCAGCCAGGCTTCGCCGTCGGCGGTCAGGCGCAGGCTGCGGGTAGACCGCGCAAACAGCCGTTTATTCAGGTCGCGCTCCAGCCGGTTGACGGCGGCGCTGACCTGGCCGGGAAGGATATCGGCTTCGCGAGCCGCGCGGGAAAAGCTGCCCAGCGCGGCGGAACGGACGAACAAGGTGACATCTTCAAGACGTATCATGCAGGCTTCCCTGATCAAGACTTACCTGAATCGCCGCTCAGGCTTTGCGGTCAATCGTACCAAGCGTTTCAGGTGAGCTTCAACAGGCCCGGCGACGTCGACAGACTGGCTGGTTTTGTAACAGAAAAACCGTCATTTTTCTGCTGAACGCTTTGACAGATGATGTTTTTAAGCCAGTCCGTCGAGCTTTTCTTCCCGCTGCGCTTGTGGGAGTAAATTTTTACGGTAAAGCGGGGCACGGCGAAAGGCACAGGGAAGGTTTTTACGCTGGCGATCTGTTCCAGCCGGCTCGCCACGGAAGAGGGGATCGCCATCAGCAACTCGCTCTCCGCGACGATAAAAGGCGAACTCAGCATCGACGGGGTTTTCAGCGTGATGCGCCGCGCCAGCCCGAGACGCGCCAGGTGCGTGTCCAGCAGCCCTTTCTTTTCGTTCCAGGGCGTCACCACCAGATGCCCGGCGGCGAGATACTCCTCCAGCGTCAGGCTCGCGCGCGCGACATGGCTGAGCACCACAAATTCGTCGCTGAAGAGATCGATCTCCTCCAGGTCGGGATGCCTGACCTCATCCGGTTCGCTGAAGCTCAGCGCCAGATCCACTTCGCCCGCCAGCAGCTCATTCAGCGCCGGGTTATGAGGCAAATAGCAGAGCTCGAAATTGATGCCCGGCGCCGTTTTCTGAATGCTGTTCATCAGCCCGGGAAAAACGCTGAACGCCGTGTAGTCCGTCACCGCGATGCGAAACGCCTCCTGGCTCCTGAGCGGATCGAACGGCTGCACCGGGCTGAGGTGCTGATTGAGCGCGCACAGGGCGTCGGCGATGTAGGGCGCCAGCTGATAAGCATAAACGCTGGGGCACATCTTATGCCCCTCGCGATAAAAAAGCGGATCCTTCAGGAAATCGCGCAGCCGGGTCAGCGCATGGCTCAGCGCCGAGGTGCTCATGGCAAGTTCCGCCGCCGCTAGCCTGACGGATCGATGCCGGAAGACCGCATCGAAGATGGGCAACAGGTTAAGGTCGAGCCGCCGCAGCACATGATGCATGGAATTCACCTTTAATTGATTTTATTGCACTTAATTCATTGAACGATACCGATTATCCTTACCGCCATCAAACTGTTTGGTTAAGGGAAAATTTATGCGTGTTACGATCCGGCAGGCCAGCCTGGAAGATACTGACGCCATTTATAATATGATCAACGGCTTATCCGTTTACCGCGAGGCGCCGCAGGAGTCTATTCCCGATATTGAAGAGGTAAGAAAGTCGCTGTTTTCGCCGGAAACCACCGCCGAAGCCTATATCTGCGAAATTGACGGCATAATTGCTGGTTATTCAGTGATTTCAATGAGCTATTCCGCCTGGCTGGGCCGCTGCAGCCTCAATATGGAAGATTTATACTTCACTCCTGACTATCGAGGACGCGGCGCGGGCAAGTCGATGCTGCAGTATATCGCTCAGCTGGCGGTGAGACGGCAGTGCAGCCGCATTGAGTGGAACGTGCTGGAGTGGGATAAGTCTGCCAAAGAGTTTTACCACAGCATCGATGCGCTGCCCCTGAGCGAATGGGTGCGCTACCGGCTTGACGGCCCCGCTCTGGAGAAGTTCGCCGCGCGCGATACGCTCTGACGCCTTTCTCGCGCACAGCGCACCTTAGTGTCTAAGTCCGCCCGCGCGGTTGCGCTATTTTTAGCGCTCCTGCGTCGACATTCCGGACTCTGAAACATGACCGATCTCTTTTCTCTTCTTGCCACCGGCTCCGCACGCGCTATCGGCGCGGCCATCGCGGCGGGCGAAAT
>Ga0209796_10000545_pt1 | contig 23007 bp, 21 predicted proteins | sample AgamicOrSfrz_FD_187167 | JGI IMG/M metagenome (GOLD analysis project Ga0209796, IMG submission 187167) | Agave microbial communities from Guanajuato, Mexico - Or.Sf.rz (SPAdes) (version 2) | ecosystem: Host-associated > Plants > Phyllosphere > Phylloplane/Leaf | place: Guanajuato, Mexico...
TACAAAAAATACATTGGCGTGTGCGTCCCGCGCTTGCAACGGTGTCCTCTGGCTAATCCGGTATGGTTCGTGCCGCAGCTTACTGGCAAAGCGGCTGCCTTGTCGAGCCTGCGCGCCGCCGCTTTCGTGCGCCGCAAGCGTGCCCTTAATTCGTCTGAACGACGCGCGGCGTGATGAAAACAGCCAGTTCGCTGCGCTGGTCCCGATGAGCCCGATGGCGGAAAAGCGCGCCTAGAACCGGTATTTTGCCAAGGACCGGCACCCGAGTCACATCGTCCCGGCCGTCCGTCGCGTAAATTCCGCCGATCGACACCGTACCACCATCTTCCACCTCGACGCGGGTTTGCACATGTTTGGTGTTGATAGCGGGCCCGGCGTCGGTTTGTTCGCCAACGCTGTCCTTGGCCACGTCGAGGTCCAGCACGACGCGGCCGTCAGGCATGATCTGCGGCTCGACCTCCAGCTTCAGCGTGGCGCGCCGGAACTGCACGCCCGACACACCCTGCCCCACCTTCGCCTGATACGGCAGCTCGGTGCCCTGTTCGACCACGGCCTTCATCCGGTCCGCGGTGACCACCCGCGGACTTGAAACCACCTGCCCGCGCCCCTCGGCCTCCAGCGCGCTCAGTTCGATATTCAGAAGACGCGTGGCGCCCGCCGCAAACAGCGTCAGACCGGCCGTGGCGGCGTCGAAGCCTGCGATCGGCCGGGCCGACAGATCGTAGACCAGACCGTCCTTGCCGCCGCTCAGGCCGCGCGTGCTGCCGTCGGCGCTGGTGCCCGCCATCGAAAGTCGCACGCCGAGGTTGCGCGAAAAACCATGCTCGCCTTCGACGATGCGCGCCTCGATCAGAACCTGACGCGTGGGCCGGTCGACCGAATCGAGCAGTGCGGCGATTTGCGCGAGCCGGCCTTCCAGGTCAGTGACGAACAGCAGATTGGTGCGCGGATCGGCGGTCACCGCGCCACGCTTTGACAGCACGCGCTGGTTGCCCGAGCCGGTCAACAGGCGCCGCACGTCCTCGGCGCGGGCATAGTGCAGCTGGAACGTGCGGCTCGCGAGCGGCTCCAGGTCGGCCGCCCGCGCGTGCGCCTCGAAGCGTTGCCGCTCGCGCGCCGCCAGATCCGCGATGGGCGCGACCCACACGACGTTGCCGTGGCGTTCCATCGCGAGGCCGTGAACGTCCAGCAGCGTGTCGAAGGCGACGCGCCACGGCACCTTGTCGAGCCGCAATGACACCGAGCCACGCACCCTCTCGCTTGCGACGATGTTCAATCCCGTGAATTGCGCGAACGCATTGAGCACGGCGCCCAGTTCGGCGCGCTGGAAGTTCAGCGAGATCGGCTTGTCGTCGGCCGCGAGCATGGCGTCCGCTGGGGTCTTCGGCGTGCCGCTCAGGCGCGCGAGCGGCGGCAGCGGCACCGGCGGGCCCTCCAGTGCGGAGCTGACCCCAGCGGCGTCGCGGCTTGCGGCCGCGGCTGGCCGCGCAAGCGGCACTGAACCGTCGGCCGGGTCGGTCGCATCGTCTGCGCGGCTGATGTTCGCGAGGGGATCCCCTCGTCCCGCGAATCGTCGCGGAACGGGTTCGGCGTTTCGGCAAACGCAGCGCGCGGCAGCGGCGTTGCTTCGTAGGGCGCGTTAAAAGTCAGCGCGGATTCGTCCGGCGGCATGTAGGCCGGCAACGGCGGCAACGATGGAATGGCGGCGTGCGCAACATTGCCCCCAAGCGCAGCGCTAACCAATAACAGATGCAGCCCCACTGACAGCGCGCTTGACAGGCCGACCCGCAGACCGACCGGCACCCGCCCTGGCAGACCCATTGCAAGCCGGCTTGGCAGAGCCACGCCGACACACCGGCCTCGCTTCGACACCATCCCCGCGCGATCGGACGCGCGTCTCCCGACGCTCAACAGCTTCGTCCTGCTCATCAGGACGCCTCCGCGAGCGCGAGCATACGGATCGCCTCGCCCTTGGCAAGCGTAATGCCGGAGGCATCGAAGTGCGTGAAGCGCTCATCGCCGATCTGCTGGCCGGACGCCACCGTAGTTGCGCCGTCCGGTGTATCGATCAACGCAAGACCGCGCGCGCGATCACGCAGCAGTCCGACGAGCCGCAGTTGCGCGAGTCCCTGCGAGTCGAACGCGGCCTGCATCTGGGCCGGCGAGAACGGATCGAAGAACACGACATCTTCTTCGTCTTCCGAATCAAGACTCGCGTCGGCGAGCTCCTGCACGGAAAGGCTTGCGGGCACAGCACGCAGGTCGCTGTACACACGCAGCGTGGCGTTCACTGCGAGCGACGCGCCGTCCCGCTTGATAGTGACGTCGACGGGAACCATCAGCACCGGTAGCTCCGTCAGTCCGCGCAGAAACGACATGAGATGAAGAAAGTCGGTACGCGCGGCAAGCTGCAGCGGACGCTCGCCGTGAGCGCCCGTGCCGCTGGCCGCACCTGGCTCGACCGTCAACAACAGAACGCCGTTTTGCGCGGCAAGTTCGGAGACGACACGCACGTCGTCCGCCGAGGTCCACTGCGCCGGCATAGCCGCAGCAAACGCGCCAGCACCGCTTGCCGCGTCGGCGTCCCGGCGCAGCGCGGGCAACTGCGCAAGCGCACGCCTCGCATTCGCGAGACGCTGCACGCTCGCTTGCAGTGCTGCGCGGCTTGCCTCCACGCGGCCGAGGTCGGTGACAACCCAGCCGTGCGCACCGAGGCCGAACACCACCAGCGCGATCACCAGCGCAACGGCCCAGCGGCGGCGTGCGCTCCATGTATGAAGCGGCGCCCGCGCACGCCTGATCCAATGCGCCAGTACAGGGCTTGCATGTTGCGCGCCGCCAAAGTCGGCAAACGTCGTACTCATTTCGAACCTCCTGTGTGATTGGCAACCGCTTGCGGCGAGACCGTCGACGGCGCCTTCGCGGTCGCGTTTTTGGTCGCGCCCTCCCATTGCAGGCGAGCGCCGAACTCAACGGCGCCAGCAGCCGCTCCATCTGCGTTCGCCTTGGGCGACGCGTGATGCGACTCGCTCATCTCTGCACGCTTCACGCCGCGAATCGCACCGAGGCGCTTGAGCCATTGCGCGGAGTCGAGATGCGCCCGCGAAGTCGCCACCAGTTCCGTCTCATGGTCGCGCTGGCGAAGCTGCTGCAACAGCACGCCGTCGCCGGGTTCGAAGCTGAGCGCGTCGAGGAGATCTCGCAGATAGGTAAGCGGCTCGGCTAGACGCTTTGCGCGCGCCGCGTCAGCGCGCTGCTGGTCGCGCGCGTGCAGCAGGCGGGCATGCTCAGCCAACGGCGCGGCAAGTTGAGCAAGTGTTTGCTCGACCGACCCGCGCTGCGCATCGAGCCGCGCTTTCTCGAGCGCCTGGTAGCCGGCCAGCGCGCCGACGGCGACACAACCGGCAAGCGCTGCGGCAGCCCATGCAATGAGACATCGACGGCGCGCGAGCTCCGCCTTGCGCTGTCTATGCGGCAAAAGATTGAAGCCGCCAAGCGTCGGCGGGAACGCGCGCGCGGGGCGAAGCCGCCGCATGTCATGCGCGACATGCAACTGCGCCGCCGCGTTCAGACGCCCAGCATCGAAAAGGGCCGCGCTCATTCGAGCACCCCGCGCAATGCCAATCCGAATGCCACGGCGGCAGCCGGTTCATGTAGCAGCGGATCGCTCACCTGACGCGAGACGCCGCCCAATGCGGCGCATTCAAACGGCAACACGGTGCAGCCCAGAACGTCCGCGATGTCCGCGATCGAAAAGCCGACGCCCTCCAGTAGATGCAGTTCACCGCTCACCAGCGCGCAATCGAACTCGGGGCCTTGCAAGAGGTCGCGCAATGCGTCGGCGAGATCGGAATGCTCGGGTGCGGGATAGCGCATTTCGGCGGTGACGCAGTCGTCCACCAGCCGCCAGCCTTGCACGCCGTCCGCGCCTATCCACAGCGCCACATACGGTTCGTGCGGATCGAGTTCGCGAGCCGCCGCGTAGCGCATGGCCCGCAGCGCGGCATGGGGCTCGCCGTCGATAGCGGTCAGCGAAATGCCCGCCGCCGCCGCGCATTCGATGCGCGCTTCGAGATGCTGACGCCCCGTTGCGGCGATAGTCACCGAGCGAACCAGCGTGGGCCGCTCATCCACAAACCAGTCGACGGCCAGCGCGTGCCGCTCGAGTCCCGCGATACGCTCTACTTCGCTTATGACAGCCGGCTCCAGCCCGCCGAGTTCGTGCCCGCCGTCTTCCGCGCAGCCGCTCTGCGCCGCGAGGCGCGCGAGCGGTACGGTGGCCGTGACCGTCGCCGACGCCGGCACGGCCATCGCGCATCGCAATGCGGATGTCGCGCACAGGTGCGGCAGCTCGGCAAACGCGTCGCGCAACGCACGTGCAAGAGCCTGACGGTCGGCAATCTCTATCCCGGCCATTGCATTGGCCGGCAGCGCCACCGTGCGCATATATTCGATCTGCAACGAAGCGCTAGCGCGCGTACGCTGACTGACCACCACCAGCCGGACGTCCTGCGAACTCACGTCTATTCCGGCAGCGAAACGCTGCATACCTGCCTGCACGGCTTGCAGCCACGAACTTCTTATCGTCATCACGCCCTCCCTCAGACTCGCGCGGCGAACCATTCGAACGCGAGCAGCGAGGAAGAATTGTGCGGATGGGCGCGTCTGAGCGACACTCGGCCAAACGGCTAACGTCGCGTCGTGCACGCGCCGGCGATCATCAAAGCCGCTACAGTGAAGCCTCGCTCAACGCAGTGCAGAGACTTGTCAAGAACTGTCAGTAAGCACGCCGAAAGCTGAAAAGCGAGGCGGCTATAATCGCGGGACTGTTTTTTGGTGCCTATATGCAATCCACGTCTCCCACATCCCCGCCGCCCACGCCGCCAAAGCGTAAACGCCCGTTGTGGCTCAAGCTCCTGCTTGGTTTTTTCGGGTTGATCGTCGCGGGTATCGTGTGCGTACTGCTGGTGCTCGGTTACGCTCTCGTGGTCGCCACACCGAACCTGCCCTCGCTCGACGCCCTCACCGACTACCGGCCCAAAGTGCCGCTGCGCATCTACACGGCCGACCATGTGCTGATCGGCGAATTCGGCGAGGAACGGCGCGATATCGTGCGTATCCAGGACGTGCCGGATAGCCTGAAAAAAGCCGTGCTCGCGATCGAAGACGCGCGCTTTTACGACCACGGCGGCGTCGACCTGACGGGCATTGCACGCGCCGGCTTCGTCGCGCTCACCAACGGCCATGCAACGCAGGGCGCGAGCACGATCACCATGCAGGTGGCGCGCAACTTCTTCCTTTCGAGCGAGAAGACCTACACGCGCAAGATCTACGAGATGCTGCTCGCGTACAAGATCGAGTCGAAGCTCACGAAAGATCAGATTCTCGAGGTGTATATGAATCAGATCTATCTCGGTCAGCGCGCGTATGGTTTCGCGAGCGCGGCGCGCGTCTATTTCGGCAAGGACCTGAAGGACCTGACGCTTGCGGAGTCCGCGATGCTGGCCGGCTTGCCGAAGGCGCCCTCCGCATATAACCCGGTCGTGAATCCAAAGCGCGCCAAGGTACGTCAGGAGTACATCCTGCAACGCATGTACGAGCTGCATTACATCAACCAGCAGCAGTACGACGAAGCGAGCCGTCAGCCGCTCGTCGTCAAGGGTGCAGGCAAGGAGTTCAGCGTGCACGCCGAGTATGTTGCCGAAATGGTGCGGCAGATGATGTATGCGCAGTACCGCGAAGAAGCGTACACGCGCGGCCTCAATGTCGTGACGACAATCGACTCCGCGGATCAGGACGTCGCCTATCGCGCGTTGCGCAAGGGCCTGATGGACTACGAGCGGCGCCACGGTTATCGCGGGCCCGAAGCGTTCATCAATTTGCCTTCCGATGCCGACGACCGCGAGCAGGCCATCGACGACGCGCTGCTCGAACACCCGGACAACGGTGAGATCATTGCGGCCGTCGTGACGGCGGCGAGCCCGAAGCAGGTGCAGGCCACGTTTATCGACGGCAATGTCGCGACCATTCAGGGCGACGGCCTGCGCTTCGCGCAATCGGCGCTCAGCGCCCGCGCGCAGCCGAACCAGCGGCTGCGGCCGGGCGCAATCATTCGTCTCGTCAAAAACGATGAAGGCGAGTGGGCAATCACCCAGTTGCCGCAAGTGGAAGGCGCGTTTGTCTCGGTCGTGCCTCAGGACGGCGCGATCCGCGCGCTTGTCGGCGGATTCGATTTCAACAAGAACAAGTTCAATCACGTCACCCAGGCGTGGCGTCAGCCGGGCTCGAGTTTCAAACCCTTCATCTATTCGGCTTCGCTCGAAAAGGGGCTTGGACCGGCCACCGTCATCAACGACGCGCCGCTCTTTTTCAGCGCCGCCGAGACGGGCGGCCAGGCGTGGGAGCCGAAGAACTACGGCGGTGGTTTCGACGGGCCGATGACCATGCGCACCGCGTTGCAGAAGTCGAAGAACCTGGTGTCGATCCGCATCCTCAACCACATCGGCACAAAGTACGCGCAGCAGTACATCACGCGCTTCGGCTTCGACGCGGACCGTCACCCTGCCTATCTGCCCATGGCGCTCGGCGCGGGTCTCGTCACGCCGTTGCAGATGGCGGGCGCATTTTCGGTGTTCGCGAACGGCGGCTATCGGATCAACCCATACTTGATAGCCGAAGTCACCGACCCGCGCGGCGTCGTGGTGGCACACGCGCAGCCGCTTGTCGCCGAGCAGAGCGCGCCGCACGCCATCGAGCCGCGCAACGCGTATGTGATGAACAGCCTGCTGCAAAGCGTCGCGCAACGCGGCACGGGCGCAAAGTCGAACGTGCTCAAGCGCATCGATCTGGGCGGCAAGACCGGCACGACGAACGATTCGCGCGACGCCTGGTTCGCCGGCTATCAGCACACGCTGACTGCGATTGCGTGGATCGGCTACGACAACCCGCGCAGTCTCGGCGACAAGGAAACCGGCGGCGGCCTCGCGTTGCCGGTGTGGATCGAGTACATGGGACGTGCGCTCAAGGGCGTGCCCGACTACAAGATGCCGATGCCCGACGGCGTGGTCGAACTCGGCACCGAGTTGTACTTCGACGAGTTCACGCCGGGCCACGGCTTTGTGGCGACAGTCGGCATCAGTCAGACGGCACTCGACGAGGCAAGCGCCGCGTCCGCCGCGCCGGGACAGGTGGGCGAGCAGGAAAAGCAGGACATCATGAATCTGTTCCGCGGGCACTGAAGCGGCGCCCCCGTCTGTCAGAAAAAAGCCGCCGCGCATTCTCTGCGCGGCGGCTTTTTTTCGACCTTCAGCTTCCCTCAACAACCGGAAGCATATTTACGCTGCAAATTGGACGGGCTCCCCGGCCTGTTGCGTCGCGTACTCCGAGAGCGCGGCGAAGAATTCCTTGCCGCTGCGCGTGTCGCGCCACTCGCCGTCGACGAAACGGTAGTGAAAGCCGCCCGCCTTCGCGGCGATCCAGATCTCGCTCATTGGCGGTTGCAAATTGACGATGATCTTCGAGCGATTCGCGAACTCGAGGGTCAGCACGTTGCCGCTGCGCTCCAGTTCGATGTCGGCCTGGGCGTCGTCCAGGGCGCGTTCGATGGCGGCTAGCGCGGCCTCCGCGCGGGTCAGGTAATCACTATCGGACATGCTAAACTCCATCGATTATTCATTCAGGGACAGTCATGCGAGTCGTATCTCGGATGCGCGCGGCGGCGCCCGGCCGCGCGATTGTAGCGGGTTTAGCCATTCTCGCAGGTTGCGCGCTCGGCGGTTCGCTCGCCGGTTGCGGGCAGCGCGGTTCGCTGTATTTGCCCACCGTGCCGCCGTTGCCGGCCAAGCCGATCGACCGTACCCAGCCGCCGTCGCCCGACGAAGTGAAGCCGGGTGCCGAGACCGCATCGGACGCAGACTCCATTCCCGACACCTCCGGCACGCCGCTCTCGCTCGCGCCGGCCAACGAATTGTCCGCGCCGCCCACGTCCGCTGCATCTGCTGCATCGGCTTCCCCGCCGGCCACCACCGCCACTCCCGCTCAATAAGACTTCCGCATGACTCGACCTGCATTTGACTACGTCGACGGCGTGCTTCACGCCGAAGGCGTGTCCGCCGTTTCGCTCGCCGAACAGTTCGGCACGCCCCTCTACGTGTACTCACGCGCGGCGCTGACCGAAGCGTGGAACGCCTACGCGGGCGCGTGCGCCGGCCGTCGCGCGAGCGTGCACGTCGCCGTGAAGGCCAACAGCAATCTCGCGGTGTTGAACGTGTTCGCGCGTCTAGGCGCGGGCTTCGACATCGTGTCGGGCGGCGAACTGGCGCGCGTCCTCGCGGCCGGCGGGAAAGCCGAAAACACGGTGTTTTCCGGCGTCGGCAAGCATGCGAACGAAATGCGCGAGGCGCTCGCCGCCGGCGTCAAATGCTTCAATGTCGAGTCGATTCCGGAGCTCGACCGTCTGAATGCGGTCGCGGCACAAATGGGCAAGAAAGCGCCGGTATCGCTGCGCGTGAACCCCGACGTCGACGCAAAAACGCACCCGTACATTTCCACCGGACTGAAGTCGAACAAGTTCGGCGTCGCATTCGACGAGGCGCGCGCCACCTATCAGGCGGCCGGGGCCATGGCGAACCTGGAGGTGGTCGGCATCGACTGCCATATCGGCTCGCAGATTACCGAGGTCGCGCCGTACCTCGACGCGGTGGACAAGGTCCTGGAACTGGTCGAACAGATCGAGCAGGACGGCATGACGATTCGCCATATCGACGTGGGCGGCGGTCTCGGCATTACCTATGACGACGAAACGCCCCCGGACATCGGCGATTTCGTGCGCACCGTGCTTGACCGTATCGAGGCGCGCGGTCACGGCCATCGCGAGGTGTATTTCGAGCCGGGCCGTTCGCTGGTCGGCAATGCAGGCGTGCTGCTCACGCGCGTCGAGTTTCTGAAGCCGGGCGCTGAAAAGAACTTCGCCATCGTCGACGCGGCCATGAACGATCTCGCCCGCCCCGCGATGTACGAGGCGTATCACGCTATCGACGCCGTCGTTCAACGCGAACTGCCTGCACATGTGTACGACGTGGTCGGCCCGGTGTGCGAAAGCGGTGACTGGCTCGGGCGCGAGCGGCTGCTCGCCGTCGAGCCGGGCGATCTGCTTGCGATCCGCTCGGCCGGCGCCTACGGCTTCGTGATGAGCTCGAACTACAACACCCGCCCGCGTGCCGCGGAGGTGATGGTTGATGGTACACAAGCTTATGTGGTTCGCGCACGCGAGGAAGCGCAGCAGCTGTTTGCAGGCGAAACGCTCTTGCCGGCGTAACCAGCTCAGGTTCGCGGTCACATGAAAAAAGGCGATGCCCTCGGGCATCGCCTTTTTTCGTGGTGAGAATCGACGCGCGCCGATTGTCCGTTCAGCGCGGCTTTGCTCCACGCTCGCGCAACCACACGACCAAACGCCAGCCCAACAGCGCCAGCATGATCGCGCCGTAGAGCTTCGGCAGCAGCAGGTCGTGCTTGCCGGCTTTCATCCACCAGAAGTGCAGAATCGCCAGCGCGCCGATCGCATAAATCGCGCGATGCAAGCTCTGCCAGCGCCGACCGAGTTTGCGGACCATCGCGCGGGGCGAAGTGACAGCCAACGCGATCAACAGTACGAATGCAGCGAAGCCCACGGTGATGAACGGCCGCTTGCCGATGTCCTGGACAATCTCCGCCACGTTGAACCACTTGTCGAACCAGAGGTAGGTGGTGAAGTGCAGCGTCGCGTAGAAAAACGCGTAGAGCCCGAGCATGCGGCGAAACCGCATGAACGCCGCGACGCCGGTGATTCGGCGCAACGGCGTCACAGCTAGCGTGATGCATAGAAACACGAGCGTCCAGAGGCCCGTGGAACGCGTAATGAACTCGATCGGGTTCGCGCCGAGCCGGTCAGTCAAACCGAACAGCACGATGCGCGCGAGCGGATACCAGGCGGCGATAAATACCGCGATTTTCGCGGGCACCACCCAGCGCAAACCAGGGGCCGGCCGTCGCGCCGCCGCGGAGGGCGGCGCCGTCGCACCTGCCTGCGCGCCGGGCGCATGACGCCCGATGCGGGCGGCGGATTGAGTGTCGGAAGCCATCGTCATGTCGCTCAGAAGTTTTTCTTCAGATCCATGCCCTGGTACAGCGACGCCACCTGATCGCCGTAGCCATTGAACATCAACGTTTTGCGCTTCGGCGTGAAAAATCCGTCTTCGCCGATGCGCCGCTCAGTCGCCTGGCTCCAGCGCGGGTGGTCGACGTTCGGATTCACGTTCGAATAGAAACCATATTCGCTCGACGCATACGTGTTCCAGCTCGTCGGCGGCTGCTTTTCGACGAAGCGGATTTTCACGAGCGACTTCGCGCTCTTGAAGCCGTATTTCCACGGCACCACGATGCGCACAGGCGCGCCGTTCTGGTTCGGCAGCACCTGACCGTACACGCCCATTGTGAGCAAAGTAAGCGGGTTCATCGCCTCGTCCATGCGCAGACCTTCGGAGTACGGCCAATCGAGTATCGGCGTGGAAAGCCCCGGCATTTGCGACGGGTCGGCCAGCGTGATGAACTGCACGTATTTGGCGTTGCCGGTGAGCTGCACCCGTTTGATCAGCTCCGCGAGCGGCACGCCGATCCACGGAATCACCATCGACCACCCTTCGACGCAACGCAGGCGGTACACGCGCTCCTCGAGCGGCGCGAGCTTGAGCAGTTCGTCGATGTCGTACACCTTCGGGTTTTTGATCTCACCCTCGACGCTCACCTTCCACGGACGCGGCCGCAGCGTGCCCGCGTGCTCCGCGGGATCTGCCTTGTCGGTGCCGAATTCGTAGTAGTTGTTGTAGCTGGTGATGTCCTTGAACGGCGTGACCTTGTCTAGCGCGACGAACTTTGCGTTGGTCTTCGCCGTCAGTTTCTGCGCCTTCGGGTCGGACGACGTGTACGCCGCCAGTGCTTCGCCGTTCACGCCAATCAGGCTGCCGAGCGCCAACGCGCCCGCCGCCTGCAGCACGCGCCGCCGGTTCTCGAAAATGTGCTGCGGCGTGATTTCGCTGCGCGCGATATCGTCGCCGGTAAGTTGAATCCTATCGCTTCGCTTGATCCACATCGTGCTGCTCCTTGCGGCCTGCGCTTCAGCCATCCAGCGGTGGGGCCATAGTGATGATCGCTCGTCGGGCCATTTCACGCGTTCTCTCAATCACGAACACATTCCATGCGCAAATATTCCGCCAGCCATAAAAAAACCGCCGGTGCAAAACACGCGGCGGTTCTTTGTCGGTTGAGACCGGCGAATCTTACAGCTTGCCGTAACTATGCAGCCCCGAGAGGAACATGTTCACGCCCAGGAACGCGAAAGTCGTGACCAGCAGACCCGTAAGCGCCCACCAGGCGGCAACGGCGCCGCGCAGGCCCTTCATCAGACGCATATGCAGCCAGGCTGCATAGTTCAGCCAGACGATCAACGCCCACGTTTCCTTCGGGTCCCAACTCCAGTACCCGCCCCAGGCTTCGGCGGCCCACAGCGCGCCGAGAATCGTTGCAATCGTGAAGAAGGCGAAGCCGACGGCGATCGACTTGTACATCACGTCGTCGAGCACTTCGAGCGCCGGCAGGCGATCGGCCAGCACGCCGCGCTCCTTGGCGAGATAGGCGACCGCGACCATTGCCGACAGCGCGAAGCTGCCGTAGCCGATGAAGTTCGCCGGCACGTGAATCTTCATCCACCAGCTTTGCAGCGCGGGCACGAGCGGCTGGATCTGCTGCGCGTCGCGGGCGACCGAGTACCACATCAGGAAGCCGACAGCGGCGCTGATCACGAGCAGAACGAATGCGCCGAGCGCACGCGTGCTGTAGTGCTGTTCGTAATACAAGTAGAAGAGCGCGGTGATCAGGCTGAACAGAACGAACACTTCGTAGAGGTTCGAAATGGGAATATGGCCGACGTCCGCGCCGATCAGGTACGACTCGTACCAGCGCACCATCAGGCCGACAAAGCCCATCACCACCGCCACCCACGTCATGCGCGAACCGATTGCGGCGCCTGTGGGCGAGCGCGACAGCAAGCCGATCCAGTAGAACACGGTCGCGAATACGAACAGCGCGCTCATCCACAGAATCGCGGACTGGCTCGACAGGAAATACTTCAGGAAGAATGCGTTGTCGGCGCGGCTCAGGTCGCCGTGATAGATCTGGATGGCCAGCAGCGACAGTGCCGCGATGGCCGCCATGAGCGGACGCGCAGGCTTCCAGCGCCAACCCAGCACGACGAACGCCGGCACCGAGCACACCAGCACCAGCTTGTCGTAGTAATTCATGAACGGGTGATAACGCGACAGCGCAAAGCCCGCGCCCGCAACCATGGCAAGGGCGAACAGCCAGTCGACCACGCCGAGCCGCTTCAGGAACGGCCGCTCGTCATATTGATAAGCCGCGTTGAGCGCTCCGTCCGCGGGCGCCTTGCCGGGCCGCGCGGAGGAAGGGGAAGAAGAGGAAACCTGAGTCAAGTCCATGGTATTACCGGGTCGAATCTTGTGAGCTTGCGGACTGCGCGTTGCCGCCGCTGGACGCTGCATTCGCGGGCTTGGCGCCCAACGCGGCACCAACCGCGTCGCGGGTCTGGGCAAAGTCTTTCTCGAAGTCCAGCGTTTTGCGGGCGCTCGACATGGCCATCACGACCTGCGTGCCCTGCCCGGAATCTTTGAGCCAGAACCAGAGGCGCCGTTCGCGGACGTAGAACATCGAAAAGATGCCCAATACGAGGAGCAGGCTGCCAAGATACACGACTTTTTTGCCCGGCGCGCGCGTCAGCTGAAATACCGAAGCTTGCACCTGCTTGAAGGAGTCGAGCTGCAGGTAGACCGGCGATCCATACAAAAAGCTGTCGGATATCGCGTTGATCGAGCTTTGGACGAAGCGGCTCGCCTCGGCATTCGCCTGCGCCTGCGGCTCGCCCTGCTGCTCGCGCGACTCTTGCCACAGGTCCCACATGGAACCTTCCAGCATGCGCAGCAGCAAGCCTGCGGCCTTTTCCTGCTCGCCTTTGGGCACCGAATGATCGATGAAACCCGCGATGGCCTGAAAGCCGCCCACCGGCTGACCGTTCGGCATTTTCACGCTGGTGTCCGCCCCGGCGAAAAGAGTCAGCACGCGCAAGGCGCTTTCTTCCAGGTGCTGCTGCAATTCCGCGTTCGCTTCCGGAACGGAGCGCAGCGCGAAGCGGTGAGCGGCCTGGGCGCGCGCGGCCGGGTTTTCCAGCGTGGCGCGCAGGTTCATCCACTCCTTGACGGTGCCGCCGGTGTCCGCGGGAATGCGCAGGTAGCGGAACGGATCGTCGGGATTCAGGCGCATGCCCGCGAGAAAGAACTTTTCGCCGCCCACTGCGACCGGCAGCATGTAGTTGTTGTACTCGCGTGCCTGGCCGTCCTTGTCGCGCACCTTGTATTGCACCGAAGGGCCCACGTTGTGCAGGTCGAGCGGCTTGGAGGTCTTCGCGCCGGACCCGAGCCGCTCGTCGAAGGCTTCCTTCAGCGAGCGGTTCGAGGCAACGCCGCGGGCGTCCGTCTGGCCGTTGGCGTTCGAGATATTCTCGACGTTGATCGCGCGGAAATCGGTGAATTCGACTGTCTGGCCGTCGGCCAGCGGCGTGGCGGAGCTCAACGGCGCGTTGCCGCCGATCGTGCCGCCGAACGGCGCGGTTTTCGCGCTCGCGCCGGTCATCGGGTAGGCCGTCATCTGCATTTGCGAGCCGCCGTCCTGGAAGCTCGACTGATAGATCGACACACCGTCGTACTCGAACGGTTTGTTGACCTCGATGCGGGCCGGCACGCGCGCGCCCGTCTTGTGATCGACCACCACGATGTCGCTCGCGAACAGCTTCGGCATGCCCGTCGAGTAATAGTCGACGATGAATTTCTGCAATTCGATGGAGAACGGCAGGTCCTGGATCAGCGAGCCGTCGGGCTGATTGAGGATCGCGGTGGACACGTGCTGGCCTTCCGGCACCCACGCGTAGCCGCGAAACGTGGGGTTCGACTGCGACAGGCGGTGCTCCGGCGGAATTTCGTTGATCACCGTGTTGGCGCGGATCGGCGATTTGTCGAAGAGCCACATCTGCAGCTTGATGGGCAGATTGCTGTCCAGCAGGCCGCCGAGGCAGATCACCACGATCGCGAGGTGCGCCGAGATGTAGCCGAATTTGGTTAGCGCGCCGCGCTTCGCGGCGATAAGCGTCGCGCCCTCTGACTCGCGCGTGACGAACTTGTAGCCGAGTTTCGCCGACAGCTTGGCGAGGACCGCCGCCGTCTGCTCGCGCGTGCCGTGTACCGCGAAATCGCTTTTGTGATGAAACGCGCGCAGGCTGGCTTCGCGGACCTTGTCTTTCCAGCTCTTCGCGTCGGCGATCATTTTCGGCGCGTTGCGGATCACGCACAGCGACACCGACACCATCAGAAAGCCGAGAATCAGCATGAACCACCACGAGCTGTAGACCGTATAGAGGCTCAGCGCGCGGAAGATGTCAGCCCAGAAGGGGCCGAACTGATTGACGTAGTTAGGATAGGGATCGTCCTGCGTGAGAACGGTGCCGATGATGCTGGCGATGGACAGGATCACGAGCAGCGCAATCGCAAAACGCATCGAACTGAGTAGCTCGACGGCGCTGCGCAAGACGCGATTGCCCGACTTCGACTGCAAACCCGACGTGGTGACGCTCATTCATACTCCGACTGAACAGCAAAAAAGGGTGAAGGGCGATCGTAGCTACGACGCCCCCACCCTTTTCTTGTTTTTCACCGGCCTCGGCGGGCCGGTTGCACTTGCGCGCGGACCTGTTAGTGCAGGCCCGCGATGTAATCAGCAACAGCTTTGATCTCGCTGTCCGACAGACGCGATGCGACAGCATGCATCGCCTCATTGTTATTGCGCGCACCGGGGCCCTGCGTGAACGCGGTCAACTGCGCCACCGTGTATTCAGCCCATTGTCCCGACAAACGGGGATATTGCGACGGAATACCCTGCCCCGTGGGCCCGTGACAGCTTGCACATGCCGGCACGCCCTTGTCCGCAATGCCGCCGCGGTAAATTCTCTGCCCGAGCGCCACTGTGTCCTTGTTGTGCGCGTAGCCGGGCTTTTGAGCCTGCGTCGCGAAGTAGGCAGCGACGTTGACCATGTCCTGATCGGATAGCGCCGAAGCCATGCCCGTCATGATCGCATTATTGCGCGCGGGCTGCTTTGCGCCGGGCTGCGGCTTGAAATCCTTGAGTTGTTTGACGAGATAGTCGGGATGCTGACCCGCCAGCTTGGGATACGCGCCGCCGGCACTGTTGCCGTCTGCGCCGTGACACGACGCGCAAACCTGCACCGCGATTGCCTGCCCCCGATTTATGTCCGGCTTTGCCGGATCTGCCTTTGCTGGATCTGCTGCTCGTGCCTGAATTGCCAAACCTGAAAGACCTGCCGCTACCTGAAACACCATCAGAGCCTTGCACAGTCGATTCATTCGCACACCCTGTCTCGTCTTGTGGGATTTTAGAGGTTTTGCACAATACGACGGCGACCCAAGTGACCGCCAGGAGCCGCCGAGGCACGCGGGCTGGCCCCCTCAGGTTTTCAGTAAACCATCGTATTGTACAATAACTCGCTAATCGCTAAGACGCCAGTCGGGCTTGACCCGTCCCCGCTCCGGGTTCCCCGGCGTCTCGAAATCTGGCCTGCTCATGTCCTTCCTGCTCCACCAATCCCGCTTTTTTACGACCGTCAATCACCTGCGCGATCTGCCGGTCACCGCGCAACCCGAGATTGCTTTTGCCGGGCGCTCGAATGCGGGCAAGTCGACGGCCATCAACATTTTGTGCAATCAGAAGCGGCTGGCATTCGCGAGCAAGACGCCGGGACGTACGCAGCACATCAACTATTTTTCGGTAGGCAAGGCCGACGAACCCGCCGGGCATCTGGTCGATTTGCCAGGCTACGGCTATGCGGAAGTCCCGGGCGCAGCCAAGGCTCACTGGGAAGCGCTGCTCTCCACGTATCTGCAATCGCGCTCGCAATTGCGCGGCATGATCCTGATGATGGATGCGCGCCGCCCGTTGACCGATCTGGACCGGCGGATGATCGAATGGTTTGCACCGACGGGTAAGCCAATTCACGCGCTCCTGACCAAATGCGACAAATTGACGCGTCAAGAAAGCGTGAATGCGTTGCGCACCACGCAGAAGGGACTCGCCGAATACCGCGCCGCGGGTTACCAGGGGGAACTGACCGCGCAGCTGTTTTCGGCGCTCAAGCGAGTGGGTATCGAGGAAGCGCACGAACTGATCGAAGGCTGGCTGATCCCCGAGGCGAAGGGCGAAGCGGGCTCTGAGCCGTAAAGTGCGTGGCCGGCTCGGAAGCGCTGAAAACGCGATTTCGGCGGCCCATAAAAAAACCCGCCGCTTTAACGGCGGGTCAAACAGCCTAATCGAAAAACGACAGGCACCCGCTCAGGGAGGAGAAGCGGGGAGCTCAGCGCCAAGCGCCTTGCTCGATCGGTATGATATACCATTGTCTTGAAAAGTTTCCGCGAGTGGCACCGGCCTCACCGGCGCCGTTTGCGTCACCGCCCCACTCAAGATATCTACAGTTTTCGATCCCACATGAGCTTCTACCCGCACTATCGCCCGCGCCGCATGCGTCGCGACGACTTTTCGCGCCGTCTGATGCGCGAAAACATTCTCACCACCAATGACCTGATCTACCCCGTCTTCATCGTAGAAGGCACCAACGTGCGACAGGCTGTCGCGTCGATGCCCGGCGTCGAGCGCGTCTCCGTCGATCTGCTGATGAAAGTCGCCGAGCAATGCGTGGAGCTGGGCGTGCCCGTGCTATCGCTTTTTCCGGCGATCGAGCCGTCGCTAAAAACGCCCGATGGCCGCGAGGCGACCAATCCCGCGGGCTTGATCCCGCGCGCCGTGCGTAAACTCAAGAAGCATTTCCCGGAACTGGGCGTGCTGACCGACGTCGCGCTCGACCCCTACACGAGCCACGGGCAGGACGGCGTGCTCGACGAGGCAGGCTATGTCCTGAACGACGAAACCGTCGAGATTCTGATCGAACAGGCGCGCGCGCAGGCTGAGGCCGGCGTCGACATCGTCGCGCCTTCGGACATGATGGACGGCCGCATTGGTGCCATCCGCGAAATGCTGGAAAGCGAGGACCACGTGCATACGCGGATCATGGCGTATGCGGCCAAATTCGCGTCCGCGTTCTACGGCCCGTTCCGCGACGCCGTCGGCTCTGCCACCAACCTCGGCAAGAGCAACAAGATGACGTACCAGATGGACCCGGCGAATTCCAACGAAGCGCTGCGCGAAGTCGAGGCCGATATCAACGAAGGCGCGGATATGGTGATGGTCAAGCCGGGTATGCCGTACCTCGACATCGTGCGCCGGGTGAAGGACGAGTTCCGCTTCCCGACCTACGTCTATCAGGTGAGCGGCGAGTACGCGATGCTGAAGGCGGCGGCGCAGAACGGCTGGCTCGATCACGACAAGGCGATGATGGAATCACTGCTTGCCTTTAAACGTGCCGGTGCGGACGGCGTTCTAACCTATTTTGCGCTCGATGCGGCGCGGATTTTACGGTCGCAGAAGTGATGCTGCTTGAGGGGTCGTAACTGCCGTTGCTCGTGCCTGGCGCATCGGATTGCATTGATTGATGCGCGTGGGCGGTGAAGCCACGAAACGGGTTGCGGGTTGGCCTGAAGAAAGGCGGAGGCGGACCTTGTGGTCGCGCCTCCTTTTTTATGCGCGGTCGGGAAGACAGTGGGGGCCGGGAGCGCAGGCCGGGGGCATGCGTGACCCACTTGGGAAGGTGCCGTGGTGCCGTGGTGCCGTGGTGCCGTGGTGCTGCCGTCGCTGCTGTGCTGCCGTGATCGCGTGCATGCAGGGAGCCCGCGCGGCATCCAGTTACGTCGGCGAGACGTTTGCCCGCTCGAGCGAGCGCAGGAATTTGTCAGCTGATTCGTACCCCACTACTCGCAGCACCTCTTTGCCGCCCCGGTCGAAAAAGATAATCCCCGGCGGTCCGAAAAGACCGAAACGCTTCAGCAGTGCCTGATCGTCAACGTTGTTGGCGGTCACGTCGGCACGCATCAAGTTCATCTGCTTTAACTTCGCCTGGACGCGCGGGTCGCTGAAGGTGAATTTCTCCATTTCCTTGCAGCTTACGCACCAGTCCGCGTAGAAGTCGAGCATGGAGGGCCGTGGCGCCGCCTTGACGGCCGCATCGAGCTCCGCTGACGAACGCACCTGCCCAAACGCCAGGTCCCCCTGCAACGCCGTCTGGGGCGCCCCAGACTGAGGCCCCGCGCTCACTGGCGGCACGCGCGCCGCCAGCACGGCCAGCGGCCGCAAGGGGTCCGACGAACCCGCCGCGAGCCCCACCAGCAGCACGGCTGCCCAAACGGCCAAGGCCGCGCCCAGGCCGCGCCCGAGCCGGCGCCAGATCGATGCCTGCGCGAGAGGCGCCGCAAAAAAGCCCAACGATGCCGCCGCAATCAACAACCAGAGCGCGCTCAACAGCATGCTCGCCGCCGCGCCGAGCACCGGCCAGACAATCCACAGAGCCGCCGCAAGCAGCACGACGCCGAACAGTACCTTGACGCCGTCCATCCATGCGCCGGCGCGCGGCAGCAAAGTTCCGGCGCCTAGACCCACGATCAGAAGCGGCACGCCGAGCCCGAGGCCCATCGCGAACAAGGCCGCGCCGCCGAGCACCGCATTACCCGTATGCGCGATGAATGCAAGTACCGCAAAAAGCGGCGCAGTCATGCAGGCGCCGACCACTAACGCCGACAGCGCGCCCATCGCGGCCACGGCTGCAAACTTGCCGCCCGAGCGCCCCGCCGACGCCTGCGACACGCCTTCCTGCCAGCGCTGCGGCAACGCGATATCGAAGCCGGCAATCAGCGTCAGTGCAAAAATAGTCAGCAGAATGCCGAACGTGCCCAACACCCATGGGTTCTGCAACCACGCGCCGAGACTTTGACCGACGAGCGCGGCAGCAATGCCGAGGGCGGTGTAGACCAGCGCCATCCCGACCACATAGGCCAGCGAAAGCGCGAAACCGCGCCGACGTGTGACCCGCGCGCCTTCACCGATGATGACGGCCGAAAGGATCGGGATCATCGGGTACGAGCATGGCAACAGGCTCAACACCATGCCTGCGACGAAATAGAGTCCGATGATCGCCAGGAAACCGCCCCCTTGCAGCAGGGACTGCGCATAGTCGGCGCTGGTGGCGCGCTCGTACCACGGGGCGTCGCTTGCCGTGGACTGCGGCGCGGCGCTGCTGCCAGCCGGCAGCAATGCGGCACCGCTCACGTGGTAGACGCGCTCCATCGGCGGATAACAGATGCCGGCGTCCGCACAGCCTTGCGACGTAACAGCGAGATCGAAGCCCCCTGCCGCCTGCTTGACCGGAATCCGGATCGTCAGTTGATTGCGATACGTCTCGACGTCCTTGTTGAACGTCTGATCGAATTTGATGTGACCGGCGGGCAATTGCGGCTCGCCGATTGTCGCAGCGCCGTTGAGCGTCTTGAATGCGAAGCGCTCGCGGTACATGTAGTAACCGTCCGCGATCTTGTAGGTGATATCGACTTCGCCCGGCTTTTCGGCCGCGCTGAACTTGAAGGCGACCGCGGGATCAAGGAAGTCGTCCGCGGCACGGGCGGGCGTGGCGAACTGCGCGAGAACCAGGCAGACGGATAGGAGGAATACGGCGTGCAGCGCATAGCGCACACGTCGGCTGAGGCAGTTAAACATGGAGAGGGCGTTGGGTTTCTGCAATGATCCACTGGCCATACGCAGTCGACGCGTCGGCTTGCCACGAGAGGATTTCGGGCGTGTCGTAGGGGTGATGCGCCTGTAGGTACTGCTCCAGCTCGAGCGCCCGCGCGGCGCTGGTCTTGAACAGCAACTGGATTTCCTGCGCCGTTTCAAGCTGACCTTGCCAGTGGTAGCTCGACTGCACGGCGCCGAGTTGCGTGACGCATGCACACAGGCGCGCCGCCAGCGCATCCGCGGCCAGCTTCTGCGCAACGACCGCGTCCGGCACAGTCGTAAGAAGTAGAGTCACATTCACGCTCACAGCATGCTCCGGCAACACACAGTCGTATCGCAATATCGTATCACCTGCTCCTCGAGCGCCGCTCCCGGCGCGGCTGCGCGCATGCGGCATTTCGCCGCCCGGTTCGCGCGTGCCTGGCTAGACAGCCGTTCGCTCAGCCAGAAACGAAAAAGCCAGGCTGTGAGCCTGGCTTTCATGAACACTAAGCGCCGCAAGCTTATTCAGCTTCTTGCACTTCAACTTCTTCAACTTCCGGACGGTCGAGCAGTTCGACGAGCGCCATGGGCGCGTTGTCGCCGACGCGGAAGCCGAACTTCAGCACGCGCAGGTAGCCGCCCGGACGGGTAGCGTAACGCGGGCCGAGCACTTCGAACAGCTTCGTGACCGAGTCACGATCGCGCAGGCGATTGAACGCCAGACGACGATTTGCCAGCGACGGCTTCTTGCCGAGCGTGATCAGCGGCTCGACAACCTTGCGGAGTTCTTTCGCCTTCGGCAGCGTCGTCTTGATGACTTCGTGCTCGATCAGCGAGTTAGACATGTTACGGAGCATTGCCAGACGGTGGCTGCTCGTGCGGTTCAGTTTCCGCAGACCATGACGGTGACGCATGTTAGTTCCTTCGATTCAAAGTTTTGGTCCAGCTCTTCTATCGCGCTTCTTTCCACCCCGAGGTTTTACCTCGAAGGAGCGAGCGCACGGGCCGGTAGTGAAAAAAGACAAGACGCGGATTTTAAAGGTAAATCCGCGTCTTTGCCAGTGCAGCGGCTTGCCCTGCTACGGCTGACTGCCGGCTTACTTGTCCAGCCCTGCGGGCGGCCAGTTTTCCAGCTTCATGCCGAGCGTCAAACCACGCGACGCGAGTACTTCCTTGATTTCGTTCAGCGACTTGCGGCCCAGGTTCGGCGTCTTGAGCAGTTCGTTTTCAGTACGCTGGATGAGATCGCCGATGTAGTAGATGTTCTCGGCCTTCAGGCAGTTCGCGGAACGAACCGTCAGTTCGAGGTCATCGACCGGACGCAGCAAGATCGGATCGATCTGCGGCGCGCGCGACGGTGCTTCAGCCGTCGCTTCGGTGCCTTCCAGTGCAGCGAACACCGACAGTTGATCCACCAGAATCCGAGCCGATTGACGGATCGCTTCTTCAGGCGAAATCACACCGTTGGTTTCGATGTTCATCACGAGCTTGTCGAGGTCGGTGCGCTGTTCGACACGAGCGCTTTCAACGGCGTAGCTCACGCGGCGAACCGGCGAGAACGACGCGTCCAGCACGATACGCCCGATGATCTTGGCCGACTCTTCGCCGTAACGACGCACGTTGCCCGGCACGTAGCCGCGGCCCTTCTCAACCTTGATCTGAACGTCGAGCTTGCCGCCCTTCGACAGATGCGCGATCACGTGATCAGGATTGATCACTTCGCAATCGTGCGCCAGCTCGATATCGCCGGCGGTAACCACGCCTTCGCCTTCCTTGCGCAGCGTAACCGTCACTTCGTCACGGTTATGCAGCTTGAACACCACGCCCTTCAGGTTCAACAACAGGTTGACCACATCCTCTTGCACACCGTCGAGCGTCGAATACTCATGTACGACGCCTGCGATCGTCACTTCGGTCGGCGCGTAGCCGATCATGGACGATAGCAGCACGCGCCGGAGCGCGTTACCCAAGGTGTGGCCGTAACCGCGTTCAAACGGTTCCATGACCACTTTCGCGTGGCTTTCGCCGAGCGATTCAACTGCGATGATCTTGGGCTTCAACAAACTGGTTTGCATAGGTTTTCCTTTCCAATACCCTCGGCTCGTTACACCGATAAGGCTGACCGGTAACAACCTGAAAATGAACAGCCGAGACGCCCCCTTGCGCAACGCAACGGGGTGCCCCGGCCGTTAATCCGATTACCGCGAATACAATTCGACGATCAGGCTTTCGTTGATATCGCCAGCGATGTCGCTGCGCTCCGGCTTCTGCTTGAACGTGCCTTCGAACTTCTTCGAATCCACCGAAACCCAGCTCGGCATGCCGCCTTGCTCAGCCAGCGACAGCGCTTCGAGAATACGCGCCTGCTTCTTCGACTGTTCGCGCACTGCGACCACGTCGCCTGCCTTCACTTGCATCGACGGAATGTTCGAGACGACGCCGTTCACCATGATCGCCTTGTGGCTCACCAGCTGACGCGCTTCAGCGCGCGTCGAACCGAAGCCCATGCGATACACGACGTTGTCCAGACGCGACTCGAGCAGTTGCAGCAGGTTTTCACCCGTGTTGCCCTTCAGGCGGTCGGCTTCAGCGAAGTAACGGCGGAATTGACGCTCCAGCACACCGTAGATGCGCTTCACTTTTTGCTTTTCGCGCAGCTGCGTGCCGTAGTCGGACGTGCGTGCACCCGAAGTGCGGCCATGCTGGCCAGGCTTGCTGTCAAGCTTGCACTTGTCAGCGAGCGAACGACGGGCGCTCTTCAGGAAGAGGTCAGTGCCTTCACGGCGGGACAGCTTGGCCTTAGGGCCGATATAACGTGCCACGTTGATTCCTTCGTTGATTAGTCACGCGAATGCATGCAATCGCGCTAGTCCGAGCCCTTTGGGTCGAACGGTGGGCTTAGTCAATTCAATAGCGCAAGCAGCCTGTTTCGCCGGGTACTTGATCCGGCGGCAACAGGCGCTAGCGAAAACAGCGTCTTAGATGCGACGACGCTTCGGCGGACGGCAGCCGTTGTGCGGGACCGGGGTCACGTCGGAGATCGCGGTGATCTTGATGCCAAGACCATGCAACGCGCGCACCGCCGACTCACGGCCAGGACCGGGGCCCTTGATCCGCACTTCGAGGTTCTTCACGCCGTATTCCATCGCCACGCGGCCAGCCGATTCGGCTGCCACCTGAGCTGCA
>Ga0209796_10000549_pt1 | contig 22756 bp, 20 predicted proteins | sample AgamicOrSfrz_FD_187167 | JGI IMG/M metagenome (GOLD analysis project Ga0209796, IMG submission 187167) | Agave microbial communities from Guanajuato, Mexico - Or.Sf.rz (SPAdes) (version 2) | ecosystem: Host-associated > Plants > Phyllosphere > Phylloplane/Leaf | place: Guanajuato, Mexico...
TTGAACAAGTGTATCAGCTTGGATTAGACCGCATTTTAGTCATTGAAACAAAAGGACGAAATGAAATTGGCGACGTGACGTACAAGCAGCTTATTATTGAAATCATGGGAAGACATAGTAATGTTGTACTTGTAGATAAAGAAAAACAAACGATTATCGACAGTATTAAGCATGTTCCAATGGCCTTGAACAGGCACCGTACGCTTCTACCCGGAGCTCCTTACGTACTGCCTCCTAGCCAAGATAAGCTTCATCCATTTGAAGCCGATGAAGAAACGGTGGTTAAAAAAATCGATTTTAATAGCGGAAAGTTAGCCAGTCAGCTAGTGCAGACCTTCTCGGGGCTTTCTCCTTTAATTGCAAATGAAGTGGTGTTTCGCTCTGGCTTAGCGAATCGTTCTACCCTTCCAAAATCATTTGTCGAAACGATGACGCTGATCAAAGAAGGTCAGTTTACACCGACTCTGACAACCGTTAATCAAAAAGACTATTTTTATTTACTCGAATTAACGCATTTAGAGGGCACGAAAAAAACGTATGCAACCATCAGCGAGCTTCTTGACCGCTATTACTACGGGAAAGCAGAGCGAGATCGTGTAAAGCAGCAAGCGCATGATTTAGTACAGTTTATTTCAACTGAGAAAAAGAAAAATGAGAAAAAAATAAAGAAACTTGAGCAAACGCTGCAAAATGCCGAAAAAGCATCTGATTATCAGCTAGCCGGTGAACTCCTTACGGCAAATTTACACCTTGTCAAAAAAGGAGATGCGAAAGTGGATGTTATTAATTATTATGATGAAAATAGCGGTACACTTACGATTTCATTAGATCCGCAAAAATCACCGTCTCAAAATGCTCAAAGCTATTTCACAAAGTATCAAAAAGCGAAAAATTCCGTTTCGATTGTAATCGAACAAATTGAAAAAGCAAACGAAGAAGTACAGTATTTTGAATCACTTATTCAGCAAATGGATACTGCTACTCACAAAGACATTGCAGAGATTCGTGAAGAGCTTGTGGAAGAAGGATATTTGCGCAACCGTCAGCAAAAACAAGCGAAAAAACAAAAAAACACCACGCCTACACTTGAACAATACGTTTCAAGCGACGGCACGACGATTTTAGTTGGAAAAAACAATAAGCAAAATGAGTATTTAACAAATCGCCTTGCTGCTCGTGATGACGTTTGGTTTCATACGAAAGATATACCGGGTTCTCACGTTGTTATCCGTAGCCAAGAGCCCTCAGAAGAAACAATTTTAGAAGCGGCTCATCTTGCTGCTTACTTTAGTAAAGCTAAAAATTCAAGTTCGGTACCCGTGGACTATACAAAAATTCGCCACGTAAAAAAACCAAGCGGTGCCAAGCCTGGTTTTGTGACGTACGATAATCAGCAAACGGTGTACGTAACGCCCAGCGAAGAACTTGTACTGAAGCTGCGTCAGTCATAATAAAAACCCCCTTTCTATATAAAATATAGAAAGGGGGTTTTTTTAGTTTAATTCATCCATGAAGGATCTGAAGGATTTTCACGCCATTTAAATAGCTTGTCCATCGCTTCTTCTTCAATGTATCCCGCTTCGTTTGCCGCCTCTACTAGCGTAGAGTAGTCTGTTAAAGAATAAACTTGAAGTTCTTTTTCTTTAAACAGCTGACGCGCTTTTTCCAGCTCATATGTAAAGATAGACACAACTCCCAGTACTTCACAACCCTGCGCTTTTAATGCGTCGACTGCGGTAAACACACTTCCGCCAGTTGAAATCAAATCTTCAATCACAACTACTTTTTGACCTTTTGTTACTTTTCCTTCAATTTGGTTTCCTTGACCATGTTCTTTTGCTTTGCTTCGCACATAGCACATTGGAAGCTCTAGCGCTTCACTTACCCAAGCTGCATGAGGGATACCAGCTGTAGCGGTACCAGCAATCACTTCTGCATTGGCAAAATACGTTTTAATTAAATGCTGAAGACCTTTTGCAATTTCTTTTCGCACTTTTGGGTAGCTAAGCGTTAGACGGTTGTCACAATAAATAGGCGACTTAATTCCAGAGGCCCACGTAAACGGATCGTTCGGTTGAAGGCTTACTGCCTCAATATCAATTAATTGTTTTGCAATTTCTTTTCGTAGTTTTGTCATCGCGTAATACGCTCCCCTTTCCACTGCTGTAACATCTCATAATATGCTTTAAGCGGGTCTTTTGCTTTAGTAATAGAACGTCCAACCACAATGGCACTTGAGCCATATTCTCTCGCTAGCTGAGGCGTTGCTACGCGGACTTGGTCATCTACTGAATCTGCGCCCATACGAATACCCGGCGTTACGGTCAAAAAGTCCTCTCCTGCTGCTTTTCGAATCGAAGGCACTTCATGAGTAGAACATACAACGCCGTCTAGTCCGCTTTTTTTAGCAAGCGCTGCATAATGCGTAACCACTTCTTGCATCGAGTGGATAATGAGCTGCTGCTCTTTTAGCATTTCATCCGATGTACTCGTTAGCTGAGTAACCGCAATACAATCCGGACGCTTTTTGCCAGCAGCGGTTCCTAAGTCAAGTCCTTCAACGGCTGCTTGCATCATGTTCATCCCGCCGGCTGCGTGAACGTTAACCAAATCCACTTCAAGAGAAGCCAAAGACTTCATTCCTTGCTTTACCGTATTTGGAATATCATGAAGCTTTAAGTCTAAGAAAATCTGGTGGTTTTGCTCTTTTAATGCAGAAATAATGGATAGCCCTTCTTTATAAAACAGTTCCATGCCTACTTTCACAAATAATGATTCTTGTTGAAAAGGCATTAAAAACTGCTGTACATCGTTAATTGATGAAAAATCAAGAGCAATGATTAACGGTTGCTTCACGTTTTTTCCAGCTCCTTCCAATACATTCTGAAACATGCTCGTACCCTAATGATGCTAATAGCCTTGGCAGTTCGTCAATGATGGTCGGGCATACATACGGATCAACAAAGTTTGCTGTCCCAACCGCTACTGCACTTGCACCTGCATATAAGAATTCAAGTGCATCTTCAGCAGTCGTCACTCCGCCCATACCGATAATTGGAATGTTCACTTTTTGGCTCACTTCATACACCATTCGAATCGCTACCGGTTTAATTGAAGGTCCTGACAGTCCGCCTGTGCCGTTCGCTAAAACTGGCTGAGCTGTTTTCAAATCCAGACGCATCCCGAGAAGCGTATTGATCATCGTTAAGCCATCCGCGCCAGCTTCTTCAACAGCCATTGCCATGTCTACAATATTGGATACGTTTGGTGATAGTTTAACATAAACTGGAACATTTGAAACATCTTTTACTGCTTTTGTTAAACGAGCAGCAATGACAGGATCTACGCCAAACGCAATTCCGCCTTCTTTTACGTTAGGACATGAAATATTCAATTCAAGTGCTTTTACATTTGATACGGTTGAAATTTCTTTTGCCACGTGCACATATTCTTCAATTGAAGCACCGGCTACGTTCGCGATAATCGGCACATCATATTGCTGAAGCCAAACGAGCTCTTCGTTCATTACTTTTTCTAACCCAGGATTTTGTAATCCAATCGCATTTAACATTCCTGCAGATGTTTCTGCTACGCGAGGAGTTGGATTGCCAAAACGAGTGTCCGCAGTAGTCGCTTTAATCATAATGGCTCCAAGTGCATCAAGTGAATAAAATTGAGCATACTCACGCCCAAATCCAAAACAGCCGGATGCGGGCATAATTGGATTTTTCAAATCTAATCCTGGCAATGTCGTTTTTAGCATACTCATAGAAGCACCTCCCCTGCTTGAAAGACGGGACCGTCGCTGCAGATTTTTTTATACGCCGTAGAATCTTCACTTTCTCTGCATACACATGCAAAACAAGCACCGATTCCACAACCCATTCTTTCTTCTAAAGAAATGTAAAGCGGCTTGTTTGTATAATTATTTTCTAGTGCTTTTAACATCGGAGTTGGACCGCATGAAAACATAACGTCATATGAAAACTGCTGCTCGTCAATCACCGTTGTGACAAAACCTTTTGTTCCGTAAGAGCCGTCTACCGTTGCAATATATGTTTCTCCTAAAGCTAAAAACTCTCGCTCGTAAAATACGTCTGCTTTTGATTGAAAGCCTAAGACGTGAATAACCTGCACGCCTTTTTCACGAAGTCTTTTTGAAAGCTCATAGAGCGGAGGCACTCCAATGCCTCCCCCTACTAATAAAGCCGTTTGACCTGACTCTATCGCTTCCAATGGAAAACCGTGGCCAAGCGGACCTAACACGTCAATCGACTGTCCGGCTTGTTTTTCGGCAAGCAGCGATGTTCCCGCCCCTTCTGCACGGTAAATCATCGTAAATTGTTCGTGCGTTTGGTCAATTTCTGCAATACTGATTGGTCTGCGAAGCAGTGGCAAATAGTCGTTGTTGACGCGGATATGCACAAACTGCCCCGGCTCATTCATGAAACGAACAAGCTCGCCTTGAAGGGTTAATTCATATACATTGTGTGTTAACGGTCGCTGACTGACGACTTGCATCATTTCATGTTTGATCATACGGTTGTCACCTCTTTAGTTGGACGAACTTTTTTCATTGGTGTTGTATGGAAGCTGATCGTTTCAAGCACTCGTAAAATCGCTTCTGCTGTATCAAGTGATGTTAAGCAAGGTACACCATTTTCAACTGCTTCACGGCGAATTTTAAATCCGTCACGCGCAGGCTGTTTTCCTTTTGTTAGCGTGTTGATGACAAGCTGCGCTTCACCTTTTCGTATCACATCTAAAAGATTGTGATCTTCATGATGAATTTTATTTACTACTTTTACGCGAATGTCTTCTTTTGTAAACGTTGAAGCTGTTCCTTCCGTTGCAATCACCTGGTAGCCGATGTTAGCAAAACGCTTCGCAAGCGCTGTTGCCTCTTCTTTGTCTTTATCCGCTACTGTCATAAGTACTGAACCGTACGGCTTAATGGACATACCTGACGCAATTAGTCCTTTATATAATGCTTTTTCGTACGTTGAATCTTGCCCCATTACTTCTCCAGTAGATTTCATTTCAGGTCCAAGCGTAATATCTACGCGACGCAGCTTTGCAAATGAGAAGACCGGCACTTTTACGTAGACACCTTCTTCTTCAGGGTGCATGCCTGATTCATAACCAAGCTCTCGCAAACTTGTTCCTAAAATAACTTTTGTTGCGACATTCGCCATCGGAATACGCGTAATTTTACTTAAGAACGGCACCGTACGGCTTGAACGAGGATTTACTTCAAGAACAAACACTTCTCCTTTTGATAAGACGAACTGAATGTTGAGCAGTCCAATAATGTTTAAGCCTTTTGCAATACGTGTTGTGTAATCAATGATTGTATCTTTTACATCCTGTGACAGAGTTTGCGGTGGATATACAGCAATGGAGTCACCTGAGTGTACACCCGCGCGCTCTACATGTTCCATAATCCCTGGAATAACCACTGTTTCACCGTCTGAAATGGCATCGACTTCAATTTCTTTTCCAGTTAAGTAGCGGTCGATTAACACAGGGTGATCAGCGTGTACTTTTACCGCGTGTTTCATATAGTGAAGCAGTTCTTCTTCTTTATACACAATTTCCATTGCGCGTCCGCCTAGTACATATGAAGGTCGTACAAGCACCGGATAACCAATTTCTTTTGCCACAACCACTGCTTCTTCTACGGATGTAACCGTCTTTCCAAGAGGCTGAGGTACTTCTAAACGCGCTAGCGTCGCTTCGAATTTTTTACGGTCTTCCGCTGCATCTAAGCTTTCAAGCGACGTTCCTAAAATCTTGACCCCTCTTGCTTCTAGCTCGTCTGCTAAGTTGATTGCTGTTTGACCACCGAACTGTACAACCACACCTTCTGGTTTTTCTAAATCGATGATATGCATCACATCTTCAATCGTCAGCGGCTCGAAGTATAATTTATCTGAAATACTGAAGTCAGTTGATACTGTTTCTGGATTATTATTTACAATAATCGCCTCGTATCCAGCTTCTTTAATCGCCCACACGGAGTGAACTGTTGCATAGTCAAACTCAATTCCTTGTCCGATGCGGATTGGTCCTGACCCTAACACTACAACGCTTTTACGATCTGTAACAATCGATTCGTTTTCATCTTCAAACGTGCCGTAGAAATATGGTGTTGTAGATTCAAATTCTGCTGCACATGTATCTACCGTTTTGTATACTGGCATCACGCCATTTTGTTTGCGGAAGTCATATACTTCACGCTCTGTTTGATTCCATAGCTTAGCAATCGTGCAGTCTGCAAATCCCATTTCTTTTGCTTCCTGTAAAACTTCTACGTTATGAATCTCTTCTTTTAACACATTTTCAAAAGCAATCACTTTTTCAAGTTTTACTAAGAAGAAGAGATCGATTTTGCTCCAGTCATGAATTTGCTGAATTGTTACGCCGCGGCGAATGGCTTCTGCGATGTAGAATAATCGCTCATCACCAGCTTTGCGAATACGTTTTTCAATAATGGCATCATCAAATTCATACGCATCTTTCAGCTCTAAGTGATGAACGTTTGACTCAAGTGAGCGTACAGCTTTTAAAATTGACTCTTCGAACGTGCGGCCAATTGCCATTACTTCCCCTGTTGCTTTCATCTGTGTACCCAGTTTACGGTTAGCTGATTCAAATTTATCAAACGGCCAGCGTGGAATTTTAGATACGATGTAATCTAGTGCTGGTTCGAAACATGCGTATGTCTTCCCAGTTACCGGGTTCATCATTTCATCTAATGTTAAGCCTACCGCAATTTTTGCTGCTAATTTTGCAATTGGATACCCTGTTGCTTTTGATGCTAAAGCCGACGAGCGGCTTACACGAGGGTTTACTTCAATTACGTAATACTGGAAGCTTTCTGGGTCTAGTGCTAGCTGAACGTTACATCCGCCTTCAATTTTAAGCGCTCGGATAATTGTTAGTGACGCATTTCTAAGCAGCTGATACTCACGGTCGCTTAGCGTTTGGCTTGGTGCTACAACAATTGAATCTCCCGTATGAATACCGACCGGATCAAAGTTTTCCATATTACATACTACAATCGCATTATCGTTTGCATCGCGCATTACTTCATATTCAATTTCTTTAAAGCCTGCAATGCTTTTCTCAAGTAAGCACTGTGTTACAGGACTGTGTTTTAATCCACTTGTTACAATTTCAATCAACTCTTGCTCGTTGTTACAAATTCCGCCTCCCGTACCGCCAAGCGTATAAGCAGGACGCACGATTACCGGATAGTTTACTTGTTCAACAAACGCATACGCTTCGTCTAGCGAATGAATGATTTCACTTGCTGGGACAGGCTGATTTAGTTCATTCATTAGTGAACGGAACTGCTCACGATCTTCAGCTTGTTCAATCGCCGATAATTTTGTCCCGAGAATTTCTACATTAAATTCTTCCAAAATACCCGTTTCGTGTAATTCTACCGCTAAGTTCAGTCCCGTTTGACCGCCAAGTGTTGGAAGCAGTGCATCCGGGCGTTCTTTACGAATAATTGAGCTTACAAATTCAACCGTTAGAGGTTCAATATATACTTTATCTGCCATTTCTGAGTCTGTCATGATTGTTGCAGGATTGGAGTTCACAAGAATAACTTTGTATCCTTCTTCTTTTAGCGCAATACACGCTTGCGCTCCTGCATAGTCAAACTCTGCCGCCTGTCCGATGACGATTGGTCCTGATCCGATTACGAGAATTGTGTTAATATCTTGACGTTTTGGCATTAGCAATTACCTACTTTCTGATTGTTTTTCATAAGATCCATAAATTCGTTGAACAATCCGTTTGCATCTTCAGGTCCCGGTGATGCTTCAGGGTGATATTGAACCGTAAATGCCGGATATTCTTTATGCTTTACTCCTTCAACTGTTCCATCGTTAAGCGCAACGTGCGTCACTTCTAATGGCGTGTTGACAAGAGATGGCTCACATACTGTATAGCCGTGGTTTTGAGATGTAAGAGCTACTTTATTGGTTTTTAGATCCTTTACAGGATGGTTGGATCCACGATGACCAAATTTCATTTTTTCTGTATCTGCTCCGCATGCTAGCGCAAACAGCTGATGTCCTAAACAAATTCCGAAAAGAGGAACCTTTCCTAAAACCCCTTGAATCATCTCGATTGCTTCAGGTACGTCTTTTGGGTCTCCAGGTCCGTTGCTCAACATGATGCCATCTGGATTTAATTGAAGAATTTCTTGCGCAGTTACGTTATAAGGAACCACAATCACGTCGCATTGACGAGCTGTTAATTCGCGTAAAATTCCGTGTTTCATTCCAAAGTCAACGAGTACCACTTTTTTACCTCTGCCTGGGCTTGGGTAAGGCTTCACTGTTGATACTTTTTTAACTGAATCAGTCGGAAGTTCATGATTTTGAAGCTGTGCTACCACTTCTTCTACATTGACTTCCATGTTGCACACGCGTCCGCGAAGCGCACCATGCTGACGAATTTTTCTCGTTAATTTTCTCGTGTCGATTCCAGCTAATCCTGGAATATCTTTTTGTTTTAAAAATTCATCTACTGATAGTTCGCTTCTGAAGTTTGAAGGAGCATCACAAATTTCTTTTACAATCAAACCGTGTACAGCTGGTTCAATCGACTCAAAGTCATCGCGGTTAATACCGTAGTTTCCGATTAAAGGATATGTTAATGTCACAATTTGTGCACAGTATGATGGATCAGATAGAATTTCTTGATATCCTGTCATTCCCGTGTTGAAAACAACTTCTCCTGTCATTTCTTTGTCGCTGCCGAATCCTTTTCCGATAAATACTGTTCCATCTTCTAAAATTAGTTGACGTTGCATGCTTTAACATCCTCCCATACTCGTTTACCTTCTACTAATGTCATTACCGGCCAACCTTTGCATACCCAGTTAGCAAACGGCGTATTTTTACCTTTTGATACAAATTCTTCTGGATTAATTGCTTTTTCTGTTTCAAGATCAATGATAGTTAAATCTGCTGGTTTCCCTACTTCGATGGTGCCATAAGGAAGGTTGAACGTGTCAGCAGGCTTGTTTGTTAAATATGATACTAGCTGCTCTAGCGTCATTACTTCTTTTAATACCAAGTTTGTATAAAGAAGCGGGAAAGCTGTTTCAAGTCCCACAATCCCAAACGGCGCAAGCTCCATGCCTTCTGCTTTTTCGTCCGCTGTGTGCGGTGCATGATCAGTGGCGATAAAATCAAGCGTTCCGTCTAATAAAGCTTCAATTAATGCCTGTTGATCATCTTTTCCTCGAAGCGGCGGATTCATTTTAAAATTTGAATCAAGCTCAGGGATGTCTTCCTCATTTAGCAGTAAATGATGAGGCGTTACTTCTGCGGTTACGCGAATGCCTGCTTTTTTTGCATCCCGAATGGCGCGAATGGATTCTTTTGTACTTACGTGACACACATGGTAGTGACAGTTTGCTGCTTCAGCAAGCAGGACATCTCGTGCAATTTGAACAGCTTCACAGATAGAAGGAATACCGTTTAGTCCATGTTCTTTTGCAAATTTTCCGTCGTGAACGCAGCCTTTGTTGATTAAATCATTATCTTCACAGTGTGCAACGATTGCTTTATTTAGTGAAGCGGCTTTCTTCATCGCTTCTAGCATCATTCCTGTTGACTGAACGCCTACTCCATCATCTGTAAAAGCAAATGCGCCCGCTTCTTTTAAGCCTTCAAAGTCCGTTAGTTCTTTTCCTAATTGGCGAGTGGTAATCGATGCGTATGGCAATACGCGAACATGTGCTGTTTCTTCAATACGCTTGTTTACCCACTCCATTTGTTCAACCGTATCCGGAACTGGACGCGTGTTTGGCATTGCAGCAATTGCTGTAAAACCGCCCTTTGCCGCTGCTAGAGTACCCGTTTCAATCGTTTCTTTCTTTTCTCCCCCTGGCTCGCGCAAGTGAACGTGGACATCGATTAAACCCGGTGATAAGAAGTTCCCGCCTGCATCAATGACTTCTTCATTCTCTACGTCGATGTGTGAAGCTATTTCAGCAATTACACCATTTTCAATTTTCAGTTCGACTTGTTCAATTTTCCCTTCATTTAACCATGTAGCATTTTTGATAATTGTTGTCATTATTAAGTCCCCTTTCAATTGGTTGTAGCGCTCTTGCTAATACTGCCATGCGAATGTACACGCCATTTTGCATTTGTTTAAAAATTCTTGATCGTTCACATTCAACGAGCTCATCTGCAATTTCGACTCCTCTGTTTACAGGAGCTGGATGAAGGATAATGCTATGTGATTTCATTTTCCGCTCTCGTTCAACGGTTAATCCGAAGCGGCTGTGGTAGTTCTGTGCAAGCTCTGAAGTGTTCTCTTCATGCCTTTCAAATTGAATACGCAGCAGCATCACAACATCGACCGTTTCGATTGCTTCATCGATATCAAGATATGTACCGTGTCTGTTCTCTTCATCTTTCCATTCTTCAGGTCCCGCAAAATATACGGTCGCCCCTAGTTTTGTCAGCATTTCAGCATTCGATCTCGCTACGCGGCTATGTCGCAAATCTCCGACTATTGCGACTTTTAATCCTTTAAACGAGCCGAACTCTTGGCGAATCGTCAGTAGATCAAGCAGACACTGAGTTGGATGCTGACCGCATCCGTCTCCTGCATTAATGATGGGAATCGATACTTTTTCCTGCAGTGCTTCATAATAACGATCTTGCGGGTGGCGAATAACAACTGACTGAACGCCGATTGAAGCTAATGTTTCAATCGTGTCATAAAGCGTTTCTCCTTTTTGGACGCTTGAAGTTGTTACTTCAAACGGAATTGTTGTTAATCCTAGCTGCTGTTCTGCCATTTCAAAGCTGCATCGAGTACGCGTGCTCGCTTCAAAAAATAAGTTGGCAACAAACATTTTCTCTTCCGGTTTCCATCCTTGTTTATTCGTTCGATAGTTTTCAGCGCTGTCTAAAATCTCTAGAATTTCATTTGTTTCTAGTGTTGAGACTGTCACTAAATGTTTCATATCGATTCCCTCCATTTTTGCTTTCCTCGCATTTCTTTATAAAAAACACCCTTTCTAACTTAGAAAGGGTGTAAGAAAACAAGCTTCGTCTATAACGCGCTTTTCACACACCCTTAGAAACCTCTCTGGATTTCAATTAAAAGGCGTTCTATGAAATTTTTCGTGCTGACGTTTGTTGAACGTTTTCTGCTTCTTTTACCTTCTCTTTCGGCAGAACTAGATTCAGCAGAACTCCCATGATAGCAGACAGTGCCATGCTATCAACCTTTACATGTTCTGAGATATCTAAGTGTGCTCCTCCGATTCCTAACACTAAGATAATCGAAGCAATCATTAAGTTTCGTTTTGATCCAAGGTCTACCTTTGCATCCACCATCATGCGCAAGCCTGATGAAGCAATGATTCCGAATAAGAGAATTGAAATCCCGCCCATGACCGGCGTTGGTATACTTGAAATAAGAGCGTTGATTTTGCCGACAAACCCGAACAAAATCGCGAAGACTGCTGCTCCTGCTATCACAAATACGCTAAGCACCTTTGTGATGGCTAACACTCCGATGTTCTCACCGTATGTTGTATTTGGCGGTCCGCCGATCAGCGCAGCAAGCATAGTTGCTACTCCGTCTCCTAAAATCGATCTGTGCAGCCCTGGCTTTTCAATATAGTTTCGATCCACAATCTTATTTAAGACAAGAATGTGTCCGATATGTTCTGAGAGTGTTACGACTGCTACAGGTACCATTATAAGCACAATCCCTAATGAAATGGACGGCGTGTATGTGACGAACGGCACGTAGAAGTGAGGTACTTCAATCCACTCTGCTTTCACTACCTTTGAAAAGTCTACCAATCCTTGTGTATAAGCGAAGATGTATCCGCCGATAATTCCCATCAGTACCGGAATCAGGCTGATAATGTTTTTAAAGAAGATTGAGCAAGCAACTGTTATCGCTAGTGTCACAAGCGCAACCATCAGGTAAGTTAAGCTGTAATTTCCTTTTGCATCGTTCATAGCCATGCCTACTGCTGTATTAGCCAGTCCTAAGCCTATAACCATAATAACTGGTCCTACTACAACCGGAGGAAGCAGCTTCATAATCCAATTGATTCCTGTTCCTTTTATAATCAAAGCAACGATTCCATAAACAAGTCCGGCTAAGAAACAACCAACCATCGTTTCTTCAGGTCCAAACGAAGCTTTGGCGAAAATGATTGGCGTGATGAACGCGAACGATGAACCAAGATAAGAAGGAATTTGACCTCTTGTAATGAGCAGGAAAGCAAGCGTTCCTACCCCGCTTGAAATCAAAGCAATTGCCGGGCTGAACCCGACTAGGAACGGCACTAACACCGTCGACCCAAACATTGCAAACAAATGCTGTAGACTCAATGTTAACCAATTTACTGCTTTTGGTTTATCATGTATATCAAGTACAAAATCTCGTTGTTGACTCATATGTTTTTCCTCCTATCACTATTAAAAAACCTCTTTACGCAGAGGCAAAGAGGTTTTCAGCATACAAGGAAGACGCTATACCGCAGTATAGTTTTCCTTGTATAGTGACCCCCCTTTTGCAGCCTCACGGGACTACCATTTAAAAGGGTATATAATTTATTTTTCGTAAATAGACACGTGGTCTTTTTCGTCTACTTCCATTAAATGCACCGCAATTTTTTCACTTTTAGCTGTCGGTACATTTTTACCAACATAGTCTGCTCGAATCGGTAGCTCGCGGTGCCCTCTATCCACTAAGACAGCCAGCTGAATGAGTTCAGGTCGGCCGATATCAATCAGTGCATCAAGTGCTGCTCGAACCGTACGGCCCGTATATAACACATCATCTACTAAGATGACGTTCTTATTTGCAATATCTGTCGGAATATCTGATCCTTTTACAAGAGGCTCATCATTGCTTGTCACTTTCGATAAATCATCTCGGTAAAGCGTGATGTCTAGTTCTCCGACTGGCAATGTATTTCCTTCAATTTGTGCAATTCGTTCTGCTAAACGTTTTGCGATATAAATACCTCGCGTTTTAATCCCCACTAGCACACAATTTTCGATTCCTTTATTCTTTTCAATAATCTCATGTGCAATTCGAGTTAAAGCGCGGCGTATAGCCTGTTCATCAAGTACGGTAGCTTTTACGTTCACTGTTTTCACCTCAAGTTGTTGACATAAAAAAATCCTCTTGCCTTGAGGCAAGAGGATTTGGTTTTAAACATATTTCTTCAAAAAGGCTATAAATATGCCTTTTCTGCACCGTTTCCTTCTCAGCCTCTCTGGACTGTTCTTAAAGGTTCTTATTAAGTTAATACAAGTATGCCATCACTTATGGCAGTTGTCAACTTCTTTTTTCAATAAGCTCTAGCATCTCATTAAACTCTTTTGGAGCCGGTGCTTCAAATTCCATATATTCATTTGTACGAGGGTGAATAAAGCCTAATACACCTGCATGAAGCGCTTGTCCGTCAATCGGAAGCGTTTTTTTCGGTCCGTACTTCGGATCCCCGGCAAGCGGAAAGCCAATATACTTCATATGAACACGAATCTGGTGTGTTCGCCCCGTTTCTAGCTTACATTCGACCAGTGAAAAATCTTTAAAACGCTGCAATACAGTAAAGTGCGTCACTGCATCACGGCTGTTTTCATCAGTCACCGTCATGCTTTGACGATCTTGCTTATCTCGGCCGATTGGCGCATCAATTGTACCGTGATCATGCGCAATTACTCCGTGAACGATAGCTTTATAACGACGCGTCACTGTTTTAGCTACAAGCTGACTAACTAGAGATTCATGGGCTAAATCATTTTTTGCAACCATAAGTAAACCGGATGTATCTTTATCAATTCGATGAACGATACCAGGGCGCATAACGCCGTTAATACCGGATAAATCTTTACAGTGAGCCATTAGGCCGTTTACAAGCGTGCCGCTATGATGACCAGGAGCTGGATGTACAACCATGCCGCGAGGTTTATTTACAACAAGCACATCTTGATCTTCATAATAAATATCTAAATCCATTTCTTCCGCTACCACATCAAGCTCTTCTAGTTCAGGCACTTCGATAATAATAGCGTCTCCTGTTTTACATTTATAGTTTCCTTTAACGGTTTTATCGTTCACTTTTGCGTGACCTTCTTTAATCCATTGCTGCACTTGTGAACGTGACCATTCTGCATTTACAGTCGAAAGTACTTTATCAATACGTTCTCCCGCTTGTTCTTCATTTATAACTGTTTCAATTACATTCATTCTTTGTGCTCCTTCTTCATTTTCCCTTCAAACAGCGTCATAATAAACATGATGATTACTCCGACGACAAGTGCCGAATCGGCTACGTTAAAAATCGGAAAATCATACGTAAAGATGTATGTATTTACGAAATCAACTACTTCTTTACGGACCACTCGATCAATAAAGTTTCCAATGGCGCCGCCTAACATTAATGCTAGCGCAATACCGAACCATTTATCTTGTTTTTTGAGCTTTTGAATATAAATTATTAAACCGACTACCACAACCACCGTAATGAGATAAAAGAACCACATCTGTCCTTGTAAAATCCCCCACGCGGCTCCTCTGTTACGATGAGAGGTAATGTAAAGAAAGTTTTCAATTACGGTGATGCTTTGTCCATAATACATTTCTTTTACAATCATCCATTTTGTTACCTGATCAATAAGTATAACAGCTAAAGCGATAAGATAATAAAACACAAACGTTTTCCTCCCGCAATAAAATCAAACGAATCCATACTAAAGCATTTTAGCACATAATTCATTTTTTTTCTCGCTTCTCACCATAAAACAAATAAATCTTCATTTGTGCGGGCCGTCGGCATTACTTTTAATTTATGAATAGACATCACTTCGCCAGTTAGTTCATCAATTCCGAACGCACCAACGTCAAGTTTTGCTAACGCGTGTTCTACATCTTTTAAATCGGCTTTAATCATTTCTATTACGTAACGTTCCTTTTCATCTATATAACCAGATTGTTCTGTAGCATATCTCAATAGGCGATCTTGTAATTCTTCTTTAATAAGAGCTAATTCCTGTCCAATGGAAAGATAATTTTCATACATTCAAACGCCTCCTGTGCTGATAAGATGAAGTATTAATGATGTTAGGTTTACCGAGTTTTCCATCGAATCTACAACACAAGTTTTTCCTAAGGCTTTAAATGCTTTATACCATTGTATTTGGGAATTTCGTACAGCAAAAAACACGCCCAAAAAGGACGTGTTTTTGTTAATTACTGCTGAACGTAGTGATTTTTTACAACATCCGCACAGCGTGTACATAAAGTCGGGTGATCTTGATCTTCGCCAACTGTTGGTGATACAACCCAGCAGCGCTCACACTTCTCACCTTCTGCTTTACTTACAACAATTGAAGCATAGCTGAATTTTTGTGCTTCAGCAGGTGCTTCACCTTCTGCTACCTCAAGATCTGAAACGATGAAGAGTTGACCTACATTTTCAGAAATAGATGCTAACAGTTCTTTCGTATCTGCTGTTGGATACAGCGTTAATTTTGCTTCTAAAGACTTACCGATTACTTTTTCGTTACGAGCCTGTTCTAGCGCTTTTAATACTTCATCACGAAGCTCCATGAATGCATCCCATTTCTCTACTAATTGATCTGCTCCTTCGATTTCTTGAACCTCTGGCATATCAACTAGCTGCACGCTTTCTTCCGTTACATTTGGAATGTGAACCCATACTTCGTCTGCTGTATGAGAAAGAATTGGAGACACTAATTTCGTTAACGATAATAACGTTTCATAAAGGACCGTTTGAATGCTGCGGCGCTCTACATTATTTTCTGCTTCGATGTACAATACATCTTTTGCAAAGTCTAAGTAGAATGAACTCATATCAATTGTACAGAAATTATGCACTGCGTGATAAATGCTTGAGAATTCATATGAATCATAAGATTTTTTCACTTTATCAATTAATTTGTTCAACTTCACAAGCATGTAGCGGTCTACTTCACGAAGGTCTTCAACAGCTACAGCATCAGTTGTTGGATTAAAGTCCGCTAAGTTTCCTAGTAAGAAACGGAACGTGTTGCGGATTTTACGATATACTTCTGCTACTTGTTTTAAAATGTTATCAGATACACGAACATCAGCTTGGTAATCTACAGAAGCTACCCATAAACGTAAAATATCTGCACCTAGTTGTTTCATTACTTTTTCTGGAATTACAACGTTTCCTAATGACTTACTCATTTTGCGACCTTCACCGTCTAAAGCAAATCCGTGGCTAAGTACCCCTTTATAAGGTGCTTCACCCGTTACAGCTACACTTGTAGAAAGACTTGAATTAAACCAGCCGCGGTATTGGTCAGAACCTTCTAAATACAAATCAGCCGGACGCTGTAAGTCTTCACGTTCTTCAAGAACAGCTTGATGTGAAGAACCAGAGTCAAACCATACGTCCATGATGTCTGTTTCTTTTGTGAAGCGGCCATTTGGGCTTCCTTCATGAGTAAAGCCTTCCGGAAGCAAGTCTTTTGCTTCACGCTCAAACCATACGTTTGATCCATGTTCTCTAAATAGATTTGATACGTGTTCGATTGTTTCGTCCGTAATGATTGGCTCCTCATTTTCAGCATAAAATACCGGAATCGGAACGCCCCATGCACGTTGGCGAGAAATACACCAGTCGCCGCGGTCACGCACCATGTTATAAAGTCGCGTTTCACCCCAAGTAGGCACCCATTTTGTTTTTTCTACTGCTTTTAATAAATCTTCACGGAAATCTTTAATAGACGCAAACCACTGTGCCGTTGCACGGAAAATTGTTGGTTTCTTTGTACGCCAGTCATGTGGGTATGAGTGGGTAATGAAACTTAATTTTAACAGCGCGCCTTCTTCTTCTAGTTTGTCTGTAATCGGCTTATTCGCTTTATCATAGAATAACCCTTCAAATCCAGGTGCTTCATTCGTCATATGGCCCTTACTGTCGACTGGACAAAGAACTTCCAAACCGTATTTTTGACCAACGATAAAGTCGTCTTCCCCGTGTCCCGGTGCTGTATGAACACACCCAGTACCAGCATCCGTTGTTACGTGATCCCCAAGAACAACTAATGAATCACGCTTGTAGATTGGATGCTCGGCTACTACACGCTCAAGTTCTGAACCTTTTACCGTACGAAGCGTCTTATAGTCAGCCCATTCAATTTCTTTAGCAACTGTTTCAATCAGTTCAGTTGCCACTACATATTTTGCTTCATCTGCTTCAACTACGCTGTACTGAAGCTCAGGATTGACAGCAATCCCTTGGTTAGCTGGCATTGTCCATGGTGTTGTCGTCCAAATGATGAATTTTTCATCTTGTTCAAGCACACCTTTACCATCTTTTACGTTAAACGCTACGTAAATAGAAGCTGAACGCTTATCATAGTACTCAATTTCCGCTTCTGCTAAAGCAGATTCACTTGAAGGGGACCAGTACACAGGTTTTAACCCTTTGTAGATGTAGCCTTTTTTCGCCATGTCTCCAAACACTTTGATTTGCTGCGCTTCGTACTGCGGCTGAAGCGTTACATATGGATTATCCCAATCTCCGCGTACACCTAAACGCTTAAACTGCTCACGCTGGCCGTTTACTTGTTCCCAAGCATACTGTTCGCAAAGCTTACGGAACTCAGCTACCGTCATTTCTTTGCGGTTTACTTTTTTATTTTTTGTTAAAGCTGTTTCAATTGGCAAACCGTGTGTATCCCAGCCTGGTACATAAGGTGCGCAGAAGCCTGACATCGACTTATAGCGAACGATAAAATCTTTTAAAATTTTATTTAATGCATGTCCCATGTGAATATCGCCATTCGCATATGGAGGTCCATCATGCAGGACAAATAGCGGACGGCCTTCCGTACGTTTTTGTACTTTTTCATAAATATTCATTTCAGCCCACTGTTCTTGCATTTTAGGCTCGCGGTTCGGTAAATTTCCACGCATCGGAAATTCAGTTTTTGGCATCAATAATGTATCTTTATATTCCATGTTTTACCCTCCAAAAAAAAACGTAAATTTCATATCTTTTTGTACCATAACAAAAAGACCTCCTCATCCCAAAAAGGGACGAGAAGGCCTCCCGCGGTACCACCCTAGTAGATTTGCTGTACGCAAATCCTCTTTGCATTCGTAACGTGAATAAACCGCCACTGCTTACTATCATCAGTTCAGCAATGGTACTCTAGGGTGATTTTCACTTTTTTGTTTGTTATCGAGCTCACACCATCCTCGATTCGCTTTGACAAACTAAAAAAGCTACTGTCCCTGTCTCCGTACTGTTAGATATGAAATTTCATCTGTTACCAAATTATATGACAACAAAACGTGAGAAGTCAAGATGATGTCTTGACTAGTCAATTTTTTCTTCTAGCGCTGGCATCTCATAATCCATCAACTGATCCCAGTCGTCGCTGTTTAACATTTCAAGCTGTGCTTCGATTAACATTTTGAAACGAGTTCTAAATACTTTAGACTGCTTTTTCGTCTCCTCAATGTCCATCGCAATTTTACGAGACTTAGACAGTGCTTCATTAATAATACGGTCCGCATTTTTTTCTGCTTCTTTTATAATGAGCTTCGCTTCTTTTTCAGCGTTTCGCTTCACATCTTCCGCTGCTTCTTGAGCAATTAAAATTGATTTATTTAACGTTTCTTCGATGTTAGTAAAATGTCCAAGACGATCTGTTAATTCAGATACTCTTCCTTCTAACTCCTTTTTATCACGCATGACCAGCTCATAGTCTTTAATTACTTGGTCAAGAAACTCATTTACTTCATCTTCATCATATCCGCGAAATCCGCGATTAAACTCTTTGTTATGAATATCCAAAGGGGTTAAAGGCATCTAGGCCACCTCCGTGTTGTCTCATTACGTCATTAGTAATGGTTTATTCGACATATTTTTAAAATTTCCTGCTAGTAGATTTCTTTATTTCTGCTTTCCTACAACAATTCGCCATTTTTCTTTTTTGGTTTTGCCTTCAAGTGAAACGATACGACTTCTGCCGTGACCACGAAGTGACAAAATATCACCTTCATGACATTCAAAAGAAGGCTGTTCAATGACTTTAAAATTTACTTTTACCGCTCCATTTGCAATAAACGGCTGGACTTTTTGTCTTGATAAATTGTGAATGGTCGACAGCAAAACATCAAGCCTCATTGAAGAAACTGTATAAACGTGTTCAACCAGCTCTTCTTTTACCACATGCAGCTGCTCTCTTTGAATAGAAGAAAGTGAAACTTTGGCTTTTCCAATTGATGTTAAATTCATCTCAATATAAGAAGAAATTTCCTCTGCAGCTACAAGCTGAATATCGTCTCCCGCGACCAAAATATCGCCAAATTTTGAACGGCGCAGTCCTAAGGACATCGCCGAACCAAGAACTTGAGGATGTTCAATCGTCACAAACTTTTTAGGATAATTGAGCTCGTACATATGCAACTGAAAATCTTCACTTTCAGGTACATAGTAATCCGGGTATAGCAGCGCGCGCTTGCGTTCAGCAAACGGTTGTCCACCATCAAATGAAACTTGAACCTCTCCTTCAGTCCCGACAATAGCCGTCACAATCTGCTGCTCTCTTGGATCTAAAAAGTCCGTTAGCTTTGGGCTGTATTGATGTAGGACATCTTCTTTCCACTGAAGAACCTGGTCAATAAATCCATGTTCTTCTTGCCTAAAATGTTCATAAATAGACATATTATTACTCCTACTATTGGTATGTAAAAAAGGAATCCAGCGATTCCTTTTTTAAATAAAACCCACCACATTATTAAGTGAATACACGCCTCTTTCAGCAAATCGCAATAAAAAGATTGCAACAAGAGGTGAAATATCAATCATGCCAATAGGTGGAATGATTTTACGAAAAGGCTCTAAGTAAGGCTCACAAATACTGCCAAGCAGCTGACCAAACTTAGACGCCCTTACATCGGGTACCCAAGACATCAAAATGTAAATAATCAGTGCCCATGAGTAAAGCCCAATTAATTTTCCAAGAATCCCAAAAACGATGTCCAAAAACTACCACCTCTTTACGTTTGTTGTATCATGTTCTCCCATCATATCTGAAATGCTTCCGCTTACGTCTACATTATCAGGTGTACATAAAAAGATGTCGGTTCCAATTTTTTGAATGTCCCCGCCTAAAGCATAAACTGTACCACTTAAAAAGTCGACAATTCTCACTGCTTGATCTCGTTGAATGCGCTGTAAATTAACAACTACGACTTTACGATTTTTTAAATGATCCGTAATTTCTTGTGCTTCGGCATAGACGCGAGGTTCGCAAAGCATCATTTTTGATGATTTTTGAACGCTTTGCAAGCTAATCACATTTTGCTGCTGATTCGGCTGCTGACTAGCTTTCGCTGCTGGTCTCGACTGCTGTACAGGCTCTTCTACCGACTCTTCTTCTTCGTAATGTTCTTCTACATATTCAGTATCGTCATCAAGAGCAAAAAAACTTCTAAAGCGATTTTTCATACTCATCTTGAATTACACCTCCTTAACGTTCATTCCCAACTAACGTGGTTCCTAGTCGAATGAATGTTGCTCCTTCTTCAATTGCAATTGCATAATCGTTTGACATTCCCATTGATAGCTCTGTACACGGTGCATATGGCAAGTTTAGTTCTTGTATGCGATTCTGCAATTTCTTTAGACCTTTAAAACAGCTGCGAAGCGTAGACTCATCATCTGTGTGAGGGGCCATTGTCATCAATCCGACCACTTGGATATTTGCAAATGCTTCAAGAGATTGAATAAATGGAATTACATCTTCTACAGCAAGGCCATGCTTTGATTGTTCTTCGGCAACATTAACTTGTACAAAACATTTTATACGATGTTCTGCACGTTTATCAATTTCTTTTGCTAAAGATAATCGGTCTAGTGAATGAATATAGTCAACTTTATCAATCACATTTTTTACTTTTCTTGTTTGTAAGCTTCCGATAAAATGCCAGGTCGCTTTCTCACCGATTGATTCATACTTTTCTAGAAGACCTTCATCCCTGTTTTCTCCAAGATGTAAAATGCCTGCATCCACTGCTTCTGCTGCTCGTTTTGTGGAAACGTATTTTGTTACAGCAATCAGCTCTACATCTTCTCGATTTCGATTAACTTTTTTACACGCTTCAGCAATTGCTTGTTGAACTGCTTCTAGATTTTCACTTACGCTAGCTGTCACTATGTAATTACTCCTCCTTAAAGCCTATGAAGTTAAACATGCGTCCTGTTTTCCCATGGTCGCGGCGATGTGAGAAGAACAGGTCATCTTCACAGCTTGTACAATACGACGATGTTAAAATTCGTTCCGGCAATACGCCTGCGTTTTGAATCAGCAGCTTATTGACTTTTTTTAAATTAAGCGCGTATTGTCCAGGGCTTACTTCTTGATATCCATTTTGGCCAACTACTTCGTTTACTTGTGTAATGACGCGGTTATCGACAACATAACAGCAATCTTCAATCGAAGGGCCAATCGCCACGTAAATATCTTCAACCGGAACATTTTCTTGCTCTACCCAACGTCGAATCATATTTCCTGCAATATCTTTCACTGTTCCTTTCCACCCAGCATGAGCTAGACCTACTAAATGGTGATCAGGCGCATAGAAGTACAGCGGAACACAATCCGCATAACATAAAGCTAACAAAATATCAGATTCATTTGTATAAATGCCATCCGTTGCTTTTATGCCCTCTTCATACTTGTAGAGTCCTTTTGCACAGTCGGCTTTTGTTACTTTTTGAACAGTTGCTTCATGTACTTGTTCAGCACATACAAAGCTTTCAAAAGACATGTCTAGTTCGGCTGCTAAAATTTTTCTATTTGTAATAACATCTTCTACGTTATCGTTTACGTGAAGCCCTAGGTTAAAAGAAGCAAATGGAGGTTTACTCACGCCACCATTTTTTGTGGTGAAACCAGCAACAAGCATATCATTCTTTTCTACCCAAGGGCTCAGCCACATAAACGACTCGTGATGGCTTTTTTTTAATGGCTCAGGATTCATGTATGTGACACATCCCTTGTTTCATTTGTTCTCACATATTGTACCACAGATTGCTAGGTGCTGTTGACAAAAAACTAATTCTCTTCAGGCTGAAATGCGTCTTTATAACGTACTAAAATGACATCAGAACCAATTTTCACAATATTTTTCCACGGAATCACAATTTCATCATCTTTTCCAAAGAAGCCCAATACACGAGAGCCTCCGATAATGACGGCCTGTATTTTTCCCGTTGTTAAGTCAATATCAATATCCCCTACATTTCCAAGTTTTTTGCCATCAGCTACATTCACTACATCTTTCAGCTGGAATTCTGAAATCTTTAACATGCTCTCTCCTCCTATAGCCAACTTTATTCCTTAGCCTATATATATTTTCAAATTTTCATTTCATGAAGGAAAAGCTTATTTTTTCTCTGCCATTCTCGTTCTATAGGCATTTTGTCCACTAATTACACATTTTTTCATCAAAAGACATTCTCAAGGAGTAGCTAGAAGTCCTCACAGCAATAGGAAACCGGATATGAATATCTTTTGGTCATGTATTATACATTGATATATACAAAATAAGCACCGTGTCTGTTTTTATAGACACGATGCTTATTAAGTTGAACATCAAATAAAGTGAATGGTATTAATTGTATGAACGCGAGCAGCTGCCAGTTTAGATAGCTTTTGTTAACTTT
>Ga0209796_10000553_pt1 | contig 22629 bp, 18 predicted proteins | sample AgamicOrSfrz_FD_187167 | JGI IMG/M metagenome (GOLD analysis project Ga0209796, IMG submission 187167) | Agave microbial communities from Guanajuato, Mexico - Or.Sf.rz (SPAdes) (version 2) | ecosystem: Host-associated > Plants > Phyllosphere > Phylloplane/Leaf | place: Guanajuato, Mexico...
GTCCGCCAGCTGACGTTCGATATCGTTGCGTTTCTTTTCGTCATCCAGCGGCTTCTCATGCAGCTGCTGCTGCGCCTGAACGATTTTCTGCGTGATATCGAGCAGCTGGCGCTGATACTCCTGATAGCGCGCCTGGTTATCGAGCAGGGTGGATTCCTGCTCTTCCAGCTGGCGATTAGACGCATAGCCCTGGCTTTGCATCGCTCTCAGCTTATCCAGCTGTAACCGGGCAAGGGCAACCTGCTTGTTGCGATGCGCCAGCTGCAGCCTTAACTGCTCTTGCTGAAGCTTCAGGCTATCGACCGTTGCGCGCAGACCCGCCATCTCCACCTCATGTAACTTGCTGAGGTTCACCAGATCCTGCTGCAGGCGTTCACGCTGCGCTGCAAGGTTTTCGGCGATGACCTGGCGCGTCTGTCCCAGCTGCGTCGAGACTTCTGACGACAACACCATCACGACGTCGCCTTTCTCAACATGCTGACCCTCTTTGACCGGAATATCGATCACGGTCGCGCTGACCGGCGGCGGAATGATCAGCATGCCGTTTTTAGGCAGCAGTTCGCCGGTTGAGGATTCATATTTGGTGTAACTGCCAAAAATAAAGAAGAGGGCAGTGGCCGCGGTGATAACGATCACCACGGAAATAACCAACCAGCGATAGGGCGGGCAATAGAGCGCCACGGTGCCCAGACTGCCGCGGTTGGCCGCATCAAGTGCTTCCTGGCGGAAAAGTGACTGTTCCATTTACATATTCATCATGAGTAGGAGAATTAACGGCACTGAAAATAATTCAGCATATCGAGTGACAAGGAGCCGGTGCTTTGCGCCAGACTGACCAGCGCGTTGAGATAGTTAAGACGCGCTTCCGCCTGATCTTTCAGCGCGCTGTAATACTTCTGCTGCGCGTCCAGTTCGTCATTAACCGTACGAAATCCCATTTCGCGGCCGTACTGAACGGACACCACTTTTTCGCGCGCTGACGCCACCGCATTTTTTTCCGCTTCCAGCAGCGCTTTGCCGTTGGTCAGGCTGAGCCAGGCGGAGCGCGTGTCCTGAACCGCTTTGCGCTGCGCTTCTACAGTGGAGTATTTTGCGGCTTCGCGACGGTAAGCGGCTTCAAACGACTGTGAAAGCTGGCTGCCGCCGGCAAACAGCGGCACAGAGACGTTGACGCCGTACTGCAGGTTGTTGCTTTTGGAATTGGTGCCGAAAATAGCGTCATACAGAATGTTGTCTTCGTTATCATTCCGGCTCCAGTTCTTGCCATAGCTGGCGTAAAGCGATACGACCGGCATATGTGCGCCAGTCGCCGCCAGCACATCCGCATCGGCCTGATCGCCCTGAAACAGGGCTACTTTGATCTCGGTATTCCGCTGCTGGCTGGCGCTGATCGCTTCGGCTAACGATGAATAAGGCGTGGATTTCAGACACTGAAAGTTAACCGGCTCAATGGTGTCGGGATTAATGCCCGATAAGCGTCGCACCGCTTCGCCCGCCAGCAGCAGCTGGTTGCTGGCTTCTATCTCTTTCGCCTGCGCGATAGCGAAGTTCGCTTTCGCTTCATCTACCTCGGTGCGGGTGTTCTGACCGTTGCGCAGACCGGCCTGAAGCTTTTCCATCTGCTGTTTGAAGTTGTGGCTGGCTGCCTGAGCCGCCTGCAGAACCTCTTGCTGATAGAGCACTGAGAAATAGGCGTTAGTAATAGCGTTTAAGAGCTTTTCTTCAGCAAGGCGCGCTTGCGCCTGGGCGGTATTGGCAATAGCGACGCCTTTACGCCAGCCGGCATATTTGCTCATATCAAACAGCGGTTGCCTGACGCGCACGTCGTAGTTATGCGTCGTGACACCGCTCTGATATTTTCGGTCGGGTTGTTCCTGACGATCCCAGCTGCCTTCCAGCGTCAGCGTCGGCAACATGCCTGCCATGCCTTGCCAGTATTTTTGCTGATCGGCCTCGCTGGTTTTTTTACTGGACTGCAAGGCGGAGTCATAGGTTAATGCCGCCTGCGCGGCCTGCTGTAAGTTTGTGGCGTAAGTACTGAGTGGAACGCAATAGAGCGCCACCAGTGCGTAACAGATATTATAACGTTTCATGGTTTTCGCTGTTTCGGATAATAAATGATGCCTGGATTAAATTAATTCCTGGGCAAATACATATTTGATTAAATCAGTGTTCGAGTGCAGCTGAAGCTTCCGCATTGCGTTATATTTTTGTGTGGCGACAGTACTGACGCTGCGCTTACGCAATTTGGCAATGTCCATTAGGTTATAACCCATGGCGAAAAGCCGGATAACTTCCACTTCCGACGGCGATAACAGGCTTTTTACCGGGCCAGACAAATTATCCCGCGCCAGATGTTTCATCTGCTCAGAATAATAAATGCCTGAATGTGCGGAACAGGTCCAGTGAAAAGCTTTTACCAGTTCGCGTCTGTCGTCGCGTTTGCTGACAATGGCCTTAACCGGGATCTGCAACACTCTTTTTAAAATGGCCTGATTTGTCTGCGCGGTAAAAACAATGATTCCCAATTCTGGTATTTGATTATGGATTTCTTCAATCTTTTTAACACCGGTTAGATCATTGCGCTCAAAACTAAAGCTGAAGTCGGTAATTAATATGTCAGGTTTTTTCTCCTTTAAACGTATTAACAAATTTTCTGCGTCTACGGGATAAGCGCAAATTTCCTGATGGTTAAATTCCGTCGCCAGTATCGACTGGATTGAGTAAACAATAAACGGGCTCTCATCAGATACACCAATCCCAGGTATCCTTTTTTTTTGTGGCATATCGTCTGATAAATCCTTTAATCAGTTAGATAAGATAAAGCAGGGCTCCGCAGAGCCCTGCGAGTTACTGGTAGCTGATGGTATAAGTGGCTACCGCATTGGCTGTTCCCGGATTGATCGTTGATGCGGTCTGGTAATAGCGCGCATACAATGGCACGGTAACGAGCGCATTAGAGAGCGGGTATGAGGCGACGGCAAAGGGCGTAGCCAGCGCGATCGGTTGCTGCTCTCCATTCAGAATTTGTACGCCGACGCCGCTGGCGGTTGACGTAGAATTCAGCGCCACTACGCCTGAATCCGACAGACCGTTGACCGTGTCGCCATCGAACTGCATCATGACATCGAACGTACCGGCCAGTAAGGCTTCGCAATTCAGCTGAATAGTAAAAGGGATCGCACTGCTGGTCTGCCCGATGCCAGAACCTAGCCCGTTACTTCTGTTAACGGAATAACTCCCTAACGGCACGTCCTGGTTAGCATTACCGGCGACTGCACAGGTCTCATCTTTTACCGTGACATAAGTTCTCAGGTTTGTCGCAACATAGTTTTCATCAGAACCTTCTTCCAGAGAACCAACCCTAAACAAGTTCAGGTTTGAACGTGCAACAGGGGTTAATGAAGAAGACGTTTTCACAATCCTGAAAGGCACGGTCAGTTGAAAATTGGTCCAGTCGTTGAGGATCCCGCCAGTTGGAATACCTGCAAAGGTCTTGATTATTTCTCCTGTAGCAATACTCCCCGCCTCATTCGAATATTCTCCCCCATAGCCCAGATACATGGTTAATCCATAGCCCAGGGATCCTTCTGCATTGGCTAATCGCTTAAAATAGACCTCGGCAGTCAGACCTTCGGCATACTGAAGATAATTAATGCCGCATTGCACATCGACCGTCATAGAGCCTTCATAGACTGTGGTGCCGACAGGAACGGCAGCAGAAAGGGTAAGCCCTAACGTTTTTAAATCTATAGCAGCAGTCGTCATTGGCGCTTTGCAGGTAAGTTTCGTATCCGCCGCGGCGCGGGCACCAGAAGTCATCATTACAACGACATTAATGGCTAACATGACCAGAGCGAAAATTTTGACCGCTCTCTTTAGTAATTTAAAAAATGTCATACTGATTAACCCTGATTTTCGTTGTCGGTTACGCTGTTTGAAACATAGCGAACAGGCTGGTTCTGATCGCGGCTACATGTCGTGGTAAGCCTGGCGAGTGAATTATTTTCGCTGGACTGAATATCACCCGACTCGAGGTTAACCAGACAATTATCCATTGGCGTTTTGCCCCAGGAGACATGCAGGCGACTCACATCTTTATTTAGTCTCACGTAAATCTGTCCGCCTTGCGAAACGGTGGTAATCAGATTGCCATTTTCGTCAGCCACGGATGCGCCAAAGGGCAAAGCATTCCCGTCCAGCTGATTAGCGCGAATCAGCAGCGGCTTACCTTTACTGGTTTTATAGTCCAGTCGGACAACTGCGCCCTCAACCGGTATCACGCGCTGCTGCGTCGCTTCCAGCTCGACATCAAGCGGAATACCTTTTGGATCGATTGCCAGTTCGTTGATGCGGTAAGGGTTAAGATTCGGCACAATGGCCCTGCCGCTGCCGTTAAGTACAATATTGGGATAACCCAGCACCCGCGCGCCTTCTGCATCCTCTGCGTTTACCACGGCATAAGTAGATGACTGATATGCGCTGAACGTCAGGCTGTCAGGCAGAACTACTACGGTGCCGCTGGCCCCGCCTGAAGCAGAATAGTAGTTCTCCCCTTTGGTATAAGACGCTGACAAGGTACTGTATGGTGAACGATATTGACCGCTAACCGATCCAGATTTATTGTTGTCAACGTCACGCGACACGCCGACGTTATAGTTATACTGGTTGTAATCACCCACAACACCATTAACCGCAGTTTGCGCGCTGACGCCATCTTTTGTATGGGTGGCACTGCCGGTAATATAATGCTTATTATCACTGCCTAACGGAACAGAGAAATCAAGCGTGAGTTGTGTATCGTGCCCGCCGGTCGAGTATATTAATCGGTTCGCGGAAAATGTATAGGATAAGCGCCCGATCGTATTATTATAACCGAGCTGAAATTGGGTGTTTGTACCGGTATCATTCCAGTAGTTTTGAACAAAACCAGTAAGATAGAGATTCCCAAATGAGTCCCCAAAATTTTGGCTGGCGGTCATAGAAAAGCGCTGTTTAGGACGCGAAAGATAATTGCCTGCTCCACTATTATTATGCTTTTTATAATAGTTGTTAATTTGCAGAGCATTATCAAAGCTATAATAACCGGATGAGGAAAAACGATAGGCAGCCAGGGTAAAGTTGGTATTGGTTTCAGAAAGTTTTTTACTGTAAGTCGCCCGATAACTGACGCCCTGTTTCTTCTCATTGCCATATTTTGTCTGCGCGCCCGTAATATCCAGCGAAATAGCACCGACAGGCAGGCCAAATGCGCCACCTAACAATACGGAAGTATAGTTATCCGAACCCAAAATACCGGTGTAGCCGGTCAGGCTGTTAGTAAAGCCATGCTGAATCGTGCCCTGATACACAGACGGCGTATAAACCATATTATCGCGACGAGACACGCCGCCGGTAAGCGAGTAGTAGGTCATGCCTGGTCGTTTCAGTCGCGCCATAGCGGCATAAGGCACGGAAAAATGCGTTTCGCTACCATCTGCTTCTTTAATGGTTACATTGAGATCGCCGCCGTAGCCGGTAGGGTAGAGATCGGTAATATTAAAGGCGCCGGGCGAAACGGTGGTTTCGTAAATCTTGCTGCCGTTCTGGCTTACGGTGACCTGAGCGTTCGTACGCGCAACGCCGCGAATTTCCGGCGCGTATCCGCGCTGGGAATCGGGCCACATCTGATCAACCGTGGAAATTTGTGCGCCGCGGAAGGCGATGGTATCGAAGATTTCACCGCTGGTATTGCCTTCACCCAGCAGCAAACGTGATTTTAACTGCGGAATATCGCGCATGACGTAGGTATTGATATCATCGTAATGATGGTTTTCATTGCCTTGCTGACGTCGCCAGCTTAACGCGCCGTCGTGACGAAACATCCAGCCGGCCAGGTTCAAGCCAGCCAGCGCTCGACCATAAAAGGAATCGTATTCACGTCCGCCACTGTAAACGGAACGATAGTAGTTGGTGTTATAATTTAGCGTAAAAGCGTTTTCGCCTTTATCCCAGAATTCAGGGGCAACATAGCCGCGCGCCGATCGCAGCAAATAGATTTGCGGAATCGAGATATCCATCTGCATATCGGCGCTGTTGATCGCTGCGTGACTATTACTGATGACATCCTCGAGAGCAAGACACTGATTCCCGACACGTAATGCTTCGGCCTGCTGCGAGTCAAAAACGCTGTCTTTAATTGCCAGGTTCTTTACCAGATTATAGGAAAGGCAGGCCTTGGTTTCGTTCCCTTCACGTATGACGCGGACATTATCGCGGCCGACCTGGCGACCATTAAGAAAAATATCCAGCGTATAGACGCCTGGATCAATCGGGTTGCCATTTGCATAACGGGAAACATCGACTTTTACTCCTGGTAAATTTTTTACAAAGGATTCATCGAACTCGTAACTCGTTTCAGCCCAGGCTGCCGTTGTCGCCGCGGTAAGAAAAAGCGCTAAAAAAGAGCGACGAAAATAGCGGCCTGCTGGTTTATTTACAGAGACTGTCCTTGCCATCATATTTACCCCTAAATCTCAGCATCAATTATTACTGGCTGATCTGGCCTTCTACATCTCGCGCTGCGCCAAAATCATCCAGATACTGGTAATGGAACGTCGGTTTTATCTGGTTAACGTTCGCTGTTTTTAGAGTGAAATCTTTACTTCCGCCCGGCACCAGCATGTCGCCTTTTTCACTCAAGACTTTGCGGCCAGCGCCATCCTCTGCGGCAATTTGCGCCACATTGACGTAATAGGGAGAATTGTTAACGGCCGTCAGCTGATTACTTTTGCTGCCTTTACGCCAGATCAACCCGGTTGCTGCGCTTTCCGCGCCTTTGGCATCCAGGGTTTTAGGGCGATAAAAGAGTTTGATACGGCTGCGAATAGCCATCTGCAGCTGATTTTTATCAACCAGACTTTTATCCTTGGGTGGAATGTCCAGTACGTTTAGCCAGAAAATGGATTCTTTATCGGTGGGAAGATTACTGCCGGTGTAAACGATACGCAGTGTTTGCCCTTTATTTGCCTCCATGCGAAAAACAGGGGGTAACATAACAAAGGGGACATTAATTTTATCTACCGGCTGGTTGGGATCGCCGTTGTCGATCCAGGCCTGAACCAGCGCCGGTTGGTCCCCGCGGTTATCCAGCCGCACTGTGACTTCTTTCTCGGCAGCAGGATAAATTACCCGGGTGCCGATAATTGTCACGCTGGCGAGAGCAGACGAAGAAAATACGCACAGGAGCAGCAATGAAGCTATAAAGTTAATGCTTTTTTTTTTCATGATATTACTGAATTGATAGAAAGAAGGAAGAAGGCGGGAGAGCAAGCCCCCGCCAGAATCAATTAGAGATAATTGATAGAATAAGTTACTGAAGAAGTAACAGTACCTGAAGTTGCTGCTGCAGTAGCGTAGTACTGAGCTGCATAAGACAGCGTTGCTGCGCCTTCTGTCAGCGCCGCGGTGGTCGGTGAAGTGATCTGGTCAGTACTGCCAGCATTCAGCACGTTGTTTGCGCTATCCAGCAGCTGCAGGTCAACGTTAGTGGCTGTACCAGTGTTGGTCAGACGACCATTAGCATTAACATTTGCGCTCTGCTCAAAGTAAGCGTAAACATCGCCGGTTTTAGTAGCACAGTCGCTCAGATCAATAGTGAAGCGAGTGCTACCTGCAGTCTGGCCTGCGGTCTTCAGCAGGCTAGAAGAAACAGTTGGCAGAGTGACGGTTGCATTATTGGTTCCACCATTAACCTTAACAGTACAGGTCTGACTTTCGATCTGACCATTGAAGGTGATGGTGCCATCAGATGCTTCAGCTGCATTAACCTGAGCAGTTGCCAGCAGCAGACCAAGAGAGATCATAGTTACCTTTTTCATATACTTTCCTTTGTATAAATAAAGAGTTAATAACGTTAAGAATGAATGGTTGTCATTACATACAATCACTCATATTTTTATTTCAAGGAGGAAGTGGTTCTCCCTTGAAAATTAAAATGCCAGCAGGCCAAAGGCAACAGCGGCAACGATGCCAACTATGCCCATACCAAAGACTTCACCGCTGACAGGATTCGCAGCCGGAATATTCTCCGGGCGTTTCCATTCAGTAGTTTCTTCCTGAGATGAAGACGAATTTAAGCTCTTGAAGAAATCGAGAATCTGCGAGGTTAACGAACCGCCGCTAACATTTGATATTTCATTAATTTGCAGATCACGCATAATTTATCCTTACACTGTGACGGCTTTTGCAGCCATATCAAACATATTTTCGTTGATCTGATTGAACCATGCTACAGTGGTATCCCAACCATTAATTGCGCCATACAGCGCACCATCAACAACACCGACTACGGCACCGACAATTAATCCAACGCCGGCGGAAATAATGCCAAGACCCACCGCGCCACCAGTACTACCGCCGCTTATCGCCCATTTCAGACCGAAAGCCGTAGTGCCAGTAACGGAACCAATAACCACAGCTCCAATAAAATCAAAGAAACCTGCGCCTGAAACGTTCTGCATTTCAAAAGACGTTAACTCTCTCATTTATATATCTCCTCCATATTTGTTCTAATCCCCGCTTCAAGCGAGCAGCGCTATTAAATGGATTAATTTTGCTAAGTTAAATAGTAAAAAGTCCATAATTTATCTTTTGGTTATTGTTTTTTCGTAGAGTAATTGTCATTCTTTACATGCATTTAACCTTCCTTTCTATATAAGAATTTTTTGTCTGACAGTCCTTTTAAGTCAGGGGTTATAGATAAGGTGGCTTTCTCTACATTCCCGGATAGCGGCCCGAGAATATTTTCTTTCATAGTAATTTTAAAATGGAAGGAACAGATAACCTTTTAAAGCAATGACTAAAAATGAATAGGCTGAAACTGTATAATCTGTGTCGATCTCGTCATCAAACAGCTTGCTAACGGTAACGTCAGTTTTCCTTTCATTTGGACTATTTATCTATATTTTTATAAATTAATAGATATAAATTCTATATATTACTTATTTTATAATTTAGTTATCTCTTTTTGAGGCTGTGTGTTTTAATTTTACCAAAGCAAGAAAGGGGGGTTGTTATTTTTTGTTCAGAAATTAACATTGATCCCATAATAGGTGGTGGTCGTTGGTGGTGTGATTTTTTTTCTTTAACTAAGTGTTTTTTTATTTCTTTTGGAGAGAGTATGTATAACATCAGCTTTCAAATGAATATGAAAAATCCTTTTTTTAGGAAAAAAGTTATAACGCAAACAGGTTGTCTGTGTTCATAGATGTTTTTGTCTAAAAAATATCAATTTTGTGGTGTTGTGTATCACTTCTTTAGTGGATGTCTGGTATTTTTATCTGCCTTTTGCTCTGTTTATGGGATTGAGTTTTATAAGTGGGGTCTTATTATAGCAAAACAGGTAAGTTACTTTATTTGTATAATGTCAGGAGGTGATGAAACGCATCAGCAACATACCAGGGAAAAGTACACCGATCATAACAAACTGTTCTTTTACTTTTATATTAATCACTGAGCACGAAGCATGGCTGCGTGACATCAGTTAGATTGAGTTAATCGATATGTATAGAGTGATTGAGAATCATGAGCGAATCATCGACGCATTGGCAGGTTATACTCAAATTGCAAATCCGGATGAAATTTCGCGAGGTAAACGCCGTTATCATTTGACTAAAGATAATGTGCGTCGGGTGATGTTCATTCTGGATGGCGATTTTTTGCTAAAGCTGAAAAGTGAACATAAGGTGCTCAATATTTTATCCGCGCCTTTTGTCGTCGGTGTGACGCCTGCGCTGGATGAACCTCCTGTCTATCTCGAACGGATAGACTATGGAAAGATAAGTTTTATTGAGTACGAAACATTCTGGCGACTGGTCTTTGAGAAAGATCTTTTCCATGACGCCATGTCGATTTTATCAGGTCAGTACTCAGACTTAATGAACTATATACAGTTGCCAAAGAGTAATTCCCATGATGAGGTCATTTCCTTAATCGAGCGCTGGAAAATGCTTCCACCGCATCTGAAAAAACGGTTTTCGGCGCTTTATCTGATTGAGAACAGTTCGCACCTATCTAAAAGCTCGATTTGTCGGGTACTGAAAGAACTGAAAGATAAAGGAGAGCTGGAGCTGGTTAACGGTAAGTTTGTCTAGCTGTAAATTTGTATCCGAATATTTTGGGATGCTAAAGGGAAAAGATTATGGATGTTAAGGTGATTTGCACGGACGATGATTATTATTTCAGACTTGGCATCTCCAAAATTATTGAAGAAGCGTTATTATTCCGCGTTAACGTGGAGTTTTTATCTGATTTTAATAGCGAAAATATGCGAAAGGCAGACTTTATCTTAGTCAATTTTTCCAGGTGGCGCCTTTTTATGTGCCAGCCAGCCTATCGCTACCGTAAACCCGGTAGCGTCCTTCTGGCTTTCGTTAATCATATTAACAGTATTATTTCAGGCGAACTGCCGGTCTGCTATCAGTCTCTTACCTTAATTGCCCGTAGCGATACAGTAAGAAAAGTGAGAGAGAAGATTACTGCAGCCTGGCTGATTGCAAACGATGAAGAGACGAAAACTTTTATACCGACAGACTGTATGAAGTGTCATTATGAGCGCATATCACTAGTACAACTTCAGGTAATGAGCTTTTTGAAAAAAGGCCATTCAGTCAGCCAAGCGGCTAAAACGCTCGGGCTTTCTGTGAAGACTATCTATGCGCATAAATATAATGTCATGCGCAAATTCGACCTGAAAGGGGACAGTGATTTTTATTCTTTCCTCAATGATTTGTCTCTGGTCGAGTTATACAAGGGGGTAATAGGTGATAAGTAAATATGTATAATATTTTAATGCCTTTGATTGCATTGGTATTAATTACAATAAATTGATATTGTCATTCTATGAATACTTACAGCCTGTGTACCGGAGCGTACGCAGGATGATTTTTTCATTTTAACTTTTTCTGTTTCTTAGGGGAATTTATGCATAAAGGCTCACAACAAAAGAATACTACTCTGATTATCCCATATAAGGCTGTAACAGGAATGATTATGGGGCTGGTGATTATTTTATTAGCTTATATTTTTAATAACTATGTTATCGCTGCGCCGTTGCAACAGGCTCCTGATTTTCCGGCATCTGTTCAAACATCGGCAAAGCAGAATCACTGGCAAACGCTGGATAATCATGCACACGTCATTGTGTATCGCGACGGTAGTGCTGTTCTCTCTCCAGAAACGGGTTTAAACGTTTTCAATACCATACAAGCGTCCTTCAACAGACGCATGCCGTAGGGCTGATATTCCCCCAGGTAATAAAGCGGTAAGTGTCATACCATGAGATGCTGAATATACGGCTGCTCGATAGCGGTACCGTCGAAAAGGGCCCAGTGATGGCGAAAACGGATCCGACGCGGTCGGGAAGCCTCGTTTCGCGAAAGTGAGCCGCAGGATGGCGCAAATAAAAAAGCCAGCGTTAGCGCTGGCTTTTTTCCGTTAAGCGAGAGGGCTTACTTGAGGATATAGACGTAGTCGACGTCGATTTCGCTCCGGCCGTCGTCGCGATCGACTTCGCCCGTTACCCGTACTTTTTTGCCGATCAGATAGCGGCCGTCATCGTCGTCATCATCATCGTCGACATCAATGCGGATACGCCCGGTGGCGTCCTGCAGCCAGTAGTGATCGTCATCCGCCCGGCCGCTGATGGTGCCGGTTATCGCGACGTGCCGATCGTCGCGCATTTTTTTCGCCTCTGCTACGGTAACTTCCTGCCGGGCGAACGCCGAGGATGAGCAGAGCAAGGCGAGCATAATCCATAAGGTTTTTTTCATTTACTACTCCTTTGGTAAAGAAAAAGGCTGCATTCCCTGAAATTAAAAGCTGAAGCGATAGCCCGCGTTAACCTGGCGTTGGTTGAAGCGATTGCCGTCCACCATATCGGCCTCGAGGAAGAGGGTATGATTGCTCATCTGCGCGCTGACCCCGATGCCGTTATTCCAGCCATTCCCCTGGAAAGAGAGACGCTCCTGCGAGCCATTCAGCTTATAAGTCGCATCGCCGCCATACTCGCGCAGCATGCCCGTTTTAACGTAGGTGTTGAGTTTGTAATCGCTCTGGTTAACTTCATACCCCGCCAGCACGCTGGCCCGACCCAGCAATGATTTATAGCTGGAGAGGTCGATATTCAGTCCGTTCGAGGCGCGCAGCGACGTGCCATCCTGATGACCTGCCGTTAGCTGTAACTGCGGCTCCAGATAAAAGCCCGCCGACCTGTCAGAGAAGCTGAATTTTTTACCCGCTTCCAGCGACGCGCTGAGGCCCGATGAGACGCCGTTACCCGCGACGCGATTATTCTGGGTATCAAAGACGTTGAACTGATTTCTGATACGGTTGAATTTCATTACGCCATCCACGTAGAAACCCGCATCGTTCAGCCAGGTACTGTAAAAACCGAAGCTTTCGGATTTGGTGTCGCCGTCGCCATTTTTATAGTGCGGCGATCCCTCCGTCACGCCCATAAAGAGCCCCAGATAGACCGGCACCTCTTCCGAAAGGCGTTTGTCGACGCCGAACTGATAGCCGGTGTAGTTCATGCTGAAATGGCTCAGCTTGCCGTTGTCGAAACCGCTGAAGCGGCCGTCCATTCCGCGCAGCCAGACATTGCCGCCGGTTTTGCCCTGACGGACATCGCCCATACGCTGCAGCAGCGTCTGGGTTTCGGCATAGTTCATCAGGTAGCCGATGTTGAGGAAATTCGCGCCGGCGTTGGCGGTACTGGTAATCGCGGGTTTGCCGCCGGTTGCTCCTGAGTTCTGATTAGTACCGGCATTGCCTGAAGCTGGCGTTAGACCGCTGTTGTTTGCTGGCGTCGCAGGGAGCGCGCCGCCGTCTGCAGAAGCGGCGGCCGCCGGATCTTCAGCCGGCACTTCAGGTTTCGGCGAGGAGAGCACCCAGTTGTTGCCCTGCTTATTGACGGTATACACATAACCGCCCAGCTCCACGTCTGAATTGCCCCGGAAGGTAGCGACGCCATCGGTGGTTTCCACTACGGTCAGCACTTCGTTGCCGGTGGTCACGGCGCTGCCGCGGTTCTGAATCGTCAGGCCGTAGTCGCCGGCGCTGCTGTTCGTCACGACAATTTTGTCGCCGATATTATTTACGCCGTCGCCGTCGCCCACCAGATTGGTGCGCAGCGCAAAGTCGCCGCTGCCGCTCAGGTTGGCGATGGTCAGGGTGGAATAGGTTTCGTTGTCTGTCGCTGCAGTAAGATCGACCAGCGAGTTGCGCATTTGCAGGTTATCGAGATTAGAGCTTTGCGAGACGTTCCAGGTGCTGTCGGTGAGGCTGACGTTAAGATGTCCGTCATTGACGTTATCGCTTTCGGCGGCGCCGGACCAGAGAGAACCCGCCGCGAAGCGCAGATCGATTAAGCCGTCCTCTGATACTACACTGCCGGTGATATTCATTTTCCCGTCGGCGCTGATAACGCCGGGCGCATATCCTTCAACATAGGGCGTGACCATCGCGATTCCGTCGGGCGATTCCATCTTGATGGTAAGATCGCCGGTCAGGTTGACCTTGCCGTCAGCTATGGCATAGACGCCATAAGAATTAGCGGAACCGGTGATCGTCACCCCGTCGCCGTTAATTAAGCCGCCATTCGTTGCCCAAAGCCCTCTGCCTATTACGTTAACGCTGTTTATCGCGATATCCGTGTTCTGCAAATTAATCACCGCGCCAGCCGATTGTGCCGATGCCCCATATCCTGCAGATTTCAGCGTATTGCGTTCTTCTTCGCTGCCGAGGAAATTGATCGTCGCGCTGTCGCCCATCGCTACAATCGCGCCGGTCTGGGCGGAGGAGATCACGCTGCCCGCGCCGATATTAGCCACGCCGTTGCCGCGAACAGATATACCGGCCGAGTCCACGCCCGAGGTGCTGACCGCCAGATGATCTGCGGTCAGCTCGCCCAGGCTCCAGATGCCCGCCGAAGTATCGGCGGTCGTGATAATGGTTGAGTTACTGCCCAGGTCAACCTTGCCGTTAGCCTGGATATCAATACCATAAGATCTGTTGCCAATGGTCTTAATGGTTAGCGCATTGGCTTGCAGATTGGGCACGTCTTCATCCGCTACGCCGATTAGCGTATCGACCCGGATGCCGTGACTGTTATCGCCGGTTGTATAAATACTGCCGCCATCGCCGAGATCGGCGCTGCTGTCGCCGCCGCTAATATGCAGCGCAATGCCCTTATCTCCCTGAGTGGTGATTTGCAGCGCATTGGCCTTAAGCGTAGAGGCATTGCTGACCGCTATGCCCTCGGCGAAGCCGGTGCCGGTGCCTACGATGCTGACTGAAGAGCCGGAGCCTAAATCGGCGCTAACCTTCTTGCCGCTCAGATCCATGCCGACGGCTGTTTTGCCTGAAACGGTGAGAGTTAATTTATCTGCGGTAAAGCTGCTGCTATCGGCTTTTATAAAGATGCCTTTGGCGTAATTGTTAGGATCATCAACGCTGATGGTTGAGCCGCTGCCGGCAGCCACCGTGCCCGGCGTTCCAGCCGGTACAATTATGCCGTAGAAACCGTCGCCCGACGACGTATCGCCAATCAGAGTGGTGGCATCCTCTAAGATAATATCGCTGCCTTTCTGGCTGCCGACTATAGCAGCCGCCAGCGCCATGCCCGGCACGATTCCCATGCCGCTGGCAAGCAGTAACGCCTTTGCAATTCGACTCAGTTCAAATGTGTTATTCATACCAGTAACTCTTCCATAAGATTTAGTGAGGCTTTAAAGCTGGCGTGTCGGCTTTATTTTTAATAAAGGCTGGACGCCAGCTTTGTAACAAATACGCGCTGATGTGTTTGTAATATTTCCAGTAATAAAATAGTGGCGGTGAAAAACAGCGGGATTATGCCGGGGGCTGATCAATTATGTAAAGATGGTGCAAATGTTTCGTCTGACGGTCGACATAACAGCACAACAATCAGGAAAAGATGATTTTCATTAAAAATGAAGGCGGTGCGGATATTATCAGGGAAGGGTTGATGTTAATTGCTGCTACATGCATTCCTTTTTGAGAATATCAATTTTATTGAGCCGCTGGTTATGGTCAGATGAAAGGCAGGCTGGAAGAACATTGAGCGCCGGTTTAATGGCAAACATCTAAAATAAAAAGATCTCAGCGCCTCGCCATCATTGTGTTAATACTGAAGTGTAAGCTTCAGGCATCGGGGGGTTTTTCGGAACGCATCGTAATACGATTCTGTTACAGCCAGGCATAAAGCCTGTTTAAAGCGCTAAACCTGTGCTGTAACAGAACAACACTGGAGCGAATTTGATGAGAATCAGTAAAACGGCCGTTATGCTGCTGGTGGGACTGCAACTCACCGCCTGCGCGCAGCGCGCCCCGGCTCCGCAGCGCCTCGGCATGCGCAATCCAGCCACTGTCTGGTGTCTTCACGTAGGCGGCAAACCTTCGCAGGAAAAAACCGAGGCGGGCGTGACCGGCTATTGCACGCTGCCTTCGGGAGAACGGATAGAAGAGTGGGCGCTTTATCATCGGGATCATCCAGAGTAAGCGCCTTCTCCCGGCTAGCTGCGTTCTCAAGGGGACGCTGCTAGCCGCTTCAGTCCTCTTTACGGCAGATCTGAGATTAGCTCATTTTTTGTTCTCCTGACGTTACCGATTATTAAACCTGAGGCCTATCTGCTGCCGGGAAGGTAATACTTAATCATATTGAATAGGCAGAGCTGAATATTTCTTTTCTTTCAATAAAGAGATAGTCAGAGAGAACGCCTGGCTATACATGTTTTTTGGTAACGCAGATATTCCATAAGTTTCTCAATAATCACCTGTTAACAAATATATAATATCCGCTTTCATTTGATTCCATTTTCCTGTCGCTAATAATATCAGTTGGTTACTCTCTTTTAATCTGCGGCTTGCCTGCATTTTTTGATCCTGGTCAATCAATGACATAAAGTCGATTTCTGTTAATTGTTTCCGTAATGGTATGGTCCTCATGGCTTCCGGTTGTTGTATTAATAAATGATAAAGTCATGAGGACAGGCTATTGAAACATTTAGGTGGCGCGGCTTTTTGCTGCACTGTTTTTATCTGTACTAAATCCTGGGCGGGTATTATGCGTCACGATATCGATGTTCAGGAATACCGTGATTTTGCAGAAAATCTGGGCAATTACTCTGCTGGTGCAAAAAATATAGTGGTATATAAAAAAGACGGCTTCCTGTCGGGCTATCTCAATTTCGCCATGCCTGATTTCGGCATGGTGGCGAATTATGGCTACAGCACGCTGGTCGCGCCCTCTTATATCGCCAGCGCCCGCCACAATACCGGCTATAAAACGGTCGGTTTTGGCAAGGGCGCGCAGTATGGCGCGACCTATACCCTGATTAACCGAAACGATTCGCCCTTGTCAGAGGTGGATTTTCATCTGCCGCGCCTGAACAAGGTGGTGACCGACGCCGCGCCGATCGGCACGGTGGAAAAGTCGGAAATCATGAAAGGCGATAGCGCGCGCTACAGCTGGTTTACCCGCATCGGCGGCGGCACGCAGACCCAGGTTAGCGACGATCAGACCGTACGCATCCCCCTGAGCGGCGCCTATAACTGGGTAAGCGGGGGGACGATTAACGCTGGCGCTGTTACATTCACGTCGAGCAAGCTCCGGGCGATTGACTATGGTCCCGATCATCCTCTCTCTTCTCCGCTTGCTATAGGCGTCCTGAAGGGTGACAGCGGTAGCCCGCTGATGGTGTATGACGAATTAGAGAGCACATGGAAGATTGCTGGCGTTGCTCAAAGCATAGTTGTGGATTCAAACCTGGCCTATGGTCAGACTGCCTTATGGGAATACATTCCAGACGGCTATATCCAGAACATCACGGCGGCTAACACCTCGCCTGACGTGATGGATAGCCCCGAAGGCGGCGCGATCTACTGGAACGAAAAAACCATTACGCAGCAGGATACCGTCTGGTCATGGAGCGGTCTGGATAAAGCTTATGCGAGCGCCGCACCCGCCACGGCCAGCAACGAAGAGCTGGATGCCACGAAAGACTTACGCTTTAACGGCGCTGGCGGGCTGATTACCCTTAACGGCCCGGTTAACATGGGCGCCGGCAAGCTGCAGTTTTCCAGTAACTACACCCTGAGCGCGGCGGCAGGCGTGAATGCGACCTGGGTGGGCGGCGGCGTCGAGGTGGACGCAGGCAAACAGGTGCTGTGGCAGGTCAATGGCCTGGCGAACGACGCGCTGCATAAAACAGGCGCCGGCACGCTGCACGTTAACGCCGAAGGGATCAATGCCGGCAGCCTGAACGTGGGCGACGGCACGGTTATCCTCGATCAGCAGGCGGATGCGGCGGGAAACAAACAGGCGTTCTCCTCGGTAACGCTGGTCAGCGGGCGGCCGACCGTAGTGCTGCAGGATGCCGAGCAGGTGGCGACCAGCGATATCTACTTCGGCTATCGCGGCGGCAGGCTCGATCTCAACGGCAACGCGCTGACCTTTAAAAAAATCAACCATACCGATAGCGGCGCCACGCTGTTGAGCCACAGCGCCAGCCAGATCGCGACGCTGAACATGACCGGCTACACCGCCGCCGACGTGTCTTTTAATACCTTTAACGGCAGCAATCCGAAGGGCACGCCCGGTTCGCTCTACGTTTACAACAATCCCTACACCAAAGAGACGGAATACTTTCAGCTCAATACGTCGTCTTACTGGTATTTTCCCACCGACAAGAGCTCAACCGATACCTGGACCTATCTGGGGACGGACGGCGATGCGGCGGTCGACTATCGCTTAACGCAGCTGAACCGGCAGGTTTTTCGCGGCTTTCTCGGCGAAACGGATCGGGCGGCGGTAAATGGCGTTATGAACGTGGCGCTCCAGCCTGAAAACGCGACGGCGATTACCGCGCTCACCGGCGGCATGAACCTGAATGGCACACTGAGCGTGGCAAACGGCACGGCGATCCTCTCCGGCCAGCCGGTGGCGCACGCCGGCGGCGTGGTGATTAATGATGACTGGTCGACATCGCTGTTCAAAGCGAGCGAAATCAGCGTGGGTAAAGACGCCGCGCTGCAGGTCGGCGAATATGCCAGCGTACAGGCGCGATTTGTCGCCGACGAATCGGCGCGCCTCGCGTTCGGCTATAACAACAGCGGGCTGCCGGAGGAGAAAAGCTGGCGCTGCTATGCCGTTATCTATCAGGATGCAACCGCCTGCAGCCAGCCGGTGCGCGACGCCAGCGCGCTGGCGCTGCTGCCGGCCAGCGAGGTGGCCGGCGACGTGCAGTTAGCCAACGAGGCTTCACTCTACCTTGGAAAAGTGAATTATCAGGGCGCGGTGACCTCCACCGGCAGCGCGCGTATGACGCTCGATGGCAACGCCAGCTGGGCGATGACCGGCAACAGCCGCGTCAGCACGCTGCAGGCGCAGCGCGGGGCGACGCTTTCTATGGTGCCGGCGGGCAGCTGGCAGGCGAAAACGCTCGACGTCGACTCGCTTGACGCCACCGGCCTGAGTCTGATGCTGGGCGTAAAACCGGCCACGCTGGAAAGCGACAGGCTGACGATTCGCAACCTCGCCAGCGGCGGCGATAATCTGCTGGATGTCAGTCTGCTGGTGGACCCAGAGGAGCAGGTAGCGCTGAAACAGGATCTGGTGATGATCGATGCGCCAGCGGGCACGGCGCATAACTATTTCTCTTTCGCCAGCGGCTACAGCGGCTTCAGCGTCTATACGCCGAACTATCAGGTAAAAGATGAGAACGATCGTGTGCTGTGGGTGCTGGAACGTAATCAGACGCAGCCCGAAACGCCGGTAGAGCCCGCAACGCCAGAAACCGGCCGCGACACGCCTGCGCCAGATGAAACGACGCCGGACACGGGCAGCGATATGCCTGCGCCAGGTGAAACGACGCCGGACACCGGCAGCGACACGCCTGCGCCAGGTGAAACGACGCCCGATACTGGCAGCGACACGCCTGCGTCAGGAGACGCGACGCCGGACACCGGCAGCGACACGCCTGCGCCGGGCGAGACCACGCCGGACAAAGGCGCTGATGCACCAGCTCAGAGCGACACTACGCCGCAGCCTGACGCCGGAGCGCCCGCGCAGGAGCCCGCCGTGCCGGAAACGAGCACGGATAAACCGGCGCAAGCCGACGCCGCCGCAGAACCGCCGGGCAGCGCGGAGAAAACCGAGGCGACCGCGCAGCCTGAAGAGGCGGCCAGCCAGCCGGCGTTCAATCCGGATGACTGGTTCACCATTTACGATAACCAGCCGCTGATTCAGAACACGCGGGCGATGATGGCATCGCGCCAGTACATTTTTAGCGAAGCTATCAGTCAGCTCTACAAGCGCACCGACAGTCTGCGCGCGTCGCCGGAAAGCCGCGGCACCTGGGCCACGCTGGAGCACAGCAAAGGCGGTTTCCTCGGCCTGAACGCCACGCAGCAGACGCTGAACCTGGGCTGGGATAAGCAAAACGGCGCGCACACGTTGGGTTACACCGCCAGCTACGCTCAGGGCGAAATCAAAGGCAAAGGGCAGGAGAATCACCGCCTCGCCACCGCTGGCGCTTACTATTCCTGGCAGTCGGAGGCGGGATGGTTTGCGGATGCCGCCAGCCGCGTAATGTATCTGAATCAGGAGATCACGCTAGATCCCGCGCTGGGGATAAAGGGTAAAAAGCGTAACAGCACCATGCTGGCGGGCAGCGTGAGAAGCGGTTATCAATTCAGCCTGGCGAATGACTCGCTGCTGATCTCTCCTTTCGTCGGCGTCAGCGCTGGCGTGCTTTCCGGCTACGCGCTACAAGGACAGGACGCGGAGATTTCGCTAAGTTCAGCGAAGCCCTGGTACGGCACTGGCGGAGTTATGGTGCAGAAACGCGGCCTTGGCGAGACAATGAAAAACGTTAACCTGAGGGCCAGTATCGTCCGCCAATGTTCGCCGGGGAAAAACGGCGCGAAAACCACGCTCGCAGATCGCCAGGCCAGCCGTCGCTATCAGGCCTGGTCCGACAATCGCTATCGGGCAAACGTCGGCGTAGAAGGGATGATCAATAAAAATATGTCGTTGAACGCCAGCGTCGAGAGCAGTTTCGGCGGCGTGTTTAAAACTGACTATAGCGGCATAGTCGGGCTCTCTTATCATTTCTGACAATAAAAAGGGCCTCACGTCGCCAGCGTGCGGCCCTTTTTCCTGATTCGCTTTCCCGCCTAGTTCACCAGTCTCCAGACATCTGCCGGAATATCGTTGAACATTTCATTCATTATCAGCTCAGCCTTGCGGTGATCGTAAGCCCCTTCAAAAGAGCAAATGTCTTGTGAAGGGACTTTCTTCCGCATATAGCTGGTCACGATATCGAGAATATCCTTTGAGGGGCAACGCCTTAACTCATTCAGATAATCATTTTTGTTCATGAACTCTTTCCTGTATTTATCAATAAATCGATTGGTTAGCGGAATTAAGTCAGTAGTTAACAGCGCTTAGCGCGTACGGCATCGCCCGCGCCAGTGGCTCTGCTTTTCACTGTGGGCCATTTATAGTTATCAATCCTATTAAGATCAAGCCTGATAAAAGCGGCAGGCCGGTGGTTTTTCCAGCACCTCTATTTTTAAGATGTAACATTTTAGTAAGAGAAAATATGGCGGCTATCTTTTCTTATTTGAAAAATAACGTCTTTATAAGGGATGAATAAAGAGCGATCCCTGTTTCCAGCAAACGGAAAATAACAAGACATCATCAACTCGCTAACCATGGACGTCATGACGATCGCATAATTCCGCGCTGGTTTAGCTGCGGTTGAGGTAAGCGATCCTGGGGTTTTACTCTTTTTAATCAATGCATTGATGCATATCACGCGGATAAGCGCATTCAGACCAACTCTGGCGTTTAGCGAGGGGATTTACCGAAACGCTCCCGAGCCAGATCCCATGCGAGGTTGAACAGCAGGGTATAGACCAGAAAAAACAGCACCAGACCGAGTTCCAGTCGGATAGCCGCTAACAGTGTTACCTTCAGCCACCATGCGGCGAAAGGGACCAGAACCAGCAGTAGTCCCGCCTCAAACAACAGTGCATGCAGGCTGCGTACCAGTAACCCTTTTTTGAAGCCGATGTGCTGCTGCGCCATGTCAAACAGCAGATTAAAAAGGTAATTCCACGCCATCGCCACGGCAGAAGAAACCAGGGTCAGAACCCCTGACTGCGTTGGCGGTGCAGAGGCACACACCATCAAAATAATAAACACCAGACTATTAGCGACAATTTCAAACACGACGGCATGCATCACGCGTTCGAATGGCGTGCGGCTCAGAGGAGAAGGATGACTCACGGATAGATCTCTGACAGACGACAACAGGGGCGGATAATGCCATAACAAAAAAAGGAAATACACGGCGTCTGCGGAAATAACAAAAAAACAATAGTTATGTTTAATTAATATGCTGAGAAAAAACCTGGCCAGAGCAAAAAATAAAATTAATTGGCATGGATATTTTTTGATATGTATCAAATTCAACGCTGACTCGAAGCGCGTTGTTGAGAAATTATTTAACTGCGGCCTTTTAAAATCGCTTCATATGACACATCTTTTATCGAAAAAGGTTATTTCAATCTGATTATCACGGATGGTAAATGTGAAAGGCAGGATTTCAGGTTTTTCCCGCAGCGATGCCTGGCGGCTGATCTTATTGCGGAGCCTGGGATTCTGGGGAAGCGTCACTATTTTAGCTGTTGCGCTAGTCAAAATTTCGTAACTCTGGGCTGCATGACGTAAAAAGGCTGTTACTCGGCTGTTTATTTTTTCATTGTCGATGCTGCATTTATTCTCTGCGCTGACATAAACAGCGAGGCGCCTGTCGATTATTTATTTTAACGCAAGGATTTTGTTCGAGACGCGAAATATGGCAGACATCATTGATGAGGCGATGGAGGCAATCTCCCTTACCGAAACCGCTGAAGTCGAGGCGATTCGTCGTCGGCTGGCGCGCCCTGGCCGTACCACCTGTGAAAACTGCGGAGAGGATATTCCGGCTGAGCGGCGCGAGCTGCTGCCCTCGGTCACTACCTGCATTAGCTGTCAGGAGATCCTGGAGCTGCGCGAGCGGACCGGGCAAACCGGCCACCGACTGCCGGAAACGAATACGTTCTAGCGTTTCGGCGCAGGCCTGTCGTCCTTTCAGGCGACAGGCTTCAGTCAGGACAGTTCGCGCTCCTGGCGCGCTGCCATAATTCCGCCTGTGCGCGGGGTCATCTCCTTGCTGCGCTGCCATATCAACATTACCCATCGTTTCGCTGGCAGCCTGATACATCACGTCAGGCGTTCTCCGCCAGCCAGGCCTCCTTGCACGCTGCGGAGTCATTTTCCCCGCGATATTCCCTAAAGAACTTTAACGACCAGACGCCGCGGAATCCAGGCAGACAATAAAGCCAGGGCTTATTTTCCCGATGGCTGTAAACCTGTGGTTAATTTGCTGGCGCCTTATCGACGATGATGGCGTAACTAAATCCGACAGGCTGATTTCCAACGGCTGCATATGAATAATTACTCATCTTTTTTAACCCGCATGTATTGCATATCTATGCATTTTGTATGCGATGTTGTTGCAT